>Ga0222658_1000860_pt1 | contig 14741 bp, 19 predicted proteins | sample AntAcemetagen476_FD_179830 | JGI IMG/M metagenome (GOLD analysis project Ga0222658, IMG submission 179830) | Saline water microbial communities from Ace Lake, Antarctica - #476 | ecosystem: Environmental > Aquatic > Non-marine Saline and Alkaline > Saline | place: Antarctica: Ace Lake... | reverse complement strand
TCCCCTTAAAAATAATAAAGCATATATTAAAAACATAAATAATGCTGCGAAAGAGATCATACTTAAATAAAGCATCCATTCGTCAGCGTGCTTATTGCCGTATCTTATGATTTTGTTCAGGAAATCTATCATTTCATTTTCTTCCTCGGTGTAGATTTTTATGTCCACACCTCATCCTCATTTGGACAATCAGAGCAAGGTGGAGACTCTACAATGGCGTTCGGATCTTCCCCAAATTCTTTACATAACACCGTTGCCGTTGTGCTACCGATTCCAAACAGATCCTTTACACACGCCCACCTGGGATGGCCACATTCTTCTGGATGCGGAACTACATTTTGAATGGCCCGATGTACCAACTCTTTATATGATGGTTTCACGGCTTGATATTTCCGATTTCTATTCCCTTCAAAATTCTGATGCACGTAGCCGCCGTCTGCAAAAGTTCAGTTTCTAATTCGTATGGCGGCCCGCCACCATCTTCAATGTACACCCAATCATTCGCGGCCTGTATCGCTTCACCTGCTTCCTCGGCCATTATAGCGACTGCACGCACCGGATCGCAAGGAAATTTTGGATGCTTATGCAGGGCTCCTTCCAATTCATTTTCGATTAGAAAGATAATGTTTTTAATTTCGCTTGTTTTCATTTCTTCATGGCTGAATTTGTTTTTCATTTAATGCACCTATTTTAAAATTTGTAATGCGAGCGGAACAACACACTCGGCGTTATGTTTTATTTTTTTGCATTTTTTTTCATTATTTCCGCAAAAAATACACTCTCTATTCCCAGGAATATCTGACAAATGTATTCGGAAATATATATCCATTATCGCTTTAGCCATTTTTACCTTGTCTTTCATTTCGGGCACCATCCAGGAATACCAGCATCGACTATCTCCCGACAATGCCCAATCTCAAATAGACACAGGCTTTTTCCGTTTATTATTCTCATATGTTCGCAGACATCTTCCGTAAGCACGGGGCAGCCCGGCTCGTGGATAACTGCTTTATCTCTGATGCAGCAGGTTGCACCACAGTGTGTACAAGATCGCGTCATTATGCCGTTGTTAAGTTTATATTTTATCCAGTTTTTCATTTTTTAAGTAACTCCTTGACTTTGTTTAGTTCTTTTTTGGTATGAGGGGTTCCGCCACTATTCATTTCAAGATACCAAGTCAGAACTTCTTTCCTATTTTTCAGATTGTTAACATTGATTATAAATTCACAACCACGCATGAGTCTCATGAGTCCAATGAAGTCGCTGTGTATAAATCCTACTTTGTCATCACTCAGTCCTTTAAACACACGAAGTTTATTTTTCATGAATTTTGTAACTGCTGTAAGCCGTTGCAATCCATCAACGATTACAAACGGACCTCTAAAATCATCCATCCAGCCAACACAATTAAAATAAATGATATTTGCACCAGGGCCATTCTTCATTTTATACTCGATATACTTTCTTTGCTGCTTGGCATTCCATACATGGCCTCTCTGGAAATCAGGATTTAAATCTAGTATCGCGGAACCTCTTCCACTTTGTAAGTGTTTATCTATCCAATGCAGAAGATACTCCCAGTCAACATTTACTTGATAATTTCCTGCATTGGTCATTTGTGGTATGTCTTTTAAATTCATGCGCAATATCTCCCTCTATCCTATCTTTTTAGTACATTCCAGTCATTGCAGCTTTTAAAGCATACTATCCTCTAATTTTTTCTCCAGAATTTCCCGGATCGATGGGTGGCAAATTAAAGCGCTTTCCTTTTTTAAAAAATAAAAGCTTTGCATCGGACTTTCTTTAATATACTTTTTATATTTTTTATCCCACCGCCGATTCTTTTTCTTTTTTGGAAATTTGCATTGTATTGTTTCTACCAAATTCGGATTAGTTATTATTTTAAACATTTTTTAAATCCAGTAAGTTTTTGATATTCAGCCAAAAAATCTTGCATACTTTGATCCCAGATTGGTATGCAGTACCCTATGACAGAAAGATTTAGATATATTTCTCCGCAATCTTCACACATGTAATCTGTTCCTAAATCTCGCTTGTTGTCTATGCAACCACCGTTTTCTTCGCAATTTTCACACGCTGCGCTTTCTTTTTTGCAGTCAATGCAAACATCATCATCGTAACAAGTTTCATACTGCAAAAAGTCCAATGCCGGAGATCCTAAATTTATTACAGAATTACATGATATACATTTTTTGTTAGGAGTTGTCATAGGTGTAAAATCTTTTGGCGCTTCATAATATTGACCACAATCGTCATAACATTCACATTCGCATGATAAGCTCATCATAGTTTCCTTGTTGAATATGAGATGCAAATGTCTACACCCAGTATGTATTTATTTCCGCATTCGTCGCACTCCAATTCCTCTCCATCGCTGTCAGCTAACTCGTAGCTGTCCTCATGCCGAAAACCACAGTGCGGGCAAGTTATTTCGTCCTCAAGCATTGTGTCGATATCTAAAATTTTCATCATCAAATTCCTTTCTTTTAAAAAATCAGTCACAACCATCGCATTTCATATTTTCTGCCTGATTTAAGGCGATCTTTGCACTGGATAAACTTGATGTACATATTTTAATTTGTCTTTCCTTGCGAGCAATAAAATTTCTCAATGCTTGCTTACGATCCGGGTAAGCAAATCTTTTCCTTGATGTTTTGCTTACCCATTTTTCAAACCCATATTTTTCAATCCAATATCCGCGCGGGGTTTCTCTTAATAAGTCGTAATGGCTTTCCCGTATTTCAACCCCATAAATTGATACGAAATTTGAAAATCTATAAAATTTCATTTTCATCCTCAATTTCTTTCTTTCTTTAAAAAAATCCCCGGCTCGGCATCTCCAATTTTGCACAACCAAAAACAGAAAATTCATCAATGAGCCGGGGATATTTTTAATTCGTTGATAACGCTATTCAAATCCTTCACATGGACAGCAGGTGCGTTGACCAAGTTATCCTTTTCGAGATCGCAGAAATCGTCTATCTGGGGCCATGCTTTACGCAGGGCCTTGGTCGTAGTCATTGGCATGATTACTTTTTCTAGTTCTTGATCAAGCCTCTTTTCTTTTTTATGTAATTCATCTGCTTTTTTAAGAAGCTTTATAAATTCTTTACTGATTCCGAGTTCTAAACATATTCCATTACTTATGCTTGTGTTGCAACGAAAGTTATACGAAGCCAGCTTACTTTTAGAAAATAATATTTCGTCTATATAAACAGTCCTTCCTTTATCTATATGGCAAGTGCCAATATAGACGGATTGTATTTGAACAAACAGTGCTTCAAGCTTCGGATCATTCAGGGCTTGGTGTTCTTCTTCTGTAAAATATTTTTCGTAAAATAAATCCGCGAAGTCAGATGCTATGATTTCGTATTCAGCTTTGGCTTCCTTCATGATTTTTGTTTTGATTTCCAAGATGATCTCATTTTTCTTTGTTTTGTTCAGTCTCATTTGTTTTCCTTTCATTTTGAAAAAAATCCCCGGCTCGGCATCTCCAATTTTGCACAACCAAAAACAGAAAACGCCTCGGCTGCTATCAAATCCTTACGTACGCGACCTTTTCGGCTAAAGATTAAAATAATAGAAAACAGCAGTGAGCCGGGGAAATTTGGTTTATTAACGATAATATCCAGCAAAGCCCATATGATACCGACACGAATGCTTCGGGAACCCTGTAATTTTTGACATGTCGCCATAGCTGCCCTTGAACCCATTTTTCAATTCGGACAGAACGGCTTCTTTTGCTCCATGGTGCCTGACGTTGTTCGGCCCGCCCAATGGCTTTAATGGAACGCCCAAATGCTTTATATAATTTTTTATAGTCACGTAAGATTTTCCGGTTATTACGCCTATCTTGCGTGTGCTGCCGTGATTCTTGTACAGGTCTTTCAATAACATGGCTGGATCTCCCCAGCTTTCCCCGGATGCCTTATTGTATGCCGCCATCATCTCGTTTATATTTTCATCCATGGTCGGCCAATGGCAGTCTATTCCGGCTGCGTTCAATCGGAGTAAGACGGCTGTGCGGCATATGTCGCCCATTAAATACGCTATTTTACCGGCGCTCTTATATTCCTTGTATACCGCCTCAAAAAAAGACTTTTCACCCACAGGATAATCGGTCCCATGCTCTGAATTGAATTCCTTTATCTTTTCGAGCCAATCGTAACCCTTTGCCATGCGAACTGTCCTCATTTTATAAAAATTGCATAAAGAGCCGGGCCATAAACGTGGCAGCACAAAAACAGCCCCACCGGGATCAGGATAACCGGCACCGCTCTCTCAAATCGATCAAAAAATCTATCAATTTGTTCCTCGATATCGTCATATTTCATCTTCTATTTCCTTAATTTTTTGCATCATGGGAACTATCGTCGCTGGAACTACTGCATTTCCTGCAACTCGAGCAACCGCAGTTTTAGATAATCCGTCAAGCCAGCCAGCAGGGAATCCGGAAAGCTCTGTTCTTTCGTCTCGATCAGCGGTCCGAAGACTCCCCGAGCCGTCCCAAATGTAACCATCGCGCGCATCGTAGCGCAAGGGGTGCGTAGTAAGACAAGGATAGCCTTCCGCCTTATTATGTTTCTTTTTATCAGGCCCCTTGCGGCTTTCGCGCTCAAAGTGAAGTCGGAAGTTGAAAGCTTTTTCTGTTTCAGAACATCCGATAACGATGTCTCTGGTTCTGTTTTGAGCTGTATACGAATAAGCGTTTGTTCGGATAATAACCGTTCTGTATCCGATGACTTCCAGCGCGGCGCAAAAGTCTTTATCGTCTGATGCAGGAACATTCTCGCGGAGTACCCACCTGGGCCTGCTTCTTGCGACCACGGCAAGGAAGTATCCGGAATAGTCTGCACACTTTCCTGATCTCCAGATGCTTCTTGCCTTAGATCGGATAGGGCATGGGTCTCCGCCCGAAATAATGGTTGCTGAATCGCTATTGTCATAATTCCTCACATCATCTTTGATTTTTACGCCTGGAAAATGTCGTGATAGTACCCCCTGACACTGCCTGTTGGGTTCGTAAAAGGCGGTTATCTCGTGGTTGTTTCCCCACACATTCCTTGCAGCTAGAGAAAAACCGCCTATGCCTGAAAATAGATCAAGGTGTTTCATTCTATACCCTCCCGCCGAATACAATTACACACAATGAAACAATTCCCATAAACAAAAATAAAACGCATAACATTATTATCATATTGATCTCCTGTAATTTCTTATCGTTTGTGCTGAACATCCAAGCTTTCTGTTTTATTTTGATCATGAAAACATTATAATTCTATTTTTTTTAAATAGTCAAGAACTTTTTTCCTTAATTTTGGGAAAAAAGTTCTTGACTATAAATTTTAGATGTGCGAAAGTCCAAACCATGAAAACTAAAAGATATTTAAAAAAAATGGTCAAAGCTCTCGGGAAGCCCGAAACAGCGCGGGTGTTGTGTATTTCGTCAAGATACCTTAACATGTTAATTGCTGGGCGCAATCCTGGAAAATCACTTGCAAGAATTATAAAATTGCAAGCAACTTTATAATCCAAAGCTAAAAAAAGGAGAATCAAAATGACAAAAAACATCAGGCCGGTTGCTTTCGATCTTGAAACAATTGCTGATCAATCAATCATTGAATTTTTGCCAGAGATTGAAGCTAAAAAAAATTTGAAGGATGAAGCAAAAATACAAGCGGATATATCAGATAAAACAGCAAAAAGATTGAATGAGCTGGGTATGGACCCGCTTACAAATTTGATTTGCTGCTTTTCATGGTGCGATGGTTCGAATATCGGAAGTGTTGTATTGAAGGATGAGAGCCACGCATCTGAAAAAGAATTATTGCTACAAGCCTGGGATATTTTAGCGCAATACAATTTCTACGCAACGTTCAACGGAATATCTTTTGATGTCCGGACTCTCAATCTACATTCCATGAGAGAGCGGATACATCCAGGTAAAAAAATTGATACTAAAAAATATCAAATTGGTAATCATATGGATCTTCGGATGGTGCTTGGAAACTGGGAATCATTTGCGAAAGGGAAACTTGATTATTACCTAAAAATTTTCTTTGGTGAAGGAAAAATGGAAGGCATTGACGGAAGCCTTGTCCAGCATTATTGGGATGTTGGGTTAGTGGATGATATTCAAAAGTATTGTGAAAAAGATGCAGAAGAGACATTCAGGCTGTATGAACTTGTGCGTGATTATTCCTCATATTGATACGGCTGCCATAAATAATTATAAATGCAAAAAAATGGAAGGAGAAAAACTTATGTTCAAAAAAGCTTTACCGAGAAGTAAAAAATTCAAATTGTTTTTGTACGGTCCACCAGGAGGATTCAAAACTAGAACGATGTTAAGGCTTGCGAATGTTCCAGATGGAGATCCCGAAGCTTTGGCAATTGTTGATACTGAATTTGGTTCAGATCATTACGCCGATGAATTTAATTTTCTGCGCCTTCAAACCAATGACCCCGATGAAATATTCAACGCTACGAAAAGGTTGTTGAAAAGTCCTGGGAAAATAAAAACATTAGGGTTTGATTCTTTCAGCGTATACTATGCTAGTTTAATGGCTAAGTACGTTGACTTATATCTCAAACGAGAGATCAGCTCGAAAGGGCACAAAAAAGAGTATTACGTTTTGCAACCACGAGACTATCAGCCGATCAACAGAGAGGCCGAAAAATTCATTCGCATGCTTTTAAGTTGCGATTTGAACGTAATTGTTACGTGCCAAAGTAAAGAACAGTGGGGCGATAATATGAAGGTCATCGGATCGACCTTTGATGGGTTTAAGCGGTTGCCATATTATTTCGACACCTCAATCGAGGTGGAGGAAAACAAACGATATAAAAGCGGGTTTTCAGGAACGGTTAAATTAAAGGACCGGACAAACAAGTTAAAAGTTGGTGAAAAAATTCCATGGGAAAATGATCAAGCCATTTATGACTATTTGGTAAAGTCTTTCGGGCAGGATTTTTCTACCGGACCTGATACCGTTGGATATCAGGATGATGAAGTCAAAATTCATCCAGTTGAAAAAGCTGTTTCCAGCAAAGAAGATACAAATCAGACTGCGCCCATATTTCCTCCTTTTTCGCTCATATTTCCTCCTGGCACAGAACACAAAAGCGAGCCAAAACAAGAAGAACTCAAGTCTAAGTCTGATTTTAAGAAACAAATCAATGATTCGGAAGAACCTGTCCATATGGAGCAGCTTAAAAATATCGTCAAGCTGAAAAGTGAATTAAAAATTCACAGTAAAAAAGAGTGGGCTGAGTTATTGAAGATGGAGCCTTTCAATGTTAATTCTGCTAAAGAATTTACAATTGATATGGCAAATGAGTTCATCCGGATGCTAGTATTGAAAAAAGCAGGGCTTGAATATAGTCCGGCTATTGAAGAAAAGGAAAATGTTGAAGATGCTGGAATTTCTGAAAGTGATCTTTTAAAAAAAGATGTATTTCAAGTAGTTGCTGCAAAAGATAAGGAAGAGGCTCCCGGTGATTACGACAAACAATTGGATATTGAAGATGATGATCCAGGAGGCAACGACTTACCGTACTGAATGAACCGTCTTGATTATCTTATAAATCAATTTGGGTATCCCAAGGTTTTCAAGGCAGGATTATCATTATTGGGATACCCTGGAACATGGGCAACAACCAAGATTGAAATAAACAAAATACAACAACAATTAAAACAAAGGAGAAAAGAATGGCTGATCAATTAAGTTGGGATTCTGTTGAAACAACAGAGGAAATTTCTGAAAAAGAATTCAAAAATGCTGATCAAAAATGGCCTTTGATTGGACGGTACGCTTGCACTTGTGTTGAGAGCAAACCTAGACAAGCTGATTTGAAAGATTATTCCTGTTTTAAGGCCAATTTAAAATGGAGAATTGATAAAGTTTTTGAAATACAGGGAGAAGGCGCGACCGAGGATCAAGATGAATCATTCAACGGAAAATTTTTATATGATGATGTCATGCTTCCTCATGACCAGGAAAAAGAAGCGATCAAAAAAAGACGAATTTTTGTTGCTAAAAAAATTGGCCTCATTAAAGGAAACGCAAATTTGAACGCAAGAGCATGGGGGTCAGATGTCCTTGGAAAACGCGCCGTTCTAACTGTTGATGAGAATTCATATGTTAAAAATGGAAAGACCATTACAAACAATCAGGTGTCATTTTATGGATATGAATCAATTGATTCGGTTGACATGAAAGAAATAGAAACCGACAATTTCGCTGACATTTAACAAAGGCTGGTCAATATGATTAAAAGGGCAACGCATAACAATAAAACAATTGCTTTTAGTGAAATATTGCACACATATACACTGGATGATTCTTCCCAACAATTTATTTCAGGAACTCAATTTATCGGTAAATATTTTCCCACATTTGATAAAGAAAAATGGTCCGCTTTCGTTGCTGATCGTGATGGGATAACAATCGAGCAGGTTCTTGGAAAATGGGATAAAGAGAAGGTTCGTGGTACTACTTCAGGAACTAATGTTCATTTATATGCCGAAAAGCTTATTGAAGGAAAGCAAAACTTACCGCTTCCGTCCAGCGATAGAGAAAAAAAACTTTTTTATAAAGTAAATATTGCCGTTGTTGCCCTTTTAAAAAATTTTAAATTTATAGAAGCTGAAAAAATTGTTTTTAGTCCAAATTTAGGCGTTGCCGGAACTATTGATTTGCTGATGTTTGATCCGGCAACGTTAACTGTAATTATATTAGATTGGAAACAAAACAAGAAAATATCAAAAGTTAATAATTATGATTCTGCTTTATACCCGATAGATCATCTTGAGGACACAGATTTAAATAAATACGCTATGCAATTGAATTTATACCAACGAATTTTAGAGGAAGAAAGCTATTTTCCAGGAGCAACTGGAGGCTTCAAGCGAGTATTGGTTCATCTTACATCAGATTATAGCATAAAGAATAAAATTATTAAATTACCTGATATGCAAGTAGAAATTAATAATATGCTTAAAAATTATTTTTATAAAGAAAGTATAACGGCATGGAAGAAATAGGAGCTTTAAACAGAATTATTTTTTCAAATCAAGAGAATTATTTTTTAATTGGTGCGTTTAATAGAGAAGTAGATTTTGGATATGAATCGTTTACGGCTGTAGGCTCCATGGTAGATCCCCTTGTCGGAATTGAATATAGGCTACAAGGGGAATGGATTGATAATCCAAAGTTTGGTAAGCAATTCAAATTTTCAGCCTATGAAGCTATGGAGCCTGAAGATACAGCCGGAATTTGTAAATATCTCGTGATGACCTGCAAAGGTATCGGGCCTTCAACAGCAAATAAAATTATGTATGAATATGATGTTAACGCCATTGAAATATTAAAAAAAAATCCTGATAAAGTATCAAAGGAAATAAAAGGAATTACAATTGAACGGGCAAAAGAGATCCAGCATGATTTAATGCAAAAAGAAGAAATGGAAAAAACGATTATTTCTCTTGAAAAAATATTTTACAAAATAAAAGGGTTGAGAAAGGATCTTTCCATCCTATGCATAAAATTTTGGGGGCATATGGCAATCGGTTTAATTAAAAAAAATCCTTATATCTTAACTGATATAAAAGGAGTTGGATTTTTAACTGCTGACCAGATAGCCCAAACGTTGGGAATAGCGCCTGATGATATTTTTAGATTGAAAGCTGGCATACAATACGGAATTGAACAGGAAACCAGGACTGGGCATGTTTGGGTTCAATTAGAAAACTTGCAAGAGGTCGTAACAAAATTATTGAAAATCAATTTAACATTTTTTAATGCTATCGAAGAAATGATTTTTGATAAAATATTGGTAAAAAAAGAACTTTCATCAAAAATTTTTTATAGCTTGGATAAATTAGATAAAAACGAAACCATTATATCCGAAAAGGTGATTTTATGCATACGATACCAATTGCAGACGGAGGGGATAGTGATACCGAAAATAAACAACAGGATGATATCAGTGGAATAATCCTTACGGATCAACAACAAGATTCCGTTGAAATGGTTTTAAATAATCAACTATCTATTTTAACCGGGGGTCCGGGGACTGGAAAAACAACCACTATTAAAGAAATTATCAAGCAAGCAAAATCAAGAGGATTGATTATAGAACTTTGCGCGCCTACCGGAAAAGCTGCCAAGCGCATGATGGAAGCAACAGGTGGGTTTGCGTGTACAATTCATAAGCTCATGGAGCCGCAAGTTGGTGATAATGGTATATTCTATTTTACAAAAAATGAAATCAACCAAATAAAAACAGGGTTAGTAATTGTTGATGAAGTCAGCATGGTAACCAATAATTTAATGGCTGATTTTTTAAAAGCTATAAACATAAAAACAAAAATATTGCTGGTAGGAGATAAAGGGCAATTACCAAGTGTGGGGCCTGGAGCAGTATTAAGAGATTTATTAAAAACAGGCATAATACCGACTATAAATCTTACAAAAATACACAGGTCAGCCGGTGACATCGCTTTTGCATGCCAGAAAATAGAGCATGGAAAGGTTTATAAACCTTCTGATAGTCTAGATTTAGACGCAATACCTCCAAAAAATTTACGTCATATTGAGGTTTCTACGCCAGAGGCTATCCAGTCTGTTATCAAAAAATTGGTTTCTGAAAATCTTTCAGGACGCGGATATGATCCCACCTGGGACGTTCAAATAATTTCTCCAATGAACTCCAGAACAAATTTAAGCTGCCAGGATTTAAATTTTGAAATGCAAAAAATATTGAATCATGATGCAAAAAAAATGAATGGAACATCTTTTTGCATAGCAGATAAAGTGATCAATACAAAAAATAAAATTATGCCTGCGGTTCATAATAAAGATGAATTAATTGTAAACGGAGATATCGGATATATTATTATGGACCCCAAGGCAGAATCAAAAGAACATTATTTTATAAAATCAAGAACATTATGTGTGAATTTCATAAATCCAGATAGACAAGTTTATGTTGAGCGCCGGGCGAACAGCCTTTTGCACGCCTACGCAATCACTTGTCATCGCATGCAAGGGTCAGAGGCCCCAGTGATTGTTATCCCGGTTCATAACACCTTCGGGCCATTTGTAAATAGATCATGGATTTATACCGCTATCAGCCGGGCGAAAGAAATTTGCATAACGGTGGGAAGGTTTAAGGCCATCGAATCCGCTATTCACAGGATAGATTCACAAAAAAGAAAAACATTATTAACAGAAAAGATTATGTCTATGTATAAGGAAGATTCTTTTCTTGAATTGCAATTGCAATGCATTTGAGGATATTTTAATGAAAAATTTTACAATCATTGTTGATACCAGGGAACAAAAACCTTTTTTATTCAAAGGAATAGATCCTCAACCAAAAATTATTATTAAAAAATTGGATACTGGAGATTACAGCCTTGAAGGATATTCAGATCAAATTTGCGTCGAGCGTAAATCAGTTATTGATTTATTTGGTTCATGCGGATCAGGCCGGGAAAGGTTTCAGCGCGAAATAGAACGCATGGGGAAATTCGAATATGCAGCTATAGTATGTGAAGGCGATTGGCAACAAATCTTAAGAAGTTCGCAAGAGTATACCATGATGCTACCAAAATCAATATTTGCTTCTATTGTTGCATGGGAGCAACGATACAATATTTATTTCTGGCCTTGTGTAAACCGGAAAATGGCTGAAAAAACAACATATAGGATTCTCGAAAGATATTATCGGGATAGAAGTTTAATATAATAAAGCAAGAAATAACACCATGATGAATTCAATTGATAAGGAATATTTGACAACTGAAGAGGTTTCAAAGTTAATAGGAATTTCAAGACAAACGTTGCATAATCACAGATCAAAAAAGAAAGGCATCCCATTCATCTGAGTTTTTAATCGTACCATTCGATATAAAAAGGTAGATGTACAGCAATACATGGATTCGAACGCAATTGGCATGAACCTTTGATTTTATATTTTTCTGAATGGATGGGATAAATGGTGCAAAAACCACAAACAATTGATCAGATAAAACAAGCAGTACTTTCCCAAATAAATATCATTTCAGAATATCAAGAAATGGGTGTTCGATTAGCAGGTTCAGGCGCCCCAAATGCCCGTGGATGGGTATTGGTATATTCTCCATACAAAACCGAGAAGAAACCGTCTTGCGGTATATACCTTGGTAACACCAATACATACAGGGGATATCTTGTAGCTTTCAATAGAGCTGGATCATCTGGAAAAATGGTATGGACGTCAAGTCTATTTGATTCTGCCCGTGATTTGCATCCTCAATTGTCAGGATGTAATTTCATTGAGATATTGGAATTTTATGCCAAGAAATTAAACATAGATTTTTCTGCAAAAAAAATTAAGAAAAATAGTAAATCCAAAAAAACAGGAATTATAGAATCCACTTATGATTATCGTGATGAAAAAGGAAAATTGATATTTCAAGCGGTTCGCTTTAGAGATCCAAAGTCTTTTAAGCAACGACAACCGGCATCGAGTGATGAATCAGATGATAAATGGATATGGAATCTTCAAGACATCGAAATCATTCCATATAATTTGCAAGAGATTATCAAGCCTGAAAATGAAATTATCTATATCGTTGAAGGTGAAAAAGATGTTGATAATTTAAAAGCAATTGGCATCACGGCTACATGCTGCCCTATGGGGGCCGGGAAATGGTGGCCGAATGTAAATAAATATTTTGAAGGTAAACACGTTATAGCTATTCCGGATAATGATATTCCAGGACAAGATCATGCTGAAAGAGTTTACCGGGAGCTTTCGCCAGTTGCACAATCGATTAAAATTATACAGCTTCCCGAGCTTCCAGAAAAAGGGGATGTGTCCGACTGGTTAGAATCAGGTGGGCAGATGGATGATTTAATTGCACTTGTTAATCAATCACCTGAGAAAAAGCAATATGATGATGAAGTATCGCTATTGAACAAAAAACATATTGCAATTATGATTGCCGGTAAATTTGTAGTCATGAATGAAGAAATAAACCCGGTATCTAAAAGAATAGAAACCACATTTTCATCTGTAAACGATTTCCGCAACAGATATTTAAATCGCATGGTTCTAAATCCTAAGTTTGGTGAATATGGTCAAAAGAAAGAAATTACAGCCGCTGAATTATGGTTAAAATCAATCAATAGACGTGAATGTGATCAAATTGTTTTTGATCCTGACGATAATAACAAAGGATTGTATTCAAATTGTTATAACCTATGGCGCGGATTGGCTACACAATCGATTAAAGGTGATTGGTCCTTATACCGGGATCATATTTTTTCAAATATCGCCAGCGGCAACCAGAGCCATTATAATTGGATTATTTCATGGATGGCGCGAATTGTTCAAAATCCTGGTGGAAAACGTCCTGGAACTTCAATTGTGTTAAGGGGAAAACAGGGGACCGGAAAAGGAGTGTTTCTTACAAATTTTGGTAAACTTTTTGGTAATCATTTTTTACATATTAATAACCAGTCGCAACTTGTTGGAAGATTTAATAATCTTTTTAAAGATGCCTTGTTTGTATTTGTCGATGAAGGGTTCTGGGCTGGTGATAAATCAGTCGAAGGGATTGTAAGGGGGATGATCACAGAAGATATTTTGATTGTAGAGCCAAAAGGAAAAGATTCATTCATGGTAAAAAATCATATCAATCTAGCCATGGCCTCCAATAACGAATGGGTCGTTCCAGCCGGTATGGAAGAAAGACGTTTTTTTGTAATTGATGTTGCTGATAATTGCATGCAAAATATCTCATATTTTCAAAAAATATCAAAACAAATGAATAACGGAGGGCATGAAGCACTTCTTTACGACTTGTTGCGTTGGGATTATGAAAATGAAGCTGATATAAAAAAAGTTCCTCGCACTTCTGCATTATTTGATCAGATCCTTTCATCAATGAATGACGTTCAAAAATTTTGGTATGAAAAAATAAGAGATATGAAAGTATCTAAAAAAAATAATGATTGGGATGGTGAGATTTATTGTGCTGAATTATATAATGATTATGTTGAACATTCTAAAATGTTAGGATTTAAAAACATTAGGATAGATAGACAGTTTGGAAAAGCGTTAAGACAGCTTTGTCCATCCTTGCGTAGGCGAAGAAAAACAATGGAGATAAGCGGTAAACAGGAATGGTACTATATTATTCCTGATTTTGCAGAATGTGTTTATCATTTTGAAAAAGCAGTTGAAATGGAAATGGATTGGGATCGTGATGATGTTTACGATGGACGATAAAGATTATTAACATGGTCTTTTGGTGTTTTAATGGCTGCTTTTAACATATTGATATAATTACAACTATCATATCAAGACCAAGAAGACCAATAAAAACGATGAAATTGATAGAGATCCAGATAAATAAAAAAACTATGCAAGCTTAGGAGAAAATCATCAAAATTGTATAGTCTATATAACTAATATTACTATTTATTGATCTTCTAGATCTTAATAAGATAGTAGTAAGTATAACAGTTACTTAAAAAATCGGTCAATAGGATAGCAATGATCTTTAATGATCTAATTAATAAGATAAAATACAGGTTTGAACATGTTATATTTTTTAGGGTGGTATAAAAGTGTATATAAATTGTAATAAATACAATGATTTATATTTTTATGCATCAATTTATACATTTTTAATAAATTTTTTAACTAAAATAAAGATACTGTAG
>Ga0222658_1000855_pt1 | contig 14792 bp, 20 predicted proteins | sample AntAcemetagen476_FD_179830 | JGI IMG/M metagenome (GOLD analysis project Ga0222658, IMG submission 179830) | Saline water microbial communities from Ace Lake, Antarctica - #476 | ecosystem: Environmental > Aquatic > Non-marine Saline and Alkaline > Saline | place: Antarctica: Ace Lake... | reverse complement strand
GTTACTCATGCTGTTATTATTGAAGTCTTTAACTATTTCTTTAGTTTTTTGTGGTGTTGTTTCTTGTTCTTGTTTTATTGTCTCTTCAAAATAGTCTTCCTCTTCTTTATTAGTGCTTGTTTTAATTTCGAAGCCTCTCCCTGCTATTCTCCAATTATCAGGCAGTAAGGCTAATCCATTACTTACTGTTGAGTCACAGTGTCCAACTTCTTTATTTTCATCAGCTTTATATAGTCTATTCCACCCTGCGAATTGTTTATATTGTTTCTCATCGTCTAGGTATCTTACTGTTTTTTTGTTAATCATTATTTTCTGATTGGTGTGTAGGTATTCGTTGATTCCTATGGTGTTCTTTCCACCAGCTTTGACTCTTATGTTACCTCTTAGCACTTCCACTATTCCTGGGTAGTCTCTTATTAGGCTTTGTGCCATGTGGTATCCTAGTCCGTTTCCGTCTATTCTAAATTTTGTGAAAGGTATGTTGTCTAGTAGTTTTCTTATAAATGCTTCTCTTTCATCCAGGTCTACTTTTTGTTTCTGGTTTAGGAATATTTGTTTTTTTATCCCTTTCTCGTTCACTTCAAATATGCTTATTGCAAAATAGTGCATCCCTTCTCCACTAGGGTCTACACCTCCATAATATTTTCCTGTCTCACAGCTGTTTAGGTCTTTCTCTTTGCTTGTTGCTAACTCCATTATTTTAGCCACGTTGTATAGTTGTGTTTCATCAGGAGTAAGAATAGCCATATATTCTTCCAAAAATGTTTCCCAATCTTCCTGCATAATATTCTTTATAGTTTTTTTAGAATGCCAAGGCACTATAGGTATTAAACTATCATAATTTTTTAAAGGGTTATCAATATCAAATATTTCAGGGTTAAATATCTCCCATTTATAATGTTTAAAATTATCAATCTTTTTATTTTTTATCTTGTTTAATATCCCTTCTCTCCAGTAATAATATGGTGTGAATCCTTTGAGTGTACTACCTATTATTATTTGGTGGTAACCTTTCCCACTATCTATTGATGCTCCTCTTTTTGAGTCTCTCATAGCAGTATAAACAGCTTTAAAAAATCTTATGTAATTAGCCTCATCTATTAAACCTCTTGTTGTTCTATTACCCCTTATTATTTCAGCAGCATCAGGACTCAAAGCAGGGTATCCTTGCCACACCACACCCCTATCAGGGAATGTTATGCTTAGAGCGTTGTACTCTACTAACTCAGGATTGAAAGGAAAATAATCACCGTTATCAAGGATTATTGGAGTCATATGTTTTATGATTTTTTTAGCTTCAGCTATTAATTCTTTAACTTTGGTCTCATTAATCCTTACTAACGGTACGGTCTCATCCCTAAAATAATAATTGCCTGTAGCTAATGTTATGATGCTACTTACCGTGAATGAAGTATTCCTACTCTTATCAACCAATTTATATTGAGCTTTATCTTGAGTAACTGTTATATCATCAGCATGGAATTGTCTCTGATGACTCGTTAAATGTATATGCTCCCATGTCCCATATGCTATTTGCACCTTAAACACCGTCTCAATCGCTTTAAAGTAATTCTCTACGCCTTGAGAGTATTCCTTATCAGGATACCATGACGGATATATACTCAACATCTCAAAAACCTCTGGTCCTTAATATACTCTACTAAAATAACATTAAAGACACCAAATAAGCGATTTAAAGCACTAAAAACATAAAGGCTAACACTTATAAGGGTAGAAAAATAATGGCTTAAAACAGCCTTAAAACGCTTAATAGAATTACTCATTAAAATCACCAAACAAATCACCAAGAGGAACAGCACCAACAACACCAACAACAGACAACCTATCACCATTAACAACACGATTAAGCTTCTCAACAGCAACAATCAACTCCTTACTAAAATCCAAACTACCACGCAAAGCAGGATTAACAACCAAAGAAACAACACCACCATCAGAAACAGAAACAGACAAAGCATCACGACCAGAAGACTCCAACTGCAAACGAACATTATTAAGAGACATATCAACAATAGACTTAACAATCAAATAAACACTAGGATTACCCAAATCAAAACTAGAATCAGAAAAACGCTGAACAATAGGAAGAAGAGCATCAACCTCAAAAGGACTAAGCTCACCAACATGAGAATTAGAAACAACAACCAAACACTGACGAAACAAACTATCACGAGCGTTACTAACAGCCAAAGAATCACCAGACAAACCATCAGTCTGCAAATCCTTAAAAACAGAAACCCAACGCTCATCAAACAAAACCTTAACCTCATCACCATATAAACCTGTACGCTTAATTAACTCAGGAGTAACCTTACTGAACATAGGATTAAAAGTGTCAATAACTTCGTTAATAACACACAAATCCTTATTACCATTTACAATATCAACTGTCATGTTATTAATAAGCATAACATATTTATAAAGTGTATTAAGACTATTAAATCTTTACTAATTAGTAATAACAAAATCCAATTCTCAACAAAAAATAAATTATAACAAAAAATAAACAAAAACAAAAAAAAAGTATATAAAGTTATAAAGTTATATTTATAGGTATTATTATATATTATATATTATTTATTTATATTTATATTTATATATATATATATATACCTCCTTTATAAAGGAAAAAACTTACCTTTATAAAGGATTTAATTTTTTATATACCCTTTATAAACGTATAACTTTTCAAACCCATTTTATAACTTTTTATAACACCCACACTACGACACAGTAACAACAAAATCCAAAAACCTATAAAATCTTATAAAAAGTATATACACTTATAAAGGATATATAATTATCCTAAAAATCACCATTCTTAACAATTTTCTTATAATCTCATCCTTTATAAACAAACCCCACAACTACAACACAGTAACAACACAAACTATAGTCTCTACAATATAAATCTTTATATAGTAGATACACTTAACAATAACACAATGGTAAACAAATATAAATTAACTAAAGAAACCAAAGTATTTAACGGTATAAAACTTCACAGAATCCAAGCAATTAGAGATTTTGGTAGTATAAAAAAGAATACTTTAGGCGGTTGGGTAGAAAACGATAACAATTTATCACAACAAAATAATTGCTGGGTATATGGAAATGCACAAGTAAGTGGAAATGCAGAAGTATATGGAACTGCACGAGTAAGTGGAAATGCACAAGTAAGTGGAAATGCAGAAGTATATGGAACTGCACTATTATATGGAAATGCAGAAGTATATGGAAATGCAGAAGTAAGTGGAAATGCACGAGTATTTGGAAATGCAAAAGTATTTGGAGATGCATACATATTTGGAAATGTACAAGTAAGTGAAAATGCAGAAGTATATGGAAACGCACTAATAATTCAAGGTTATATTTCAAAATGTTTTAGTAAAGAAAAAGATAAAATTAATTATTTTCGTTATGAATTAGCTAAACAATTAGGTATAACAACAAGTGATGATAAGGTTTATTTATTCAAAAGAGTAAATAAAACAGAAGACCCTAATACATATAACAGTTATTATGATATTAATTTTAAATATGTGATTGGAAAAATTGCGAAGGTTAAAGATTATGCAGATGATGATAGTAGTTGTAGTGCTGGTTTACATTGTGGAACAGCACTATATTGGAATGATGGTGATGCTTTAATTGAAGTTGAGGTTAAACTTAAAGATATTATAACCATTCAACAAGGTAAAGTAAGATGTAAAGCTTTAAGAGTTATTGGAGAGGTTCATAATTTATAAAATGATAACTCCAGAAAAAATAACAACCTTTATATATTAGATGTGCTTAGTAATAGTAATAGTTGTGAATAAGGTAAATAAAATGGAACTAATTAATTATAAAGAAGATACTGAAGAAGAAAATGCTGAGAATATATTTTCAGAAATAATTGTTAAAATTAATGAGACTGAAAAAAAATTATTAAAGGATTTATCTTACATTAAAATTAATGATAATTTAAGACTATATTATCTTAAAAAAGAACATAAAAATATGATAGAAACTTCATTTAGATATGAATGGATAGTTTTTGCAGGTGATGGTTTTATTAGTATAGATATTAATTCTGATTATAAAGAAACAGCCAAGAATGGTTGGAATGCAAAAACAGGTTATGTATCTAAAATAGCTGAAGGAACTTTTACAGACTGGGACGGTATAAGACATTCTCATTATTTTGATGAAGGTTATTTTAATTATATAGATGAGCATTTAAATGATATTATTAAAATGTTTGAGACTATTAGAGATTGTCAAAAATATGTTGAAGAACACAAAACTTTAGAAGGTTATTAAAAATGGTAAATATAAACAATATAAAGATTAAGGATGTAAGCTTAGAAACATTAAAAAGTTTTATAGCAAGTAAGGAAGAATTAACAGAATGTGCTCCAAGTATTAAAGTTGGTGATATTATTCATTATAAAGAAGATAATGATTTATATGATTGTATTGTTGAATGTATATTAATTGAGAATGATGAGCAACAGTTTAAAGTTCTTGGCTATGGTAGTAAAAATAAAAAACCTTATTATGAAGTTGGTTATAATACATGTTTAACAAGTTGGATTAATACTGATACTAATTATGAAGTATTAACTGATTGGAAGTCTGAATAATTTCCTGATGGTGTGTTTGTTGAACATAAATTTGTTAAAGCAATCACAATTAGTACTAATATAATTAGTATTTATTTTAAAGGTACAAAAAAAGATTACTCATCTGAGAAGATACTTTGGGAGAGCAAATAAAGAACGAGGAAAAAACAATGGAAAAGTATTTGAATTAAAAAAAAGTAGATGTGGCGCAATTAGATTAACTGATGAAAGTAGTTTTTTGTTACCTAATTGTGATGGTGTTGAAATAAGCGAACTAATTGATAGTTTACCCTTTGGTGCTGTTGTTAAGTTGGTTGTTACAATTCCTGAAAAACCAATGGTTAAGATGTATTATGTGGATGAATCAAATAAAATATTTTGTGTTGGATACGTATATCTTAAAAATTATGAATACTTAGTAAAAGATATTTACCAAACTTATTACAAAAATATATTTACTGATGGTATTTTTTTCACCATGAATAAGGAGGATTACTAAAATGATAATAGAATTAATATTTATATGGTTTTTTACAGGTATATTATATGGAATAATGGATGCTTGGAATAAAAAAGTTGCTTTTTTTGTTTGGTTAGCATCTATAATTTATTCCATAATCGTTTTAAGTTTGAACACTGATGGGTTAGATATTAGTAGTTTAGGTATTTCTAACTTTTGGTATTTATTATTATTTCTTTTTATGCTTTTTGGAATGTTTATTGGAAAAAGAGTTTATAATATTGTTTTTAATAAGGAGTATTACTAAAATGATTTTTAACGAAGAATTAAGAAATACTATAGATGCTGTTGAATCACATTTGCGTGAATTTAATGCTCCTTGCTCAGCTTTTGAAGATTTAGATTTGTTTGAAAAAGATTGTATGAGCAAACACATCATAGACAAGCCTAACGGGAACAAAGACCGTTGTCCAAAATGCCACCACAAATACCAAGACAAGATAGGAGAATACACTGAAGAGGAAAAACAAATGATGGAAAGTGATGAACAAGCAATAGATGATATGAAATTTGAAGAACAATTCCCAGATTATATTAAATTTACTAAAACTTTTTCTATAAATAGTGATGAGGGACTTTATGAATTAGAAATTATACCTAAAATGATGCAGGCTCATTATTTAAGCAAACAAAAAGTAAAAGAAATACTTAATGAGATATTAAGAACATCTGTAAATATAGATGAAATAGATAATAAATTGACTAAAGAATTTAGTTTGGAGGAATGAAGAATGACTGAAGTTTCAAATAAAACAGGAGGAATAAGTTTTGGAGGATTATTATTCATATTATTCCTAGCACTTAAATTAACAGGAGTTATTAACTGGAGCTGGTTTTGGGTATTTAGTCCTATATTATTTCCTTTAATTGTAGTATTGTTTATCATTTTATTAGTGATATGTTTTGGGTAAAATACAAACATTTATATATTAGTTATGCTTAACAATAATATAAAGATTAAGTAACTAAAAACTTTAAATAACTTTATAATCACAGCTCGTGCGTAAATAGTTGAGAGCGAAAGGCATTTACGCTGACTTGTAGGAAAGACTACTATTTTAATGTGTTGGACGGTGGGGTAAGAAGCCACAGTGAGTCGGGCTAGGAAATATGCCTTGGTTAACGTAACCAAAGGATAGGCTGACTAATAAATGAGTTCCTATTGTCAGTTAGAATCTGACCCAACACAATTTTAATGCAAGAGAGGGCTGACTGGGAAGCTAGTGTCAAGGTGATTTGGAATACTGGATATATACAGAATAATATTTTAAGTTGTTGAGCGCAACACGACCTGTATCGCGTGGGTGGTTGGCTGGTTCGAATCCAGCCTCTTGCAAACTTTTATTTTCACCAAACATTCACAGCGGAAACTTAGTAAACTAAATGACACAAATCCCCGAACTGTGGGTGGAAACAACTTGTTGAAGATTAATAAGCTGTAGTCGAGACCAAAGTATCACAAAACGAAGCACCTTGTACAGATTATAGGGAAGGGGTAAGTCTTTCAGTAGGCAACTGTAATTAAAGCCGTTTGGTCTTTGGGTGGGTGATTAAAATCTTGTTGAACCGAGACTTTGCATAGCGGGGTCGTTTGAGTAGTAAGCAAGTGCGTGCATAGGAACGAGTTCACAATGGTTCTTACCAACCTTTTTACCTCTTTCCTAGCATAAAGCAATAAGAAAATAATAATATACTTTATAAACGATTAAATTAGGTTATATAACATGGAAGAAAAGAATCAAACAGTTTTTCGTTATAAATGTAGATATTGTAATACATATCAATTTTTTCTTATCATAGGTAAATTACATAAAGATATTCCTGATTATAATATAATTGAGTGTCCTCATTGTGGTGAGCGATGGTGGATTCATAAAGATAGAGATGTAGAATATATATAATACACAACAATAATGTTTATAAATAACCTTGCCTAAACTATAGTACAAGTGGAGATTTAGAAAATATGACAAAAACCCCTTATTATGGATATTTAAGACAATGTAGAAAATGTGGTGGGATGTATAGAACAAGTTCTAAATATCAAACAGACCCAACATGTGCCAATTGCAGAATAGGAGCTAATCCTAAAAGCAAACAACATCGCAATTATATTGATGCTAAACAACAACAAGAAGATTTTTCACAACGTTGGAATATACGATTAAATGAGTTAAAACAAATGCAATCAAATCAACCTGCTGTGGTATCTCAAAAACCAGAGGTTTGAGATAATGACATTAGCATTAGAAATTATGTTAGGAGTTGCAGCATTAATATTTGCAAACAATTTTAAAATAGTAATTAATAAAATTAGATATGATATGGGTAAATAAAATGAAAGAAATATTAACATATGAAAAAATAATTAAACTTCCTATTAGAAAAGTTAAATGGTTAGATGCAACAGACAGAACAGTTAATATATCAGAATTAGGTGATAAAATTGATGTTGATTTAGTTACAGAAAGAACAACAATAGGTTGGTTATATAGAGATAATAAAAATGTTATTGCACTTATACGTGATGTTACTGAAGATGGTGAAGTTGAAATATGTTCAATACCAAAAAAGTGGGTGATTTAAAATGAATAAAAGTTATGATACAGAAACAAAAGAATGGTTAGTTAAAATTCAAAATATGGTTAATTATGTTAAAACACTTAATCCTAATAGAGAAGAATTTATTGGTTTAGTATATGACCTTGTTGAAGAAGAAAATATAGCACAATTGCAAAATTCAAAAAGAACAGAAAATATTTATGATAAGATTAGATTACTTAATAAACAAAAATCTAATTATAGAGATTTATATACTGAAATGAAAGAGCAGGTGGTTGATTATAATAGAATGTCACCTGAAGATTTTATAATTACTAACGAAGAACAATTTATAAATATATATTATTAATTAATTATGTGTGGGAAAATGGATTTTAAAAAAATACAAAATAAAATAATTTTAAAATATAAATTGCCTAAAGCTTTTTATACTCAGAAACTTATTAAAAAACTATTTTATGAAATAAATAATAATAGTTTATGGGATGCTACTGAGCTAGAAATAAAAGAAGAGTTTTTTTCAGGTAAAAGTTTTGAGAATTTTTATAGACAATATTCTGGCAATAAATATTTTCAAAAAAAGAATGATAAATTATTTATGGGTAAAGAATATGTTGTGTATTTAATCAAATGTTTTAAACTTGAAAAAAGAAATGATGATTTTAATAAAGATTTTTATACATTACAAAAGCAAGAAGATGAAGATGAAGATATTCAAAACATATCATCTTTAAGACAATTTTTATTACAAACAGATAAAGATATTTATGAAGAAAAAATAATTGTGAATGAAGACCAAATAAAAATATTAAATAGTTATAAAGAATTAAGTGCTATTGATAATACTATACAATATTATGTTGTGGATGAAGAAGTAAATATTGATAATATTTATGTCCTTAATAATAAAGAGAATAATCATTTTAAAATATTACCTAATCCCTTAATTAATCAAGTTATTTTTAACAGTGGTGAGGAAGATAAACTTTACAAACAAGAATATAATAATAAAGTAATTAAAACAATAGTTCAAATAGAAAGAAAAATAGGTGGTAGTAATCTTAAAGGAACAATGTTAGTTACTAAATATAAATATAAATGTAGTCGTTGTGGTGAAGAATTTACTAAACTACCATATCAATTAAGTGGAAAATTAGCACATGGTTGTGATGGTTATGAATCAGAAGCAGGTGTACAAAAATATTATAGTATAGATAAGAAACAATATACTTCAGATAGTTATATGAATTTACATTTATATGAATGTATATTAAGAACTATAGGTAAGCAAACAGAGCTTAAGAAAAAGATTCATTTAAGCTGTGGTAGCACAAAAATTAAACCTGGAATATATGAGGTTGAAGTATTACATTTACATATATCCCCAACACATGATAGTGATAAGAAAACAATATTACTTATGTTAAATCATAAAGAAATTAAGCCTGATGTGAGTGAAGATACATTATTTATTGAGGATAGTGGTGAAGTAATAGCTAGAGATTTAGATATTCCACAGGTTAAAATAAATGATGTAGTTCAGAGTATTAGACTTATTTATAAAAAATATGTGAATGAAGATTTAGGTAATCAAGGAACTTGGTTACAATTTGCAACAGCAATAAGTGGATGCTGTAAATTGTTCTATGAAACAACAAAATTAGGAATTAGTGTTATGAGTAATAAAAGTTTAAGTAAGACTTATTCAGCGTCAAGAATAGCTGTTATGTTAGATAAGGATTATTATTTCTCTCAAAGTAGTAATGAAATATCCCCTGCTGGTTTAAAGGGAGGTATTAATACTGGTAAAATGATAAACGGTCAAGCTGTAAAAATATTTGAGGAAGGTTTAATCACAATAGCTGGACTTACTGTGTTTGATGAAGCTTCTAAATTTTATATTGATAAGGTTATGAATGAGAATTTAAAACAATTACCACAAAAAGTAGTTCAGCACAATAAAATAGGTGGTGAAACAGTAGACCAAAATTATACACCTATATTATTATCTAATTTTACAGACCACGATATAGAATATAAAAAGAGTGTGAGAGAAAATTATATCACCCTTAAAAAGAATTATTATTATACTTCAGCACAGGGTAATAAGTTTAATAAGAAAGAGTTAGAGACTAAATTAACAAGTCTTAATTATTATTTACCTTTATATGCTTATTATGATAAATATTCTAAAGATATGGAGTTAGTTAAAGCTTTCGCTTATGTTCGTAAAACTTATGATATGAACCATGTTGATTGGAAGACAGGAGGGCGTGTAGAAGCCAGTGACCGATTATTATTTGATGTTGCAGTAAGTAATAAGGAAAAAACTTTGTTTGATTTAAAGCCTGGAGAAATGATTGATACAAGCAGTTCAAATCTCAATCCTCCTGAGCCTGAGTTCTTACCAACTATGGAATTTATGGATGAATTAATTAATCGTTTTAAGATTAAAGATATTAATTTATATGAGGAGTTTCATAATAGTAAAGAAGTAAATAATCAATTACAACAAATAAAAAATAGTATATCTGATTGGTTACAGAATGATGGTATTGATGTATTTTATAATTTAGGTAAAGGTAATGTTAAAATAGACCCTAAACTCAATAGTCTTTTATTTATTGCTTGCACAACAGTCCAATTAATTGAGGATGTTGATAGTACTGAATTGTCACAGAATGTTAAGGATTGGCTAAAGATATTTTTAACGAAATGTAAACGTGGTATGAGTCAGAATGAATATAATTATATAGATAATGATACTAAATATCATAAAGATATTGAGTTTAATTTTATAACAGTTGATATGGATATTATAGAACAACAGAAAAAAGAAGAGATTGATAAAGCTAAAAAAGATGCTGTTAATGATTTTAAGAATAAAGATAATGTAGATGAGTATATAGTCAAAGATAATGATGTGAATAACATTGTAAGTAATATTAAATAAAATAAATAAATTAAAATTCATAAATTAAAATTTATTTATAGGTTGACACAATGAAAACAAAAGAACAATCCCCCACAAATGTTTCTGATGATTCATTGTGTCAACTCTTTCATAATAGTATTGGTTTTAAACTTTATCAAGAAATTAAAATTTTTAAATCTAGTGGAATGATAATTAGTAAATATCCTTCTAATTATGAAGAAGTTATAAAGATTAAAGAGCAATTTAAAGATTCTAATTTATATGTATGTACAAATCCAAAAAAAATAAAAGGTGGAAAAGGTATAGATTGTGCTTATCGTAGAACTATTATTTTTGATTTAGAAATGACTGGTACAAAAAAACCATTGAGTGATAAAAATTATCAACAATTATTAAATCATAGTGTCGCTATTATTAAGAAATATATGTTTAATTATTTTAAATTTATACCATCTTTCATAATAAGTAGTGGTCGTGGTTTGCATATTTATTTTTTAATTAATCCTTTAGACAATAAATATCAAAGTAAGTATTCTAAATTTTATACTAATGTAGCTAAAGATATAAATGAACGTTTACCTAGAGGAATGAAAGTTGATAAAATGGTTAAAGATGCTCAAAGAATTTTAGGTTTACCAAATACACATAATAAAAAATATGAAGAAAAGAGTGCTTGGAGAAAAATAATATTTGCAGAGCCACAAGAGTTTAATTTACAACCAATCTTAGACAATATTAAAGTTTATAAACCCCAAAATGTTATTACCACAAATAATTTAAATATTAAAAGTTTACAAAATAAACCCGAATTTAAAATATTTAGATATGAAAATTTACCTAAAGGCAGTATAAATAATCGTTTACGATTTGCTCTTAAATTACTTATGAGAGATGCTAAATTAAATGAGGAAGAGATTGAATATATTGCACAACGTATATCAACCTTTGGTCATGGGTATAAATCAATGTTTATGTATGGTGATGACGATTATAATTATTCCCAGAATATTTTAAACAATTGGTGTTTTGAAGAGTATGAATGGTGTGTTGATAATAAATTTAAATTACCTTATAAAATTAAGGCTAAAGTAGATAGTAATGCAATGATTAAGAAAGATATTTTTGATTTTAAAAAAGCAGACCTTAATAGTTATGATGAAGTTCTTAATTATATTGTAGATTTTAATGCTAAATATTGTGAGAAGTTTGAAGATTTTACAGTATATTATGATGAAGCTTTAAAACATAATGTTAAGAATAATTGTGATTCTAAATTATGGGAATTTATGATGTATAATAGTTTGTTTGATAAGATTAAACATTTAAAAATTAAGAAGGATTATTTAGATTTGAATGATGTTAGTGAATGGTTATCAAAATAATTATTTTGATTAACTTAAAGGTATAAGATAATGGATCCAACAATGATATTAAATAAAGAACAACTTAAAGAGTTTAATAAATGGTGTGCTTCAGAATTGAAGAAAGATGATGTTGCTAATAAAGTTTGGGATTGGTGTTGTGATAATTATAAATCTACAGCACAATATTATCTTGAAATCATAATTTAAGATAGTAAACTTTATAAAGGATGAGTGATTAGTAAATGTATAGAACCAACATAAGCAATTAAATTTAAGCAAAATAAGGTTCGGAGAAAAAATAATGACACAAGAAAATATGTTTGTAGAAATGCAAGAAAAAACAAATTCTGCTGATTCACAAGATGATGCAAATGTAGCTGAAGTTATTCAGCAAGTAAGTGAAGAACAAGCACCAGTAGATAGTGTATTTGATTATACACAATTACCTGATACACCCGGACAAAAATATGACCGAGTAAATTTAGAAGGGCAAACAGTAACTGTAAAAAGTGCAGTAATCAAACAACCTTTTAAAAATGATTGGGAATATTCTAGAGATAAGAAAACAAAGATGAAAAGTTATCAATTTATTGTTTCTTATGATACTGAAAATAATGACCACGAAAATTATTCAGGAATTAGAGGTTTTGAACAACAAGATGGAAGTTTAGGTATGCCATGTGTTCAAACTAATAAAACAAAAACACAAGCTTCTAAATTGTTTGATGTGTATAGAAAATATATTATTAAAACTAAAAATATTACGGTAGATGTGTTTAATGACACCTATGGTTTAAAACAGTTTATGGCGTTTTTAAATAGTAAACCAAAAGCTAAACTTGAAATTGTTGAAGCTGAATGGGAAGATAACATTACTAAAAAGAATACCATTGTAGAGTTTCTTTAATTTTTATTTTGTTTTTACCTTTTATTTTTTTAGGGCTTAGTCCCTACCTTTTTATTGTCCAACACTTATTTTATTCACGAGGTAACATAATATGACACTTAAAGATATAGATAGATATTTAGAAATTAATGAGCAAATTAAACTTCTTAAAGAAGAACAAGATAATATTAAAACCAATGCTAAATTACAATTGGAGCAAATGGGTCTTGATATTTTTGAAAACGATAATTTTAAAATTACAAATTATGAAACTGTTAGAGTTACATATCCAACTAATAAACTTAAAGAAATGCTTAATGATGAGCAATTAGAAAGTGTAAAGAAAGAAACACCTTTTAGAACTTTTAGAGTTGAAGAGAAATAAAAATGGGATATATGCATATAGATAATTTATACAAGGACATTACAATAATGAACAACTTCAAGCAATGTTATGCTCTTGAGAAGATTCATGGTAGTTCAGCCCATATTAGTTGGAAACAGAATCAATTAAACTTTTTTGCTGGTGGAATGAAACATGAGACATTCACTAAGATTTTTGATTTTGCTTATTTAAAAACTATATTTCATCAATCGTTTAAAGATGTTGATGTCGTTATTTATGGTGAATCTTACGGTGGTAAGATGCAGGGAATGAGCGAAACATATGGCATAGAACCTAAGTTCATAGTGTTCGATGTTAAGATTGGTGACACTTGGTTAAACGTGCCTAATGCACATGATATTGCTAAACAATTTTGTCTGGAGTTTGTGGATTATAAAATAATCAATACCACTCTTGAAGAGATTGACGTTGAACGTGATAGACCTTCAACTCAAGCTATTAGAAATGGTTGTGGTGATAATAAGTTACGAGAAGGAATTGTATTAAGACCTCTTGATGAAATAACTAAGAGTAATGGTAAAAGAATTATTGTTAAACATAAACGTGATGAGTTCATGGAGACAGCTACGAAGAGAAAAGTAGACCCTGAGAAACTTAAAGTATTAGAAGGTTATAACGCTATAGCTGATGAGTGGGTTACACCAATGAGACTTGAACACGTATTAGATAAGATTGAAGAACCTTTACTTAGAGACATGAGTAGTGTTAGAGTTGTAATAAGAGCTATGATTGAAGATGTTTATCGAGAAGGTAAGGACGAGATTGTAGAGAGTCAAGGTGCAGCTCGAGCGATAGCTCATAAGACTACGAAATTATTCAAGGAACATATTAGTAAGGTGTAGATACTTATTGATACTAAAACATATGAGGTAATTAAAAAGTGATTGGAATAGATGATATAGAAGTTAATATTAATTTTTATAATATTGGGGAAGTTACAGAAGAAGATTATTTAAGATTTATTAGAAGATTATTATTTATGGAACAAGAGATAATCAAACTATTTGTTAATGCAGGTTTAAAAGTAAAGTTTGAAAATGATTCTTTAATTTTTTATAAAGAATTTAAAGATATAACTTTTCAAATTATAGGAGACGAATTTGAAGATGATATGATTATTGAATATTATTTAAAAATTATAGATAAAAGAGAGAATAAAGACACATTGATTTTATATATGAATAATGATTTTGAAAGAATGATTGAAATATATAAAACTAAATCATTACAATTATTGTGGGGATAAGAAAATGAATGTTTTAGACCTTTTTAATTTAAGCTATTCAACATATAGTGTATATAAAGCTAGTCCTTTACAGTTTTATTTTCAGAAAATAAGTAAACCTAAACCCACTGATTGGGTTCCTGAAGTTTATGGAATGGTGGGGAATTTTTTACATTTTGCAAATGAGAGTAGAATTAATGATAAAACTTTTAATGGTGATGATTATTTTGTTAAAAAATGGTATGAGAAAAATATTGATAGTAGAA
>Ga0222658_1000853_pt1 | contig 14816 bp, 18 predicted proteins | sample AntAcemetagen476_FD_179830 | JGI IMG/M metagenome (GOLD analysis project Ga0222658, IMG submission 179830) | Saline water microbial communities from Ace Lake, Antarctica - #476 | ecosystem: Environmental > Aquatic > Non-marine Saline and Alkaline > Saline | place: Antarctica: Ace Lake... | reverse complement strand
AGTGAGGAATGAGGACGCACTCAGAGCAGGATACCATATGGATACAGAGTTGATTGACGGGGAGGGCCGAGGAGAAGGAACCATCGAGTAGCTGCAAACCCCTGAATATGGTACAATACTACGATATGCCCACTCCGAATTGGGAAAAACTACCCGGCGAGAAACTCCTCACTGAATTACAAAGTATGAGCATCGAGGAGGGGATCAGCGATATTCACACGTCGCCTGAGAAAGATTACGTGCGCCTGGAAATAAGGAGGCACGGTATGTTGGAATTGCTCGGTAAAATAGATCACAAGGTTTATGAAGACTACGTACGAAGGGTTAAATTTGAATCCAAGCTCAAGCTAAACATCACAAATATTCCGCAGGACGGACAGTACACATTCGAAGCACCTGACCGCATAGTAAACGTTCGTGTCGCCACACTTCCCAGCCGTTTCGGCGAAAAACTTACATTGCGACTTTTGGACCCCAAGCAGGGGATAATCTCATTGGAAGAACTGGGGTTCCCCGAAGATATTTACAAAGAAATGAATCGCGTTGCCCATTTGCCACACGGACTATTTTTGATAACAGGACCTACAGGAAGTGGTAAAACTACAACTCTGTATGCACTCTTAAGTACACTTGTAGGTAAATCGCGCAATATAATCACCTTGGAAGATCCTATTGAATACGAGCTGCCTGGTATTGTTCAAAGCCAAGTGGATCACGAGCACGACTACAATTTCTCCACAGGTCTAAGATCAATTCTTCGACATGATCCAGATGTTGTTTTAGTTGGTGAGATCCGTGACCTAGAAACCGCACAGACCGCAATTGATGCATCTCTGACAGGACACATCGTGCTTTCTACACTTCATACCAACTCAGCAGTGGAAGCGATCCCACGTCTCCTTTCTATGGGAGTAAGCCCGTACACATTCGCACCAGCACTACGTGCAGTACTTGCACAGAGACTCGTGCGTACATTAACAGATGAGTGTCGCACCAAAGATTCAAAGTGCGACCCCGCAGATAATTCCAGTTATGACGGGCGTATTGCTATACCAGAACTTTTGGTTATGGATGAAAAGCTACGAGAAATGATTTTGCTAAACGAAACACCAGATGCGATCACAAAACACGCAAAAGAGCAGGGCTACAAAACTATGCAAGAATGGGGTAAATTGCTCGTAGACGCCAATATGACGACGCAATCAGAAATAGAGAGAGTCACCGCAATGTAAGGGACTTGGACAATACAAAAGTACCAAGCTACGATTGTAGACCTTTTCCATGCGTCGATATCATCGTCATAGGCCTGTGTATTACAACGGACGTCGCCAAACGTCAGGTCGACCTCTGGCGTCATTATTCGGTTTGGTGCTTACAACAGTACTTGTAATAGTTGCAGGCTGGTGGTTACTTCGTACATTTGGCTTTGGTGCATCTGTGCAACGAGCCGCCGTGGAGATGATGCCGGAGGATCGTGCACTGGTACGAGTCTCAGTAGACGGAGGAGAATGGAATCGTACTGGCCAGGAACTCAAACTCTATTCTGGAGATCGAGTTGCAACTGATGCCGGTTCACATGCGGTACTCCAATTTTTTGACGGAACAGTATCGCGCTTAAGCGGTAATACGAGTGTCACTATTCTTGGAAGTCAGTCTGGAGAAAAAAATGCAGAGATCTCCCTTCAGGTAGATTCCGGAACAATCTGGATTGCTACAGCTAAAAATACACCGAACGAAGTAAACGTAAATCGCACAATAAACACACCCATGCTCCTGGTAGATCTGCCCAACGGAACAGAAGCATTAGTAAGTAGACACAGCCTGAGCATTTTTGATAGCCACGAAATTGGCGCAGAAGTCACAGTAGCCGGCAATAACCAAACTATCATCGTAGGTGAAGGTCAGTCGTTTGCGATTCCATCTGGTTCGGTACCTTCGGGCAACTTGTACTCATTTAGATCTGCATTGGACTTGCAAGCAGCTCCTGCGGAATTTCTGCAGGAAAGCAGAATCCGCGCACAAACACTAATTGCACAGGGAACAGATACAGAGCCAACTGCACCGGTAGTCGATATTCTGGAAATCACAGAGCCAGCACAGGGAACCACTGTGCGCAGCAGCACAATAAACGTGCGTGGTCGCATAGATCTTGAACATATTGTGCTCGTACACGTTAACGGATACGAGGCAGCCATAAACGAAGCCACAGGAGAGTTTGCGCTGGAACTCACATTACCGGATGAAGACGAGGCAACTGTAAACATCGAAGCATTTGATGAAGCAGGCGAGGTACTCGCAGACGCGGTACGAACTATCGTGCGCGAAGTAAATCCACCATCATCACCACATTTCCTGCAACCTGCGGCAGATGATCAAATTTATCAAACGCAACGTGAGCGCATAGAAATAGTTGGATCCGCACCACCGGAAGCTATAGCCATAGTAATAAACGACTACCGACTACGCTTCTTCGAACCAGGTGATGAGAAGTGGACGTACCTCTCAAGCACAGAGCTAGATAATCTGGTTGAGGGAAAAAATATCTTCACTGCCATAGCTATAGATGCAGAGGGGCTCAAGAGTGATCCGGTCATTATGACAATAATGTTAGGCGAAGAAGCAGAAGGTATTACAGATGAAGAAGGAAAAACTGTAGAAGTAGTAGAAGATGAAGAAGAGCCTGATCAGGCATTGCTACCAACTAACGACCCACTACAACCAAACACTATTGCAGTTACAGCACCTTCAGCAGGAGAGGAGTACGTTGCAACAACCGTAGAAGAAGCAGAGATGCTCATAGAAGGAGTGGTTTCCAATGACACTCACTCCGTGTGGGTAAACGACTATCGTCTAAAACTATTTAAGCCAGACAAAAATTACTGGAACTACATAGCAAGCACAGAACTTGGAACCATGCATCGCGGTCGTAACGCATATGAAATAACTGCACGAGACGCAGAAGGTCAGATTCTGGATAAATTCACATATGTGATTCGGTTTACACCACGAGGGTAAGTGAAAAGTTAATAGTTAAAAGTTAAGAGTGAAAGATTTTCTGCTAACTTTTCACTTTTTATTTGCCAACAGCTGCTGCAAACGGAGGTGGCATCTCACACTCAACAGCCTTCTTCTTTTTGTCTGCTGGTGAAACAAAAGTCAGTTTCCACGAATGCAGACATAGATTTTTTATACCATGATGCACAGTGATCTTCTCGCTAAGCGACGATGCATACGTTGGATCTCCAAGAATCGGATGTCCAATAGATGAAAGGTGCACGCGAATCTGATGTGTGCGCCCTGTGTGCAGATCGCATTCCAGCAGCGCGCAATCATCAAATGCCTGCTGCGTTCGATATGTGGTTTTCGCATCGCGGCTAACCGAAGTCCTAAGTACAGACATCTTTGTACGATCTGTGAGCTTGCGACCAACAGGTGAGTCGATCACAGCCGATGGGGGATCGGGGATACCAGCAACCAGCGCGAGGTACGTCTTTTTTACAGTACGATCCTGAAACTGCGCCTGAAGCTCTGCATGCGCCTTATGCGTCTTGGCAACGAGCAAACAACCTGTTGTTTCTTTATCTAGACGATGAACCAACGTGGCTGACTCAGAGAACGGAAGATCCCTCTCGCCAAATAGATATGCAATTCCATGAAGCAACGTCGCATTATCTTTTTCACCCGGTGCCGGATGCACCGCAACACCTGCGGGCTTGTTTATAACAAAGCACGCATCATCTTCATAAAGAACAGGAAGTTTAAGATCAATCGATTCAATAGAAACATCTGCATCAGATGGAGCGATGTCGGAATGAGACATAACTACACGGTCACCTTCGCGTAATCGATGTGCCGGCTTACGCACCACCTCTCCATTCACTTTAACCGCACCATCTTTAATAAGGCGCTGTACTTGCACGCGGCTCATATCTGCCTCAGATGCGAGAAGCGCGTCTAGGCGCATTGGTGATGTTGCAGTGATCTCTTGCATACAAACTCATTGTGCCTGTGTCTATGCAGACAATCGAGAGCTGTCTTGAAGATTATCCTTCAACAGCACGCCCTTTCGGTTCATCTACTTGACGCACAAGTGTATCAATTGCTTCCTGAGTTCCTGCATAAACACGTAATGCTTCACCAACCTGCCTATCATCGTTTAGATCAACATTGGCCATACCAGCATCAACTACATCATCCGAATGTAACCGTCGTACAATAGAATTTCCCAGTTGAACAAGTGCTGTTGCACAAAGATTCCCTACAGAAGTAGACAGGCTTGATACATCAATTCTACTTACAGCAGTATCAACTTGCCCTGGACTCAATGGAGGTCCTCCTTTACATGCATCTCCTTTTTCATCAGGTCCACCATTAGGCATAATAGTTAATTGGAAAGTATTGATTCAAACTCTACTCACACTACGTCAACCGTCAACAGCTTCACGCATCATCATGATCCTGATTTCCTTCCACCAAATCACGAATCGCACCACCAGTCCTCTCTACAACAGCAGGGGCTTCATCCGGCTTCGGTGGCTTTGTAGATGCCTCTTCTTCATCCGGCTTCGGTGGCTTTGATAATTTATGGGACTCCACCTTCTTAGAAGTGGGCCGAGTAGCAGCACCCTGACTCGCAGCAAATGGAATCCGATTTTCCTGAGGACTTTTGCCCATAATTACACTAGTAAAAATTAACAATGTAAACTCTACTCACACTACGTCAACCGTCAACAGTTTCACTCGGCTGTTTCACTAAACCCGTCTCATTGCTATGCTCTTACTCAATGACAACCAAAGATCTTCTCAGCCGTGCAGTCTCAGACGTAGTTCCTCGCAAGCTCGCAGAGGAAAAACTCAAAAGTGGCAAACCAATACGCATTTACTGGGGAATTGATCCAACTGGATCAAAACTGCACATCGGACACGCTGTGCCTTTGCGTAAGTTCAAGCAATTTCAGGATGCCGGACATGAAATAATTTTTCTCATCGGCAGTTTTACTGCCATGATCGGCGACCCATCTGGTCGAGACAAAATGCGTCAGCCACTTACAACTGAGCAAGTAAAAGCAAATTTTGAAACATATAAAGAACAAGCAGCCAAGATTCTCGATCTTAATAAAGCAAAGATCGTGTACAACCACGAATGGCTAGAGAAGCTGACCTTCAAAGAAGTTGCTGAGTTGGCCGGCAACTTTACAGTCCAGCAAATGATGCAACGCGATATGTTCCAGAAACGGCTTAAGGAAGATCAACCCATATCTGTAGTGGAGTTTTTATACCCACTAATGCAGGGGTACGACTCTGTCGTACTCGACGTGGACTGCGAGATGGGTGGCAACGACCAACTCTTTAATATGCTCACTGGTAGAACTCTCCAGCAAGCATACGACAAACGCGACAAGTTCGTTCTCACGGTTAAGCTGCTAGAAGGAACCGATGGCCGCAAGATGAGTAAAACTTACGACAACTGCATTTACCTAGACGACGAGCCCGCAGACATGTTCGGTAAGATTATGTCTGTAAAAGACGAACTGATGGAAAATTACTTTGAGTGCTGCACAGATGTGCCGATGGATGAGGTAAAACAGATATTCAAAGAAGGTCCACGCGAAGCCAAAGCACGACTCGCACGCGAGATTGTTACTCTGTACCACAGCAAAGATGCTGCAGAAAAAGCAGAGCAGGCATTCAACAAAGTCTTCAAAGAGAAGGGGACTCCCGATGACATACCAGAAGCAAAAGCAAAAAAAGGTACATTGCTTATTGATGTGATAGTAGAAAACGGACTAGCTCCATCCAAGTCAGAAGCACGGAGACTCATGCAACAGAGTGGCGTGCAGTTAAACGATCAACCTGTTACAGAAATTGATGCAAAAACAGAGGAGGGGATACTGAAAGTCGGAAAGAGGAAGTTCTTGAAAATACGACTGTAATAAGTAATTACTCCACAACTTCAACCGTCAGCCGATGTTGCGCATATCTGCCATGCAACCCTTCTGCGGTTACTGTAACTTCAAACGAACCCGGCTCCTCATAAATGTGCATAGGAGCTCGGTTACCGAGTGTTGTGTAACCATCGCCAAAGTCCCAGCGCACAGTTGCAGGCTCCCATGGAACGCAACCGAGAGTAAACTGCACTTTTAGCGGAACAGTTCCTCCTGTTCCACTCGTACGAAGGCACAAGCTAAGTGGGCGATTGTACCCACGCATTTCGTCTACATCTGGCGGGAATGTAAGTTCAAGCGTCTCACGATTTGCCGGTGTCTCAGAGAAATCATCTTCCACAACAGCTGCGAATAGAATCTCGCTCTGCGGTGCAAATAGTATTAGCTGCCCGTCTTCACCACGAACTGCGTAGTACCCGGTGCCGTTCTCATCCAGCTCTGTAAGAGGATCTGCTGGAATACGTAATGTGTAATCTGGAACTAGAGATACTAAGTTGAGTAGATCACGACAGTTATTGGAAGGGAACCGGCAGATCTCACGTGAGAAATCACGAATGCTCACCGGCAACATTCCCTGAACATTAATTCTTTTGAACCGTAGTAATGCAGAGAGCAGAGACCTCAGATCCTCCATACGTACACGGTCACGAATGAGAGACCGCTCACGACCTCGCAAATCTAAGAATCTTTGTGCGAGTACTGTGGTGCGCTCCTGTGCTTCTGCGAGTTGTGATTGTGTCATGTGACGGACTACACGCTGCAACGCGCTACGCGCGAGTGGATGCCCCTGAGCAAGCGCAAAATTGAGCCACATGTATGCAAATGCTTCGTCTTTTTTTACACCATCTGTACCAAGGAAATATTTAATTCCGCTGCGATACGCAACTTCACTGTTCACAGTCAGAGGCATCGTGCTGTTTATGCTTGGCCTGTCTCGCACATCCAGCACAGGTGTTTGGAAGAACTTCTCTCTATTTCTAGGACCAGACGTACTTGTGCTTACATCCACGAGAGTTTTGCGTAGCCTCTCTTCGCGCCTGCGTCCTGCAATGGAGAATGGTTCAGATCGCCTGCGTACAACTCCCTCACGTCGATCAATTGCCTCTAGTGCATGACGTGTTTGAGCAGTGCGTTCGATGGCACGACTTGTAATTCGGTCATTAGAAAAGAAAAGTGCTGATGCTCCGGTAGGAATTATGACCCCGGAAATAATGCAGCAAGCAACAAGAAGAGCAGGGGAGCGAGAAGTCATGAGACAAGTATAGAGTGATTTATGTGAGGACATTGTTCACAATTATTACTCAGATACCGATATAGAGTTTGTGCAAGCAGAAAGAGTAAAAACCTGTTCAAAAAAGGTATACAGTCTCGACATGAAGACGCACGTAATCATCGCATGTCTCCTTGGAGTTTTGGCCGTCGGGTACGTTATTGTTGCACCGCGGCAAGCACCACTGCCAGACTCTGTAGAATTTATCGCACAGCAGGAGAACGTGCAGTGGCCAACGGACACAAGTGCACGACTCCGCTTTGATAGGGGGTTTTTGGCAATCGTCTAATTGAATATTAGTACCTTTTTACTTCCAAAATACGTGGGAAGCGTAGAATTACGTTTGCTCGATCTTTTCCAAAGCATTGGCATTTAGCACAGGAGGCGTTGCCATGGATACCTGCACACTCAAACGCATCAGAGAATTGTTTGACATAGCCGGCATCGAAATTCGGTCCGGCATGTGTGACGATCCTGAGTTACCTGACGTGTTCTCCGAACCGGTCCTGGATTTAGCAGAACGTCGTCCCAAGCGACACTTCTGTCACGAAGAACACACCATCAGGATTCTCGGATTCGTCGTCTTCGACCCAGTTATACAACAACTGCGAAGACCTGCACGCCCCTACTTTGAAAGAGGCGAATACAACGAATCTTGGACGCCATACGGCGTTGATTGCGGTTTCATTGTTCATGCGAATATGTGGAACCCGGACAGACGACGCTTTGTACAAGCCAACGCAGCCGAAGCTTTGGCTGCAATGGCTCTCTATCATCAAGTACTCGGGAGTGTACGATGTATAGAGGACAATGATGATATGTGTAGTGAAGACTCCTACCAGGTGTACTGGCAACCTAGAAAAGGGCTTGTTGTCGATTCTGCGTGCTCACTCCTGACTCACCATCGACTCTTCGTGCCACGCAAAGTACTGGATTACAGACCCGCAGCCCTACACATCGAGTAAGAGAAAAGGAAGATTTCTGGAAAATTCGAGCACACACAAAAGCACTGCGCAACCACAACTCGTCGTTGTGAGCGCAGTGCTTTTACCTGATTAAAAAATTACACAATAGTTGCTGCGTAGAGCAGCAGTATTCCAAAGACAACTGCAACAAGCCCGAACAAAGGACTTAGCTCTGCCTTTTTAAAGATTCCCTCGCTTATACCCACGAGGAAGCTTGGGAACCAAACAAAGGACAATCCTTTTATAAGACTGATCCACGCAACAAGGCGAATGAGGCCTGATGCATCTGTGCCAATCGCTGCACCGTCACGCAGGACGAGTGCTGAAATAATTACAATTACAAGGCCAAAAGTGCGCATAAAAACATCATTGCGCAAAAGTTTTAGTAAAAACTTAGTGGTAGCTGAACTTGCAAAAAGAAACGGGAATCCAACGAGTAGTTCCAGTATGCCGATGGTGAAAGCGAATGTGGTAAGAGTCATAACTACACATTTTACTCCTCTAACCCATTAAAGGCATCAATAGTTTTATTTGCATAAGCAAAACTGGCTTCTAGACTATGCAACCCTATGCCAACTTATGCACTAAAAATTGAAGTAGTTAAACCCAGTGAAACTGATCCGCAATTGGACATAAATGGCTTGGAATACTGCGGAGATGCCAACTCGGCAAATAAGGCAGCTAAAAACTGTTTTTTACTTAGGATAAGAGAAATTGAACGAACCATTATTCTAAAAGTGCTTCTTGGTTATGCAGATCAAACACATGGAAACGGATTTTTAAATAATCACTACAATACAACAGGTTTTACTTCTGCAGGAGGTGGTATGTTATGGACAGCACCTCCTGAAACAGAAGATAGGAATCAGCTTTGCATCGGCTCTTATTCTGGAGTGTATAACGCGGTTCCTGAACGCATATTGGAACTAATAAAAGAACAAATTGCAGAAGTACTGAGAGGAGCAGGAGCAGAATTTGATAGCATTGTGCTTTGCCCAACAGGTGATACACATCCTAACTGGAAACGTGAACCATATTGCTCACTTGTGAAAGGACCTCCATCTCAGCCACCACCACAAAAGGCAGAGCCAGTAATACCCAAGCCTCCTGTAATTACACCACCTCAGGCGCCTATAGAACCTGCATTATATGAATTTCTGAAGGAAGCGGCAAAGGATAGACGCCAGCTACGTTTCCTTAGCTGGGCAAAAAGTGATCTTGGAATTGCTCAAACTCAATTCGATGGTGCAGTTGATGCCATAGCAGAAAATTATCGCCCGCTTGCAATAAGCATTGGAGAAGGTTTGAATTCTAAATCTTGCCAAGGAGAAAAGTCGGCAATCCAAAGACAGGCTTTTTTGTTACTTCCAAATATTGTTAGGATATTCGATCCTCTTTTGGCAGCGGGTGCCCCTCCTACAAATGCAAAACCTTCTGCAACTACAATAGTCTTTGAAAGATTTCTGAGAAGAAAATTACAACTACAACTTGAGGAGTTTATAAAGAACAATCAGAAACCGAGATAGTTCAAACCCATCAGGAAAGAATACCTTCTTCCATAACAGTTTCATCACGAGCTTTACGCTGCAACTGAACATTGGAAAGCAGTTCCTTTTTCTTCCATCCACCTCTTAGGTACCAGAGAATCACAAGCACTGTCGCAATGCAGTCAGAGATCAGATACGACCACCAAATACCCTCAAACCCAAGAGATGTGTATTTAGAAAGTACATACGCAAGAGGAAGCTGCAACAACCAGTGTGAAACAAACGCAAACACCATGGCAGAACGCATATCGCCAGCACCACGAAACGTGCCGTTTATCACCATTGCAATTCCCATTAAGGATGCTGCAAACAAAACTATGCGCATAAAGTGCGCGCTATATGCAATTGCCTCACCGCCCTCCGGCATAAAGAATCTGGCCAGATCCGGAGTGAATGGATACAGAACGATGGCAATGCTAATGAGAACGAAAAAGATGAGAACAGAAGCAAGTAGCGTAGTACGTTCCGCACGTTTAATTTTGCCTGCACCAATGTTCTGCCCAACAAATGTGGAGGTAGCCATAGAAAGACCCATAGCAGGCATGGCAACAAACATAAGAATACGCATTCCAATTCCATATGCCGCAACCACAGTCGTGCCAAAACTGGCAACGAGCATAGTCATGGCTATCATTCCCATAGATCTGGATGACTGCTCCAGAGATGCAGGCAATCCAATTAAAAATGCCTGCCGCATAAACGGGAAATCCGGTCGTAGCTCCTTAAGACGCAGATGAATGCCGTGTTGCCCGGTACTCAGAGATACAAAAGCAATTAACGTAGCGAATGCCTGTGTAAACAATGTTGCCAATGCTGCACCACTCACACCAAATCCTGGAATCGGACCCCATCCGAAAATAAAGAGGGGATCAAGAATCAAATTTAAAATTACCGTTCCAAGCACTATATACATTGGGAACTTAACAATGCCCAAACCGCGCATAAGCGACTGATACGCAAAGAACCCAAATACAAAAATGTATCCCAAAAATGTGAACTGCAAATAGCGTGTGGCATCTGGCAATACATCCGATTCGGCACCCATAAATGACAGAATCGGTTCTGCAATAAACCAGCCAATGGAAGTTATAAACAGTGCAATTACAAAAATAAATAGCATCGTCTGTGCAGCCACATGCTGCACCGCATCATCGTCTCCCTTGCCTTTGTACTGCGCAATAAGAATAGCCCCCGCCATCGGCAACCCGCCACCAATTGCAATTAGGAAGAAACTTACTGGGAAACAGAGTGATACAGCGGCAACTGCCTGAGCACTTAAACGACCAACCCAAAAAGTATCCACAATTTGATACGCGCTCTGCAAAATATTTGCAAAAACAATCGGAACGGAGAGCCTAATTAGTAATGGCACAATGGGCCCCTCGGTAAGCGATGGGAGATCTGTATGCTTCACCGACACATTTTACTCTGAAGATTCAGAAATGGCACTAAGACTCACCACGTTCGCGCTTTAACATAGCTGCACGCGCAGACCTTCTGCACTGCAAACATATAGCTGGATGTATTTTAATCTCACTATCAGGAACATCTTCCGGATCTGTATTCTTCATAAAATCAGCAATAACTGCCTGGCTTCCAACCCTGTTAGTTTCATTAGCTTCAGAAACAATGGTGGTATCAAACTCTCCATCCTCATTTATTCTAAAACTACTAACAAGCTCATAATGACATCTTTGCCTAGGATCTGGTGTGCAATCTTCTGTTTGAGAGGCCATAGGGGCATGCGCAACAAACACATCGTTCTCTACTGTATTTTCGCTCGGTATTGCATCTGCAGGATAACCACCTTTGTTGCCCTTGAGGCGAGGTGCTATTGGCATACTTACACTTTCTTCAGGAGACCTAAAATTACCCATATGTGTGATTGAAACAAAGTAGTGGACTATTTTGCACCTGATGCTGAATCTTGCAAAGCAAGACGTGCCTTTCTTCTACAATTAATGCACACAGCTTTAGGTATCTCATCCAAAGTAAAAGGTGCGTCATCTGGATCTGTATTATTAAAATAATCCGCAATAACACCTTTGCCGTCAACTCCTGCATTTGCATGAAATCTGGCAACAAGAGTTGTTGGGTACATTCCTTTAACTGGTTTTTCACGAGTGTCTACAAGCTCAAATGCACAAGACCACTGATCTTTTGGCAAACACATGTGATCCTGAGCAATACCAGGTGCCGCAGCAACATACACATCTTCCTTTGCTCCATCCGGAAATGAATCTGAATTTATCGGATAACCATTCGTTTCGGGATGACGGGTTTTTAATGGACTTGCAGCCGTTTTTTCGGGAGATGGAAATTTATCCATCTGTTGCTGTTGCGTTTGTACTTACTTCTAAAACATGACGTGCATCACCCCTACAATTTTCGCAGACCGCATCAAACAGTTCATCGAACGGAGGGAATCGTTCTGGGGATGTTTGGTGTGCAAAAGAAGCCATAAGATCCCTACTTGTTAGAGCTGGATCTGCTTCTGCATTAGCCTCAGAAACAAGAGTAACCGGGAAGTGCCAATCTGAAGATGCGACTCTATTATCAACGAGCTCTTTTGTGCACGGTATTCTAGGATCTACAGTGCACATTTTCTTTGGATCGCCAGAATTGCAATCAGGGCGCCTGAAATATGGCCTCTCCGTGTCCATTCCTGGAACATCTGCTACGAACACACCTTTACCTAGCGTGCATGGAAGCAACCCTTCTGAATAGCCTTTGCTACCAACAGGACGAGGCCCTAATGGCTTCTCAGCAGATTCTTTAGGCGATGGAAAATCACATTCAGACATACTTATATTTGGAAAAGATTATTGCCAAATTAGCACTAAATAGATGTCTGTCAATTTTTGTATGGATGGTATTCAAAACGGAAAAGGGCAGGGGGCAGACGAAGCTACCCCCCGTTGGTCTAAGTAAGGTGTCATAGCACTTTCAGTAGCCAAGCCACTCGTAAAAGATGATGGCCAAGCCGGACGTAATGAGAATCCACGCGATGCAAACAAGAGCCAAATTGATGCGTGAGATGCGCTGGTAGAGCAACCTGTATTTAGCCAGGTCATCACCTGCATATTCGGCAGTCACCCACATTTTGACAAGGTGATCCGATAAAAACTTTACAGTAGGGAAGACTGGCTCCTGGCATTCAGGACTTCTTTTGGAATATTCGTAGACAAAGATCGCATAGGCCAGGAGCCTACGAAAGAGTTTTTGCACGAAGAGGAGAAAACAGGACACGCAGATCATGAACGTACCAAGTACGATCAATGCAATACCGAGATAGTTAATCGAGATCATCATGGCTCAACCCTCCTATACAAGGGACACTTTGGAAACAAAGACCGGACGAGCATTTTGATCTAATTCCCTTATATGTCAATGGAGTGGGCTTAGCATGTGATTATGCAACCCGTACCTTTACCTTTTCAGGTTGAATTGCATTCCACATCGCATCCAGACGTACGTTTAAGGCAACTAATTCATCATTACTTGGGTCATCTGCTAATGCAGCACTCACTTCCTTATATAATTCGTCTACTTCATCTGTACTCGGGGCTATGTCTTGACGTTGATCTAGTCCAACATATCCGCTATTACGATCTCCTCTTCTCACAACATAATTATTAAATGCTATTTTTAACAGTCTGTTTCTAAACCGCGAGGTTTCAGCTGAAACAGGTTTTGCTGAGTATTCTGTATGCAATTGCTGCATCGAATCCAGTTTATCAACATTATCCGGCCCAAATTGTTCTTCATATATACTCAGCGTATAAACACCTGTAGTCACACCATTTATCCTTGTATTAAACATTCCGGGGTCGTCCACAATTGCTAACAATCTCTCAATTCTGTCCCTGATTTCCGCTCTTTTTTCTTCTTCTAAACCCCATGTCGGGCTTTCCACTTTTTCTTGAAACTGTTGAAGTACTTGTCTGTACCCATCTGCCAGTTCTTTCGGTTTGTCACCAGCTTGTTCGACGCTAATCCTAACGAAATCTGTCACTTCTTGGTTTAATACCATATTAAGTAGTAGAAAAGGGAGTCACTATATTCATGTAAATATAACTGGTCAATTGGATTGTTCTCTATCCAAAAGTGCCAGGATCCTCGCATCAACCTCTCCTTGAGCATGTGCCACAGCATCGGGTAGGTGAACAGTGGTACATGTACATGGATCCATACATAAAAATTTTACTGCGTATGCATGACGTGGCCCATCTCCGGACACCGCAAAATTTGCTTCCCACCAGCAACGCTCTCCAACTAAAGTTGAATCAAGACCACGCTCCCTAAAAAGCACATTAATTTGACGCTGGGTTTCATAGGTGATTGGGTAAAATGGGCGCATGAGTGCTTCCACATCTTCTGGGCTGGGTTTGTCTGAATATTCCCCGCAGTTGGGGAATCTCTCCATGTATGCCTCTACAACTTGCTGCGCTTTATCCATTAGCATTACATGCTAACTCTTCCTCTTATTTAGGAAACCAATAATCATTACTAATCCACCGCCCGCTTCGACTATCGACATCAGACTCTCATTTGTTAAGTTTTTTCGAGCCACTTAAATTAGCCATTTGCAATCACATCCGATTAGTTCTTCTCTCTCAGAAACCGCATAATCGCCACCATGGCATCCATGCGGCAGCCAGCAATTTGAAATGCTATTGATCTTTCTGGATCGTCTACCACAGAAGCATCTACCTCTTCTCCGCGAATAGCCGGAAGACAGTGGCCAAAAACAGCCTGTTCACCAGCTCTTTCCATTAACTTTTCGGTTACTTTCCAGGGTGCCAGGTCTTTACGACGAACATCTGCCTCTCCCTTTTTCCCCATAGAAGCAAACACATCGGCATAGACCATATCTGCATCTCGTACAGCTTCGTCCGGATTTACCTCGAATACTGCAGAACCACCATTTCTTCCTGCAATATATTGAATGCGATCCCAGCGAGCAGGATCAATTTGGTATTCTGGGTCATTTGGCCCGGTATGAACAAAATTGTATCCAAGTAGGACAGCAGCCTCTGCCAGAGACACTGCCACATTATTTCCATCACCAGAGAATACGATCCTATAT
>Ga0222658_1000846_pt1 | contig 14910 bp, 15 predicted proteins | sample AntAcemetagen476_FD_179830 | JGI IMG/M metagenome (GOLD analysis project Ga0222658, IMG submission 179830) | Saline water microbial communities from Ace Lake, Antarctica - #476 | ecosystem: Environmental > Aquatic > Non-marine Saline and Alkaline > Saline | place: Antarctica: Ace Lake... | reverse complement strand
GGACGGAATTCCAACCTTGTTGAATTTTTATGCACACAACGGCCGAAATTCCCACTTCGCTTCGCGCTGCCGGAACCTATTAAGCATACATAAAGGCTGATCGAAACGTCAGAAATATGGCGAGAATAAACAAAAAAAAGTCGGGAAAAGAGCAGCGTGAGCAGATGGCGCGCGTCGTTCAGGCGGCGTGGGAGGAGCGGCTGGCGTGGGTGGACAAGATTATCCGCCGGGCCGGATATACGCGCGGCGACATGAAAGCCGTGCCGACGCGGATCGTCGGGAAGCTCTATCGGGTCACGGCTCGGGCGGTTGGGATGTGGCACGCAAAGAGCGGCTGCCCGCGGAACTCAGACAGCACGACCTACGACCTGGCCGCCGTGATCGAATGGCACGAAGGATGGAAAATCGACACGCTCAATCACCAAAGCGCAATCGAAGAGGGGTCCCCAGGCATGGAGCGCCTACGGCTGGCCAAGGCCGCCCGCGAAGAGATCGCCCTGGAGCGCGACCGGGGCCGGTTGATCGCCCGTGAGGATGTTCATCAAGCCCTGGGCCGACTGGCGACGATCCTTCGAGGGGCCGGGGAGGGTTTAGGCCGGCAATATGGCGCCGACGCCCAGGGCGTGCTTGATGAGGCGCTGGCGGATTTCACGGCCGAGGCGCGGAACTCATTCGGAAAGGCGGGAAAATAAATGTCAACGCCCGCGACGACGCCGCTGATTGAAGAGCTCGATCATTTCGTCGCGAGGTCGCGCGCGCCGCGTCTTCGCAATATGCGCCAGTTCGCCGAGGAAGAGATCGTCCTGCCCAACGGCCCCTTCGCCGGGCGGCGATTCACCGTCGAGCGGCAGCCCTACACGGGCCTGTTCCTGGACGCGGTGGACTCGGGCCGGTGGAACCGTATTTTCGTCACCGGCCCGACGCAATCAGGGAAAACGCTGATCGGTTCTGTTTTGCCGGTGCTGTATCACCTGTTCGAAGTCGGCGAGGCGGTCATTTTCGGCCTGCCCGACATGGATATGGCTGGGGATAAATGGGCGTTGGATTTACTGCCGGTCATTGAACGGACGAAATACCGCGATTTATTGCCTCGTTCGGGGGCCGGGAGCCGGGGCGGCCGGGTCGACCGGTTGGTTTTCCGCAATGGCGCGGTGCTCAAGTTTATGTCGGGCGGGGGCGGCGACAAGAGCCGGGCGGGGTTCACTGCGCGGGTGCTCGTGCTGACCGAGGTCGACGGCATGGACACGGCTGGGGGTGGTTCGCGTGAAGCCGACAAGGTCGCGCAAATGGAGGCGCGGACGCGCGCCTTCGGCGACCGGAAACGGGTTTACGGCGAATGCACGGTCTCGATAATCGAGGGCCGCACATGGCAGGAATACACCAAAGGCACGCGCAGCCGAATCGTGTTGCCCTGCCCGATCTGCAGGGCGTGGGTAACGCTCGAGCGCGAACATCTGCTGGGCTGGCGTGAGGCCGGGACGGCGCTAGCGGCCGAGAAGGAAGCGGCATTTTATTGCCCAGGATGCGGGGCGGCCTGGAGCGAGGGGAACCGGACCCAGGCGAACATGGGGGCGCGGCTGATCCACCGGGGCCAGGATCTCGGCGAAGAGGGCGGGACCACAGGGCCTGTGCCTGAGACGCGGACGCTGGGGTTCCGGTGGAGCGCGGTCAATAACCTGTTCGTGACGGCCGGGGATATCGGCGCCGAGGAATGGCGGGCCGAGAGGGCCGGAAATCAGGACAACGCCGAGAAGGAGATGAGTCAATTCGTTTGGGCCGTGCCGTATAGCCCGGCGATTGAAGAGATGCGGCCGCTGGACAGCCGTGTCTTGCTTGAGCGCCAAGGGGGAGGCAAGCGCGGGGAAGTCCCGGCGTGGGCTCGCCGGGCGACGGTCGGTTGCGACATCGGAATGCGGATGTGCCACTGGATGCTGATCGCCTGGGCCGAAGGCGGGCGCGGGCATGTGGTTGATTATGGCGTGATCGAGGTGGCCAGCGATGAGATGGGCGTGGAACGGGCGCTCATGGCGGCGCTGCGGACGTTCCGGGATGAGGCGATTCTGCCGGGTTGGCCTGGCGGCGTGGCCGGGCGCATGCGGCCGTCGTTTTCGGTATTCGATTCGCGCTATGAGGGGCCGGTCGTGCGGGCGTTTTGCAAGGAATCCGGCGCGGGGTTTTTCCCGACGATCGGTTTCGGCGCGACGCAGGGCCATGGCCAGACCCGGTCCTATCATCATCCGCGATCGCGCGGCCGGGCGGTGCTTCAGATCGGTGAAGGCTATCACATCGTGCGGACGGCGCCGGACTTTGTGAAGGTCATCAACGTAAACGCGGATCACTGGAAAAGCTGGGTTCATAACCGGTTGATGGCGGCGGCCGATGCGGCCGATGCGCTGACGCTGTTCCAGGTCCTGCACAGCCGGGATCACCTGGCGCTCATCAAACACCTAACAGCCGAGCGGCAGACGCAAGAGTTCATTGCCGGGCGGGGGCTGGTGACGCGCTGGGAACAGGTAAGCCGGAATAACCACTGGTTCGACGCGGCGGCGCTGGCCTCGATGGCGGGGCATCTGGCGGGCGTGCGGCTGATTGGAACGGAGCCGGTGAAGGGGGAGACAGAAAAAAAACAATGGTTCAATCGGAGGACCTGACCGTGATAATCAACGAATGCCCGAAATGCGGGTGCAACGACATCGAGAAAATCAGATCCTTCATGCAATGGGGAAAGAAATGGGAGCGCGTGAGGTGCAACCATTGCGGGAAAACCTTCAGTGAGGCGAGCCCTGAAGTGCCCGTCGAGGCCGTCGAATATATTCGCGTCCGATGCCCCTACTGCGATTCAGTGGAGACTCGCGTATATAAAACGCTCAAGCCAGTAAGGTACCACAAGTGCGATTCATGCCAAAAAGCCTTCAAATCAGTTGAATCCTGCGAATCAGTAGCAACCCCGCCCAATAAATAAAGTTTATATTTACCAGATTCTGGTATTGGCTTCCTGTCCTCGCAGGGGGCTTTCATTTTATATTTGGGTCATGAGCGGACGAGCAACAACCATCAACGGCAAAATAGACTTGGCGATTACTGCTCAGGAGTCCGGCGATTATTCCTCGGCGATTGCCTACCTGCTATCCGCCAAAATGTTGATCGCCGGTCTTCCTGATTCAGGGCATGGCGACAATACGCTCAAGTGGCGCGGCGGAGAAATCGACGCGATGATCGTCGATCTCAGGAAAATGAAAGCCGCCTCTACGGGGATGCAGTTCCAAACGATCGAATACACAAGGCCGGGCACCAGTTGATTCCAATCATTAAAAAAGCAAAAGCCTGGTTCGGCCAGCGCAAGGTGAAGATCGCCTATAACGGTTTTCAAAAGCGTTCGCGCTGGGATGCGGCCAGCACTGACCGGCTGAATAAGGGCCACTGGTCGAAAGCTGGCGGCGCTGCGGATCCGATCACCAATTCAATGGTGGGGTCACTTTCGGCAATTCAGCAGCGGTGCGTCTATGAAATATCCAACAATCCCATGGTTGACGGGGTTGTGGAAACCTGGGCGACCGATCTAGTCGGGACCGGCCCGAATATGCAATGCCAATCATCGAATGACGCTTTTAATATCGATATCGAAAAAGTTTGGCGTGAATGGTGGGCCGCTCCCGACGTCACCGGCCGCCTGTCTGGCGCGGCAATGCTCCGGATGTGTGCGCGCCTGCTGTGGTCATATGGCGAATTCACCGCTCAGATTGTGACGGATGCCAAGGCAAAGGGCCGGATCAAGACGCGCGTCTACTCCATTCATCCGCGTAGGTTGTCCACGCCGGTCTCAATGATAATGAAAGGGAATGTTTTACTCGGAATCGAGGCCGACAAGTTCGGCCGCCCTATCAATTACTATTTCCAGCGTGAAAAAAACGTGTATGGCGGCGTGATGCAAGAGGTGGAATGGGACACAATCCCAAGTGCCGGTATAATCCACCATTTCAAATCGAGTGAACCCGATCAGGTTCGTGGTTTTCCGTTGCTCGCGTCGGCGCTCAACTCAATCGCCGAGCTCCGGGACTACGACTCACAGGTCATGGACGCGGCGCGCGCGGCGGCCGATAAGGAATTCTTTTTATTCGCAAGAGGATCGGACGTTGAGACGTTCGCCCTCGATGACCCAGAAACGCTTGAGGTTGAGCGGCGCACGATTAAAACACTCCCGCCGGGCTGGGAGCCGTTTGAATCCAATCCGGGGCAACCGGCGGCGAACTATGTCGAATACCGGCACGAGCGACTCCGCGAGATCGGCCGCCCCGTCAATATGCCGCTCATGACCGTCCTGCTCGATTCGTCGAACCATAATTACGCATCGGCCAGGTTTGACGGCCAGAACTATCAGCGCGGCCTGATCACCGAACGAACCTCGATCAACCATTCGACGCTCGACCGGCTGTCCGGTAGCGTGGCGCGCGAAGCCGAACTTTCCCTGGGAATGATCCGGCCCGACGACGCGCGTTTCGTCTGGACTTGGCCACCTATGCCGCATGTTGACCCCAGCAAAGAAGCTAAAGCCGACAACCAAAGGCTCAAAGATTTTGTCACCAGCCGGACGCGCGTTTGCGCAGCGTTGGGCGTTGATTTCGAAACGCTCGTTAATGAACTCAGCCGCGAAAAAGCCCTGCTCGATGGGGCTGGTTTGACCGCGCCGGAAATCGATGCGGCTATCGCAAAGGAAGGGGCAAAGGATGGCAGCAAAAATTAAAAAAGCAACCGAGCTTTATATCCGGTCCGTGACATTGCGGGCCGGAACCATTGACGAACCGGGGCGCAGCGTCGAGGCCGTTTTTTCGACCGAGACACCCGCCCGCGTCTACGACTGGCGCTCAGGCCGCGAGGTCAATGAGGTGCTCATCGCCGAGGGTTGCCAGTTCGGCGATGACGTTCGGATGCTTGACAACCACTACCGGAGCAGCGTGAAGGACGTGCTCGGCAGCGGCACCGATATCCGCGTCGCCAATAACGAGGTGATCGGACGCCTCACTTTCGCTGACGACGATGGCGACGCCGAAAACGCATGGAAAAAGGTCCGCCAGAATCACATCAAAGACGTTTCGGTTGGCTATATGCCGACCGTGTCGATCGACATCGAACCGGGCAAAAGCGAGGACGTGGGCGGGCGGACATTCGACGGCGGAACCGACGGCCTGCGCGTCACAACTGAATGGGAACTACGCGAGATTTCGCTGACGCCGATGGGCGCCGATCCCAACGCGAAAATACGAGAGGAATACAACCCCGCGCCAGTCGGCGTGGAGGGAAAAAAAACGGAGGTGCACAGCACCATGAATGAAAAACTAAGAGCCGTCCTGACAGCGCTGGGCCTTCGCGCCGAGGCCGATGAGGCTCTGGCGTGGGGTTTTTACAACGCGCTGGACGGCGAACAAAAACGCAAGGCTGACGAGGTCATGGGCGACAGCAAGCCGCCCGCGAAATCCGAACCGGCTCCCGGGCCGACGCGTTCCGCTCCCGGGCCGGTCGCGGTCCTTGAGCCGATCGCGGCTCCCAAGCCGATCGATGTCGCCGAGGTGGTCCGGCAGGCGTTGGCCGATGATCGCAAGCGTGCAGCGGATATCCGCGCGCTCGCTGGCGACGATGTTCCGAGCGAGACCGTCAACCGGGCGGCCGTTGAGGGCTGGGACGTAAACCGGGCCAGCCGGGAGTTTCTCGGTTCGATCCGTGAGGCCAAAACCGGGCAGGTCCCGACCGGGGTCGGCGTCCACGTCGCGCCGGTCGCGACCCGTGATGCGTTGGCCTCCGGCTTGGCGCAGCGGGTCGGCATAGACCTGATCGATCCGAAAGCGCCCGAGGCGAAGCGCAAGGAACAGGAGCAATCCATGGAATTGGGGAACCAGTTCCGCGACATGTCCTTGTTCGACATTTGCCGGGCGGCCAACGCCCTGTCCGGCGCCAAGGACCCGAGGACCGGCACCCGGCCTCATACTCGGGGTGAGCACATCCGCGCGGCCGTTTCCGGGTCGGCCCTGACCAACATTTTCACCACGAGCGTGAATGCCAAACTCATGCAGGCCTACCTGGAAGCACCGGACACGACCGGGCTTTTCGTCCGCGAGGTCGATGTCGCGGACTTCAAAACGAACGAGCGGATCGGTTTCGGGAAATCCGGGGCCTTACAGAAACTCGCTCGCGGCAACGAGGCGAAGCACGCCGCGTTCTCCGACGAGAAAGAAGAGTACAAAATCTGCCGTTACGCCTCGCAGTTTGTCGTTGATGAGCAGGACATCATTGATGACAACATGAGCGCACTCACGAGCGCGCCGACGGAAATGGGCCCGGCCGCCAAACGCCTTCGCCCTGACCTGGTTTACTCGGAACTGCTCGCAAACGGCAACCTGAGCGACGCCGTTGCGCTGTTCGCGGTTTCGACTCACGCCAACCTGACCACGGCGGCCCTTGCGTCTTCCGCCCTACAGGCCGCCGTGGTGGCCATGGCCCAGCAGAAATACGACGGGGTCCGGCTGAATCTTCGGCCGAACGTGCTGATTGTCCCGCCCGACTTGGAGTTCACGGCACGCGCGCTGCTCCATTCGGCGGAGCTTTTCATCAAAGGCGATACCGACGGCGTCGCCCCCAGCCGCAACGTGATTGCCGACCTGAATCTGAATCTGATCGTTGAGGGCCGGATCGACGCGGTCGGCGTGACCAATCCGTCCAGCGGGACGGCCCTGACCGGTTCGGCAACGAACTGGTTCCTCGCGGCCTCGCCGGTTTCGGCTCGCACGATCGAGGTCGGCTACCTGGCCGGCACGGGTCGCGCTCCGCAACTCCGGAGTTTCGTGCTCGATAAGGGCCAGTGGGGCATCGGCTGGGATATCAAAATGGATATCGGCGTGGCGGCGCTCGATTGGCGCGGCATGCACAAATCGACCGGCGCCGGCTGATAAGGAGGGCCATCATGGCTCGATTCAAAAAACGTTCGATCCCCGTAAGCGTTCCGCCGGTTGCCGAACCGGCGGTTGCCGAACCGGCGGAGCCGAAAGCCGACGAGGTTATTCTCGTCCGCGATATGGCGCTCGGCAACGGCACGCGCAAGCGCGGCTTCCTGATCGGAACGACGACCGGCCTTTTGGATGAGATCATCCCAGCTGCGGGCGTCGACCCGATCGAAATCGAAAACATCCGGCGCAATCCCCACTTGGTTGTGCTGGCCCCACCCGAATAAAAAATCACCATGGAGGTGAGAAAACATGTCAGCAGAAGCACTGTACTACGGCGACCACAACCGGGTAGACCTGGTCGCAACCGGCGCCATTGCCAGCGGCGAAATCATCCAACTGGACGACGGCCGCGTTGGCGTTTACGAGGGGCTCAATGCCGCCGAGACCGGCGACACCGTAAGCCTACGCACCGAAGGCGTTTTCAAAATCTTGACCGCCGCCGCGACGACTTTCGCGGCTGGCGATCCTGTCTTTTGGGACGCCTCCGCAAGCCTGGCCGTCGCGTCAAGCGCCGCCCTGGTCGGCTCAACCGACCTCTACCTTGGCGCGTGCGTTTTCGCTTGCTCCAACACTCAGACGACCGTCCAGGTCGATATCAATGTCCCGATCGTCATGGAGCCGTTCGTCATTGAAATCGACACGACCGAGGCCGCCACGGAGCTTACGGTTATCCCCGCCTGGATGAACCCGGACGGGTTGATCATCGACGAAATCACCGGGGTGATTTCCGAAGTGATGGGCGGCGGGACTCAGGATCAGGGGATCGTGACGGTTTACGACTCCGCCGACACCTCCCTGGCAACCCTGACGCCGACCAACGCCGGTGCCGATGCCCTGAAAGACATCATTGTGGGCTATTCCCTGCCGAACGCAACGACGGGCGACGCCGGGCTGATCGTGCCCGCAGGCCTGAGCGTCTACGCCAAGACGACACAGCTTTCCAGCGGCACGAGCGCCGCCGGCAAAATGCGGATCGTGGTCAAGGCTCGCAAGTACCCCGTCTGAGTCTAACCGGTTTTCCCCTTCCGGATAGACGACCCGAGCGCCCGCGCGGCTGGGTTGGACCGCGCGGGCGCTTTTGAAAGAAAGAATCATGGCTGAACTTCTTGTCAGAGCCCAGAAACATTGGATGGATGACCTTGACCAAAAGGCCGTTGATGCAATGACAGGTGCGGAAAAAGCCCGTTACGAAGCGCGCTCTCAGCCTGGCGATGTGATTGTCGTTAGGCCCGATGGATGGAAGTGGGGCAAGGCAGAACGCTTGCCCGATTTCGTCGTGGTTAAGGCCCCTGAATTGTCCATGGCGGAAGCCAAGAAATACGAAGAGAGCCTGATCGATCTGCACTCTGGCGATCTTGTTAGGGTTAGGAAATACAATATATTTCCGGCAGTCATTGCCACAGCTGTTGAGCAGGCAAAGGATTCTATTTCTCTAGTTAAAACAGTTGAATCTATCGCAACAAAATCGGGCCTTGCGACAGAGATCAGCCCGCCAGTGATAGCGACGAGGCTATAATGGCAGCCCAACTAAAAAAAACAGTCAAACCATCCAGCGGAGATTATACGTCTCTTGAGGCGTGTATGAATGCCAATGAGCAAGACCTTGTTTCTAATGATAAGTATTTCGACGTCGAGATCGATGGGGACTGGACGGCCGCGGCGGATTCCTCAGCGGTAACCATTCACAATTACACAACCGATGCGACGCGATACATCAATATTTACACAACGGCAGCGGCACGGCATGACGGCAAATGGTGTGCGACAGCCTATCGCCTCGAAATGGATACGCGTGTTATCAATTCCGATTCTGTTAGCAATATAGGTTTAAGTGGGGTGCAAGCCGTCAAGACCGGGACGGGAACCGGTAATTATCAGGACGCGGTCTTGTACCAAAACACCGTGGATAGTTATCGCGCCTGGGATTCCAACATATTTATTACCAGGGCGACCGGGGGAAGTGCTTCTGCCGGTATACGACTGCCCTATGAAGCGCGTGGTTTATTTACGAATAGTGTGTTTATTGGGTATTACGGCGTTTACACGATCGGGTATTTCCGGGCAACCACAACGCAATCCTATATGAATTGCGTTTTTATCGGCACTGGTTATCAAGGCTTTAGGAAATCAGGGGATTCTAATCGAAGCGTTCGGGTCATTAATTGCTACGCGGTCGGCAATGGCGGGCAAGCCGCTTACGTAATCGCGGGCACTACTCATATTGTAATTACAACCTGCGCATCGGATGACGGTTCGTGCTCCACATCAACAGTAGCCTACGCCACTGACAGCGGGGCCTATTTTACCAATGTGTCATCTGGAACTGAGGATTTTCATATTGGGGCTTCGTCGGATTTTATTGGAGCGGGCACGGATGAGTCAGGGGTGTTTACGAACGACATTGATGATGACACGAGAAGCGCCTGGGACATTGGAGTTGATGAATATCAGGCGGTTGGTGGCGGATTGTCAATTCCAATCGCCAGGCATCACCGACGCTTAATGGGGGTTTCATAATGGCAATGATTCTTAAACAGTCTACGGCGGTTGATGTCCTGATTGGCCCATTTATAGATGACACGGACGGCAAGACGGCAGAGACGGCCTTAACATTGGCGCAAGCCGATATCAAGTTATCGAAAAACGGGCAAGCCTTGGCGCAAAAGACCGACGACACAAGCGCGGCGGCGGATGCTAACGGATATTACAACTGTGAGCTTGACGCCACTGATACCAATACGGTCGGCTCTCTAGTTTTGATTGTTCATCAGGCCGGTTCGCTGCCCGTGCGGCACGAGTTTCAAGTCGTCGAGGAGGCCGTTTATGTGGCCTTGTTTGCGGCAAGCGCCACCGGTTTGCTTCCGGCCAATATGACTCAAATCGGCGGGGTGGCGCAATCGATGACGGATCTGAAAGATTTCGTCGATACTGGCTATGATCCGGCGACACATAAAGTGGCAGGCGTGGTTTTGGCGGATACGACCACCACGAATACAGACATGAGGGGAACGGATAGCGCAAACACAACCGCTCCTCTTGACGCTGCGGGCATTCGCACGGCTGTTGGTATGGCCTCTGCTGATCTTGACACCCAACTGGATGCCGTTTCCAGTATCAGTAAATCCGATGTTCAAGACGCCATGACCGATCAGGGATATACAGAGGCGCGGGCGGTCAAAATCGATTACCTTGATGCTGCGATCTCTGGCGTCGGTGGCGCCGTCGGCGCAGGCGCGATCTCGTGGACGCACACAATAACAGACAGCGACACGGGTTTGCCCATTGCGGATGTTGACGTTTGGGTGTCTACCGATTCAGCCGGATCTAACGTGATCGCCGGGGCTCTTCAGACAAATGCTTCGGGCGTCGTGACCTTCATGCTTGACGCCGGAACGTATTATTTCTGGCACCAAAAATCAGGCATCAACTTCGACAATCCAGACGCGGAGGTCGTTTCATAATGGGCGGTGGATTTACAGGGTCTAAAGTCACGCCGATCATCCTCACGGATGAGGCAACGCTCACCACCCACGGAAGCAATTACGCCGAGGCGTTCAAGGTGTTGCTCGACGTCCAGGGAGAATCGATCACGGTCAATGGTTTCACGGTGAACGCCATTATAAACCGCCATGGAGTCGCTGAGGGCGCCGACGAAGAGGGCTTGGAAAAAGTGTCGCTGGCCGAAATCTCGGTTCTGCGGTCGGCCGTCACCCCGGCCATTGGGCACGCCGTCGTTTTTGATTCGCTCACGTGGTATGTCACCGAGATTCGCGGCCGGAACGACGGCGTTTACGTGGTCATGGTTTCGTCAGATCAGACCATGACGCGCGGCCGCGAGAGCTATTATAAGGGGTAAACGATGGCTGTGACTCCAACAGGTTCGTCCGCGCTGCAACTGGAGGCGCTCCGCAACGCGATCGCGGGGAGCTCGACGTTCCAGACGTGGGTTGTCGCCGACGACGCGGCGGCGGCCAAGGCCAGCATATACATCGACGCCTTCGTGCCGGTTGATGGCGACGGGAACCGGTTGGTTGACCTGACAAGCAAGCGCCCCTTCGCGATCATCGAGGACCGGGAGCGAACCTACGAACACAGCAGCGGCGGCGTGCGGGAGCATTACGATTTAATCAGCGCGTTCGTCGTCATCTTTGAGGCCGACGTGCCGGCCGCCTACGGCATTGAAGACGCCGGATACTGGTTCCGCAATTACGTGGACACGGTCCTGGAAGAGATGCAGGCGCTCACGGGCACGTATATCCGCATTCAGTCAATCGAGCAGGAAGTCGAGATGACCCGCAACCGGCCGGGAGCCGCCGGAAAGCCCGGCGATTATTTTTATTGGGGTTTCAGGATCACGGTGGGCTAAATCTCATGGCGCTCGCAACAAAAGCCGGGGTGGTTTACGAGGGCCGGAAGGGGTTCAAGCCGAAGGAATTCCGCAAGATCATCAAGGAGGAACTGCAGGCTCTGGTGAAAATGTGGTGGCAGCGTTTCCTGCCGATGCATTTCAAACCGGGGGCTGAACATAAATATCATTACAAAAAAAGGTCCAGGCGCTACCAGTCAAAAAAAGCAAGCCTCACCGGGCGGGCGACCCCGCTGGTAAAAACTGGCCGTTTGAAAATTGCGGTCACACGAAGCGTGGCCATTTCCGGAAGTTCGAAATCAGCGCGCGGGACACTCACCGCACCGGCCTATCTGGCCCTGCATGACCCGAAGCAGCCGGATAAGGCCAAAGAGATAACCGCAATGACAAAGGGCGAAGTAACGATGATAGCTAAATGGCTCGACCGCCGTTTGCAGATGATTCACGACCGCGATAAGCGAAAGGAAATAGTCAGATGAACACTTACGGAATTTATGCGGTGGGGGTCGGGGCAAGCGGTTCCATCGGCCTGATCCAAAGCCAAAACCTCAACCCTGGCATCAGCCACATTCTCAACAGCGGATCGGGTGACATTGACGCGAAATTCGGCGCGATTCTGAGCCAGGCGCCGACGGCGAGTTTCACGACGCGAGCGGTCAGCACGGCCCTCGGCCTGATCGGCATTGACGGGCTGGCGCTGAACGCGGAAGGCCCCTTGACGCTGTATATGGAAAAGCGCGCGCAGGGCGGACTTAAAACGGCGGGCAGCGTCCACACCAAGGCCGTAATCGACGGCGGCATTGTCGTCCCGCAAACGCTCTCCTGCTCGCAAGACGCCCTGGCGACGATCAGCTATTTGGTGCAGGCGGCGGACGCGGCCGGTGATGCCACGAACCCGCTGACGATCACTGAATCCCAAGCCCTGGCCGGCACGGCGCACCTGGACGAAGCCTACACGATTTCCCCCGTGCTGATCGGCGAGGGCGAGATTGACGGCATCCAGTCGATCAATGTTGATTTCGGAATTGACTTGGTCGTCAGCAAGGGCGGCGGCTCGGTTTTCCCGCAAGAGGTGGCGATGATCAAGCGGCAACCGGTGTTGACGTTCACAACGCTGGACGCGGCGATCACGGCGACGATTGCAGAGGGCGGAATGAGCCTGGCGGCTGGTGCGACGTTCCAGCTTCAGGCGGTCACGAAGAGCAGCGTCCCGTCGGGCGCGGGCATCACGATCGAGGTCGGCGCGGGCATCGCTTACGCCACGGCGCTTGGCGGCGATCACCAGGGCAACCAGACCTTTGCCGTGACGATCATCCCGACCGTCTCGGGCACCGATGCGATCCTGGTTGTGGGGACGTTCTAAGATGGCACGTGGATTCCTTTACTTCCTGCCGGGCCGCCAGGCGATCACGCCCGAAGAGATTGAGCGGGCGACGGGCGGCCTCGTGCCCGCGCAAGGCCACAAGCGCACGTCGGGGCCAGGCCCTGACGGCAATGGCGTGATGTTCGCGCGGCCGGGCGTGGCGCTGCATTACGACGCTGAAGGCCAGACGTGGGAACAACACGGCGACCTGTGGATCGGGTTGTCGAACGATGCCCGGCCAGGTCCGGCCGACTTGCTCCGGCCCGATGCCATTCGGGGCCACATGGTTGAGCTCAACGACGGCCAGGCGTGGGAAATCCCGATCCTGCGCGTGCTTGATCCGGGGATCATCCTGCCGCAATTTCAGCAGTTTTTCCTTGCGGCCGACGGCGAACGGCGCATGGAGATGAGGCCCGAATATGTGGACCTCGGGCGGCGTGTCGAGCAGGTGTGGGAGCGGCTCATGGAAGCGGCCGCAGCGGGCCGCGCGTCATTCGATATTGTGACCGATGGGAATATGATCGAAGAGGCGATCGGCCTGAATTATTTCATGGGGCAGGGCGAGATTTCGCTTTTGCGCCTGCTCAATATGGGCAACGTGAGCGCGGTTATCAATGCCATGCTGGACGTGCCTTCGATCAGCGCCTTCATGAAAAAAAAAATCCGCGCCGACGCCTGATCTTTGAGCACTGGCGCGCGGGGTTGCTCCCGAATTATTTGCCGACGTTTGCCGATGTTTTCATGCTAGGGAAAAACTGAAATGGCCAAGGTCACTTACCAGTTCGACGCGGAGACCGGCAAAGCCGTTGCGGGTTTTCTGAAGATTGTCGAGGCTCAAAAGAAGGCCGAGGGGCAGGGCAGGAAGGCAGCCAAGGTCACAAACGAGGGCCTTGACTCCATGGGAGAAAAGTTGATGGGAGTCGCCAAGATCGCGGCGGCCGGTTTTGGAATCAAAAAGGGCGCGGACATCGCGGTGTCTTATCTGCGCAAAATCGAAGAAAGCTCGAAAGCGGTATCGGCGAGCCTGAATGAATCCGTCAACAGCCTGATGGCGTTCGTGCTCGTGCAAGAGGGGGACCCAGAAACCGTGGCGCGGACTCAAAGAGCGGTTACCGTAGGCGCAAAATATGGCATGATGCCGGGTGAAAGCTGGGCCCTGTCTCAATCCGTGCAAAGTCTCTCTGGCGGCGATTTTAAAAAGGGCATGGCCGCGTTCAAAGAAATCGGCATAGGCCGGAGAGCCGGGATTCAGCCCGAGGCGCTGAGTGACATTATCGCGGCGGGAAAGCAAAAAGGCCTCGAACCATATGAGAGCACGTATTTAATGTATCGCGCCGGTTTGTTTTCGCATAAAACTCCCGAAGAGATGTCGAATATGGCAAAAGCGTTTCCTACATGGAAAGACCCGTATCTTGCCACGGCAGCCGCCCCGAGCGTATTAGCGGTTTGGGGACAGGAAGAATACCACACATATTTAAAAAGGGCTGGTGAGGCGCTCGGCATGACGACGGGCCCGGCGAGCAAACTCTGGAAAAAACTGGGCGTTACGCCCGGTTCCGAGAACGAACAGATTGCGGCGCTTGCGGGGGCCGGACTGGACACGCAAGCGAAGTTGACCGAGGCCGGTATATCTAATATCAGGGCCTCCGGCGGATTGGCGGCGATAGTTAAAGCCCAAAAAGAAGGCACCTTGGGAGAGAGATACGCCTCGCTTAAAAAAGAAGTTTCCCCCGATTATATTTCAAAAGCGCTCAGCATAGCCTACGCCAACGTGCCGCGTCTCGGACGCCAACAGGAGATCGAAACGGGCGCGGCGGAAATCGCGGTCTTGAAACAATCCGAGCCTTTCGGCGCCAGGGCGCAATTGCTAGAACTTGAACAACAGAAATACTATAAAAGATTTTACGGCACGAGACGCGGGACGGTCTTCGGAGCTCATCCGGATGAGGTACATAAAAATATCGGCCCTTTCGACCGTGCTGCTCTAAGCCTAATGGGCGGCGGCGATATTCAGCGAGAGTTTGCGATCAGGCGTTTCGAGGAGGGCGTTTCGACCGAACCAGAACAGCGGGAACTATATCGCATGTTGTCCGGTGATTATTCGGATTTCGCAAGCAGCGGCGCTGGCGGACCCTTCGCCTACAAGACACGGCCCTCCATTTCGGATGACCTGCTACGCAAATTGA
>Ga0222658_1000845_pt1 | contig 14918 bp, 13 predicted proteins | sample AntAcemetagen476_FD_179830 | JGI IMG/M metagenome (GOLD analysis project Ga0222658, IMG submission 179830) | Saline water microbial communities from Ace Lake, Antarctica - #476 | ecosystem: Environmental > Aquatic > Non-marine Saline and Alkaline > Saline | place: Antarctica: Ace Lake... | reverse complement strand
TTACTGTTCTGAGCATATAGTTTTTAAATCTTATTTATATTATACATTATCTAAATTAAAAGTCAAGTTATTAATCCTATTCTTTCTTCAATATATAATTAAAGGAAAGTAAGGATTTAAAATTTAGCGATTTTGTTTATACAGGAAATCAAACTGTCAGGTTATAGTGTTTGTTTATATTAATGTTTGTTGTATATTTGATAATCTATACTTTATATCCTTTACATAATATTCATTCTTCTCTACTCCAATCCATTTTCTATTAAGCTGTTCGCAAGCTATTAAGGTTGAGCCACTACCAGCAAAACCGTCAAAGACTAAATCTCCCTCTTTAGAATAGTTTTGTAATATCCATTTCATAACTTCTAAGGGTTTTTGAGTTGGATGATAACGATATTCTTTATTCTTCATATCTTGTTGTAACATTCCGTTCCATTTAAAAGAGTGTTTTCTTACTGCTGTTTTAAAAGAAGTCCAAGCCAATTCACAATCTGCATTATTATTTTCTCCATTCATTTTATCCCATACAAGCCAGCAAGATGAGTTTTTAAGATATTCTATAAAATAATTACCTCCGAATATAATTTGATTTTTAGATATTCTTATTATTTCGTCAAAATATTCCTTAGTTGGTTTAAAGCTATCCCAATCTGATTTCTTATAATTTTTAGCTTGAACCTTTGTTTTTTTACCTCCTAAATTTACAGTATAAAAACCTGACATTCTGCTATCATTACTTGCTCCTATCCCATAAGGAGGGTCTGTCAAAACTAAATCTACGCTATTGTCTTCCATTTCTTTCATAACCTCTAAACAATCGCCTTGTATAATTTTATTTATTTTCATATATTTATTAGTCATAAAAAAAGACAGTAAACGACTTGCTCACTCATCCAACCCTATTCAGAGGTTGTCCCAAAAGGGATTGAACAAGCCATTTACTGACTTCCATTGAATAGTTTAGATGATTTCTTTAGTTGTCTTTAAATATTAGCATATCTAATTTTAATTGTCAAATCCTATTCTTTCTTCAATATATAATTAAAGAAAGTAAGGAAAAATAAATTGGAAAATTTAAATTAAAGTTATTGCACCGAAAATCACCAAAAGAAATAGCATTAAAGAACAACAGCAACCGTCATCGTGATATAAACATAGAAAGATAATAATTATTATAAATAGCGTTGTTCCTATTAACATATAACTTATTTATTTACTATATTCTTTTTCTATCATATAAAAAACACACTATCTGTTGTTCCCCAAGAGTGAACGGCAAGCCCAAGCTCTTGTGGATTGCTCCAAGATAGGAACAATAGATAATGTGTTTAGCTTGCCGTTGCTCATATCTTCAATTTTTAATTAATAGTTTATAATTACCAGCACTAATGCTATGGTCTATTCGGATAATTATGTTCCCATGCTTATTAACACTATATACCTATTCTTAAACAAAGTCAAGTATACTAACATTAGCTTAAATTAAACCTTAATATTATTATATTCTTTTTCGGTTATAAACTTAATTTTGCCTTGAACAGATTTTTCTTTAACTGAATTTTTTATTAATTCTTTAGGTGGTAAGTATTCTAATTTGTCTGTGTTGATTTCATAAGCTTCTCCACGACCTCCTTTTTCCTTTTCTGCTCTTATAACCCATTCATAACCATTATCTAAAAGTATTTGTCTTTCATTTGGTAATTCTTTTTTAATTCCAAAGCTTAATTGCATACCATATCCTAGACGATAATTTAATGCTAATTTTTTAACAAAAGGTGGGTAGCTATCAAAAATCTTTTTCCATTTAGGTTCTGATTTTCTAAATTTTAAAATTGCATGGTTAGCAGAATAATTAAGTGCTTGATAAACACTATTGACAGCTCTGCCCCAAGCATAGCAAGAAGTGCCTTGTGTTCCGTCTTTTAAGACTTTATCCATATCGCTAGGCTTAACCCATTTATAAGTAATATCAACATACTCGGCAACTTTTCTCCCTGCATCTAAAAAGCTTTGTGGTACTTTATTTCCATTAATCCAAACACCAGTATTAGGAAAATATAATTCATTCCAAGTCCTATATGGATAATAAGTTCCTTTAGGAATTAAGCCATTCTTTCTAACAAAGTTTGCAGGTTTATCATAGCTAATTCCACGCCTAGTAGTTCCAGCACCAGAAGCTACATAAGCAGTATCTAACAAACATCTGTTATCTATTATAAGCCCGAAGTATCTAAAAATCTTAACTAGCTCTTTGGTAGTTCTGTTTGCTTTTCCGTCATTGACTAAAGAGATAAAAAAATTAAAATCAGTTTCTATTTGGTTACAAATTCCATTTTCTGACACACACCACATTTTTTCAAAAGGTTTATTTTGTTGTTCTCCTACTGGTATAAACTCGTCAAAGTTTCCATCTTCTTTTTCTTGATTTTGGTTAACAGCTCCTAATACTCCGTGAACATAATCACCATCTTTTTTTATTTTTTTAAGTTTCTTTTCTATTAAGCCATTAATAATGTTTGGTCTTTTTAAAAGTTTGTCGAGATAAACCAATAGATTATTGTCTATCCAATTTTTTATTATATTCCCCATAGATATTGTATATTAAACCACCAAGCCAAGATGGCTAATAATATTATTATTGTTCCTAACCACATCCAATTTGGTATTATCGGATTCATATATTAAAAATATTAATTGTTAGTAGCGTGGTTGTCGCACTCAAGCCTCACCACGCTGGTCTTATCTAAAACCTATCTCCACCTCGAGAACAGAGTAGGCATATAAGATTTAATTAGGAGGGCTTGTTTAAAACCCTCCTTAGTTTTTAAACGTTTGTGTTTTTTGTTTTAAAAGTAATAACAATTCCGCAATTCGGGCAACGAACTATGATGCTGTCGTTAAGTATTCTAACAATCTCAAGTCGTAACCCACATTCTTCGCAGATCCTTCGCACTGTTTCCATTTTAACCTCCTCACATATGATATGTTTTATCAAAGATACTGTCGTAACCTTTTGTTAAGGCACGAACAACATAAGCTATAAAAGATTTTTTCGTCAGATAACCTTCCGTTATTGATGCTACAGGCACTTCGATTACAATCCGAGCATAGCCTTTCGGTTTTGCCTGTGTAGCACGCCGTAACTTCCAAGCACTTCGGACAGACTCTAATACATTCATTCATTTCTAGCCTCCTTAAAATCCGATTTTCTTTTTACCAGTTCGTTCGTAGGTCATTCCTTCATCGGTAAAGTAATACTTCAGGTTATAGATTCTCTTATCGTTGTTAATCATATTAGCCAGTTCTACGAATTGAGCTATTTGTTCTTCAGTATTTTCAATAGATTTCCTACAAAGTTTGATTTGAGTTCTAATGTTGTCGAAGAAAGTGTGAATATCAGTTTCTTTATTAACCTCCTTTTTCTTTGACATTTTCTCCCCTCCTTTTCATCATCTTATCTGCTCTGAGAAGAATATCCGCTGCTTCTTTGAACGAAAGATTTTTGAAAATAGCGTGCCAGAACTGATGCTTTTCGTTTCTGAGCATTATGATGTTGCTTAGCATATCAGTTCCGCCATTTATACGATTTACATTGTGGTGACGAGTGAGCTTCCTTTTCCTTCTAGATTTTTTGCCCATAATTTCCTCCTTAAAAAGTGTTGACATCCTTGTTTACAACTTTTAAATTTTTAAAGTTTTAAAGAACGTTTATTTTTTTTCCTTTAACCATAAAATACTTTCTTCAATTCTGGCTAAAGAAGTTTTTATTTCAAGAAATACTATATCGCAATCTGATTGTTTTTTTTCTATCTTTTCAATTCTTTTAATTACAGCTCTAAATATGTAGCCATAAGCCGTTAAAATAAGTCCGATTAAAGTTGTAATTATAATTGTAGTCATAATGTAAAATATGAAATAGTAATTAACACTGGGATAAAAGTAAAAAATATTAACAAATAGATAACTATTAATAAGATGTTAAATATTTCTAAAAAGCGTTGCATATTATTGATTTAGTCTGCGACCTCCTAAACTTATATCGCCTTTTTTAAATCTTTGATAAAAGTTATAAGCTGTTCCGCCAATCGTAAATAATCCTGCAATAACAAAAGCTATCTGATTTTGGTCAAGGATAAAACCAAACTGGTTTGCAAGATAAACTATAATACCTGCAAAGGTAACAAAGTTTGAAATTTGTGTCTTTGAAAAATTTTCCATATATTTAATTTAATAATAAATTATAGTTCCTGACGGAGCAGGATTAGCACTAATCCTTTTGTGATGCTCCGCCAGCCTTCATCCGCATACGGGCTATTTCGCAAATAAGATAGGAAGGACTAGAGCTTATTGCTAGTTTGCATTGTGCTAATACAAACAAGTTTTAAAATTTAAAATAATTGATAAAGATATTAAACCGATTATTATTCCTATTATTGTTGCTATTAGGTAATTCATATTTAATTTCTTTTTATAGTTATTTGTGATATTCCCTTTAAAATTAAAAGAAATTTCCTAAATTCTATAAATTGCATAAATTTTAAGCAGGGGCATTATTAAATAACTTATAATTTATGCATATTTTAATTTAATTGTCAATGAATAAGCCTTTAAAGAAATTAATTATTTTTCTTAATATTGACATATCTTCTTGATTAAATGGCTCGTTACTAACTCCCAACTTAGTATCTGATAGTTGGCTTTCTAATGTTTTTATTCTTTCATCTTGTGCCTCTACTTTCTCTAACAACTCCTGAATAGCCTTTAAATTAAACTGGACTGATTTCCCTAAATCTCTACCTACAAAGGTTTCAGTAGATGTTGCCATTATCGGCACTACTTCTGTGTATGCTTCTTTAACTAATACCATTTCTGTTGCTCCTAGTTTTTCAGTTGACAAAGATTCTTCTTCAATAACTTTTTCTTCATATACTGCTTCGTGTTCTATTGTTTCTTCTCCTACCTTTTTACTTACTTCATATTCATTTTCATATCTTACACCGTCTGGTAGCGTATTGTGGTCTATTTTACACCAATCTCCGTTAATAGTATTAGATTCACATTTAATATCTTTAATAACAGATAAAGCATCTCCTGCATATCTAGGAGAGTATTCTATATAAGAATCTGCTAAAACATTCCCCGCTACAGAGAGGACTTCTGATGGTGTTGTCGTCCCTATGCCGACGTTGCCTTTCAATGCTGTTATTACCACTGAATCATTTCCTAATACAACTGTGTTAGAACCCAATCCTACTGCATCATTTCCAATAACCATTTCATTTGTATCTCCGTCAGCCAACGCTTTTGTGTTTGCTCCGATGAAGGTATTATTTGAGCCTGTTTCATTAGGAGTTGAACCGTCTGCAATATAACGACCTGAATTATAGCCTAAACCTAAATTATAGTTTCCTGTGGTGTTGTAGTAGAGAGAATAATATCCATTAGCAGTGTTACTGCTTCCTGTGGTGTTGGAGAAGAGAGAATAATATCCATTAGCAGTGTTATAGCTTCCTGTGGTGTTGGAGAAGAGAGAATAATATCCATTAGCAGTGTTATAGATTCCTGTGGTGTTGAGGTAGAGAGAAAGATATCCATTAGCAGTGTTATAGCTTCCTGTGGTGTTGGAGAAGAGAGAATAATATCCATTAGCGGTGTTATGGTTTCCTGTGGTGTTGGAGTAGAGAGATTGATATCCATTAGCGGTGTTATGGTTTCCTGTGGTGTTGGAGTAGAGAGAATACATTCCATTAGCAGTGTTATAGCTTCCTGTGGTGTTGGAGTAGAGAGAAGCATATCCAACTCCCACATTTCTATTGTCAGTTCCGTCATCATTTAATCCAGCTCCTTCTCCTACGAATACTGAATTACCTCCGTCATTTAGAGATATTTTACCTATTACATCTAGTGCTTGTGTTGGACTCGTCGTCCCGATGCCGACGTTGCCTCCATCTAAAACTGTTAAACCATTACTTGCATTATCATATAAGTGTAGTCCTGCATCTCCTGTGGCTGATATTGTTGGGCCATTTAAGTTTATATTATCGACTGTTAAGGCTGTTAAAGTTCCTAGAGAGGTTATATTCGGCTGTGTAGCTTGTGTAGTGGCTGTATCTGGTGCAAGTCCTGTGATAGTTGATACTGTGCCTGCGTTTCCTGTAATAGAGCCGTCTATGGCATTTGTAACTGTTAAATCAGTAAACCAACCTTTAGTAATCCGAGTGCCTGTAACTCCAATATCTCCTGTTAATAAAAGATTAGAACCGTCATAAGTTAAACCTGTAGTTCCTTCAATCGTGCCATCCCCTGTCCATACTCCTATTTGACTATTTAGTGGAGTTCCTACTTTGGTTACATCTCCTGTGTTAGTAGTATATCCTGCGTCATTTACAAAGTTAAGGTTTGAAGCTGTTGTAGAAGCTACTGTTTCTCCAGTTAGCAGAGCATTAAGAGTTGCAATACTTGTGAAAGAAGAACTGCCTCCTTCCGAAGTACATTGTATTCCTGTTCCTGTTTCGTAAGTACAGTATTTAGTATCGGTTAAAGTTCCTTCGTTTACTGAAAGAGTATCGCCTGTTAAATCTAAAAGAGTTCCTGATACTGTATTATCTCCTGTATTCGTTCCACTTAAATTATTAGCTATTAAATCATTTTCAAATCTTCCATCTCCATAAACATCTAATTTGTATATGGGGCTGATCGTCCCGATGCCGACGTTGCCGTCGCTTGTGATACGCATCCTTTCAGTAATTTCACCATCTAAAGTAGTTTTGAACGACATATAAGAATCCTGCGTTGATGCCGTAGATGTCCACTCTTGTTCCTCTGCAACACTAATTTTACCTCCAGCAATCGTAGTTCCAGCAACGCTTGCTAAACCGCCATATCCAAGATTAAATAATGCTCCCGCTCCGTAATTTGCACCTGCACGGGTATTTTCTAATGTTATATTATTATAAATAGTATTATCATTGGTTTTTGATTTTAGTGCACCTACAGCATCCACACGAGTATACCACCCAACATTTAAATACACATCCAGTTTACCGCTCGGTGCCGCCGTCCCAATGCCGACGTTGCCAGTATTTTTTACAGTTAACGTCCCCAGAATAGAAGCATATTTGTTTGTCCCTCCACCATTATAAAACAACTTTAAAAAATCTGTAGATTGAGAATCATAAATTCTAAAATTATCTCCCTCTCCCTTCAAATAATAATCCCAATTTGAAAGGGTTTTAAACATGATATATTTATTTGAAGAACCACTTAAAAAAATATTCCCTCCTGCAACTTCTAATTTTTCTGTTGGACCCGCCGTCCCGATGCCGACGTTGCCGTCTGAACTTATAAATATACTAGAGGTAGCTTGTGAAACTCCTGCGTCATCTCCTACTATAAAATTACCCTTGGCTAACGATATATCTGTTAAAGCGACTGAACTTAATTTATTATTAAAAGTATTCCAATCAGTAGAAGTTAAAGCTCCTGTTGTAGAGGTATCGGCGGTGTTAATTCCTATTGCTCCTGTTCCATTATTATAAGTTATAGGATTAGTTGCCGATAAATCAGTCAAAGCGATATAGCTTGAACTAGGTAGTGAAGTAATATGTTCTGGTGTAGTTGAAGCGTAGTAGTCTGAATTGGCTAATTTAGCGTCTAATTCAGCTTGTAAGTCTGCTTGGCTTGATAGAGTTCCTGTAATAGCTCCCCAAGCGGCAGATGCTGTTATTCCTAGAGTTGAGGTTGCGACCCAAGTAGAAGAAGAACCATCTGTTTGTAAAATTTCTCCGTTAGCTGGTGTCTTTCCTACTTGCGAACTATTAAACACAATAGCTCCTAAGTTTCCACCCATTAAAGATTGCATCTCATCAGGAGTTATCTGTATTGCTTTAACATAATTAAAAACTAAAGCACAAATAGCTATAATTAGAACTGCAATTATTGTTTTATAATTTTTCATATTTTAAAGTTATTTTTAAATTCTATGTTCTGTCAACCTAGATGCGGTGTTCGCATTTTACTGTATTTCCTGTAATAGGAGCATCTACAAAAGTTATGGTTTTATTATCTAAAGTGTAGCAAGTAGTTAAGTCTTGTAATTGACCTTGTAAGAAAACTTTTAAAGAAGAAGTTGGATTAGGTGTTCTAGTTAATACAAATTCTTTGTTTACAGAATTAATATCTCCTGTTGGAGTGTATAGGTCAATTATGTGTCTACTCATTGCTATATAACTAAAACCTCCTCCGCTTTTACCTCCTAGAGGTTTTTCTTCTAGTCGTCTTAAAATACTTCTTAATCCTCTAATAGCTCCTATATCAAAGCGTTCTTCTCCACTTAGTAATTCAATAGCATCTCTTATCTCTAAACTCATTTTAGGTAAATCTTTTTTTAACTCGTCAATCTTAGGTATTTTAATCTTTCCTAAAACTTTAGTTAAAATCTTTTTTTCATCAGCATCTTTTCCATCTCTAATATTAGCCATTTTATCGTCTAATTCATTTACTTTGCCTTTATGTAAAATATCTATATTGTTTAGTTTTTCTATTACTAGGCGATTAACTTCTGATTTTAGTCCTTTAATATCGTTGCCTGTATTTTCTTTAAGATTGTTATTAAAGGTTTCTAAAGCTTGTTTGATACTTGCTATTTCTTTGGTATTTCTATCTTGTATCATCTTGACCATTTCAAGCATTTTTTTAAATACCTTAAAAGCGTCAGCCTTGCCTAAGTGGTCTTTAGACATAGCTCCTAAAATTATGTTTAGATTTTTTATGTTTTCGTCTTGTGGCATATTATTTTAAATTATTATTTTCTTCAATATCTTTTATTGTAAATAAAACTATTATTACTATAAGCAAAATCCACATATTATTTTCCTTTTAATATATTAATAATTTCTTTATCTGTTTTTGCTTCAATTGCATCTTTTATTATTTTTAAATTTTTTTGTAATACCTTTTCTAAATCTAAAGCATTTAAAGTTTTATATCCTGCTCCTCTTGGTAATAATCCGCCAATAGCACCTCTTAAAGCTCCTCCTGTTAATACATCAGAAAATTTAGATATAAGATGCCCTGTCGCTTCAAACAATCCTCGTTCTCTAATTTTTTGAGTTAATTGATTAACAGCTTCTACGTTTTTATCTATTAATTTCTTAGTAGATATTAATTTACTCATAGTTTCATCTGCTAGTTTAGCGGCATCGCCAGTTATTCCGCTTCTTGCGACAGCCTTTAATGCTTTTCTTGTATTTTCATATAATTGAGCATTAATACTTGTTAAAGCGTCTCCCATTTTATTAAATGCTTTTTTACCAAATTCAGAGCCATAAACTTTTGCTATTTCATTTACATCAATCTTAGATAGCCCATTTTTTTTAGCTTCACTTAATAATTCATCTACTTCTGTTGCACGAAGTTTATCACCTATTTTATTATACATCTCTTTCAAATGTGCCAATCCTGTTTCAACTGGATTAGATTTAACTGTTTTACCTAGTTTTGTTGTTTGCGTTACTACTAGGTCTTTTAATTTTGTGAATGTTGTGTCTACGCCTAAATCTTTTGTTACTTGTTCACCTAAGTCTTTAATTTTAGTTCCAATAGACTTAGATAAATCTTTAAATGTTTTTACACCCTCTGTTCTAATTTCTGATAAAGCTTTAACCCCTGTTTTAATATCTCTTGTTTTACCTTGTAATATTTCACCAACAGCTTTTAAAGGTGATGGTGGAGGTGATATAGTTTTTTTAATTCCTCCAACAACTTCCTCTCCTATTTCTATTCCTGCTTTACCAACAGCTCCAATAACATCCTCTGCTTGTCCTGCTCCTTTTCTTAAAATGTTTGTGCCAGCCGTAGCTGCTTTTTTAGAAGCTCCAAGTCCAGCAAAATCAAGAGCAAAACTACCAACACCTAAAACAGCATCAACACTTCTTTTTGCATTTTCATCTAATCCTTTATATCTATCAATTAGTTTTGCAACTGGTGACCCGATAGATTTATCAGCTTCAACTAATGAAGGTAAAGCAGATTTAATTTTACTACCAACAGCTCCTTTTAGTGCTTCCTCTTGCTGTTGAGATAATAATGTTTTAATACCTCCAGTTACTACATCTCCTATAACTTTTGAAGCACCACCTAGTCCTAGTCCTGCCGACTCACTTAATCCTCTAACAGCACCTATTTCACCCCTTTTATAAGCTGCCGAACTTTCTAAAATTCTTTTACCTGTATCAACAACCGTTCCGCCAATATTTTTAGCAGTTTGACCTATATCACCAAGTGTCTCTCTAATTCTTCCTTGTTTTGCTGGAGTTGTTATTTGGCTTCTGTATTGAGGATATTTAGTTAGAACAGCATTAGCAGCGTCTTCATCACTTAAATTAACAAAGCTAGGTTTTTTTCTTTTTATTAATTGTCCAAATTCTTGTATTGTCATATTATTTTTAATTTATAATAAACCCATTGGGTCTGGCTCAGCTTCAGCAAGTATTTCTTTATAGCCATCTATCATCTTCTGTATTTCTCTCTTGAAGCTTTTTTCGTCAATATCATAGCCTCTAGGCTTATCACCTATGCCAAAATATCCTTTTATTTCCCAAGTTCCAAGAGTTGTTGCTGCTGATTTCAATATAGCCATTTCTGTATCTGATAAAGCACCGAATGTAGCTCCTTGCGATTTAGCCTCTATCAAAGCATCTAAAGCTTTTTGAGATACAAGTTGATTAGCTAAAGCTATAAAGTCTTTTTTAGCTCCAAAAGCATCTCCGTATGATCTCCTAGTAACATCAAATGCACCGACAGAAGAATTAAGTCCTTTGTGTGTTAATAGTGTTTCTAAATCTTCAACAAATTTACCAGCTCTTTTAACTTCTTTTTCTGGCGGTGGTAATAATTTTGCTGCTCTTATAGCTTCAATCTTTAGCTGTGCATTATCAGTGCCTGTAATATCTGACCACTTAGCATCACCAGAAGCAACTGATTTTGCTAAATCAATAGCATCTGGACTAAACTGAGATAATGGGTCATTTATATCTATCCCTGCATCTTGTATTTCTAAACTTTTTAATAACGAGCCATTTCCACCTTCAGCTTTATAAATTCCGGAAATTATTTTATCTTGTATTTCTAACGGAGCATTTTTAAACTCTTCGTTATTAGTAATTCCTGTATCTGATAATACTGTTTTCCCAGTATGATTTATATACCAATTTTGCAATGCCCCTGTATCACTTAAAATAACTCTTGATGCTTCTATCGGATTTCCTTTAATATCTATTGTCGCCATATTAGGATTATTAGGAAATGGGTCGCCCTGTGTCCATTCAATACCTGCGTTGTCTAATGCATCTGTAAATTCGTTAGTTCCGCCTGTTGGCATAGCAACAGCGATAGGATTATTATGTCTGTCAGTCCTCATTCCTGCTTTATCAATAAATGATGTAACTTCGTTTGTTTCTGTGTTTACAAATCCAAAAATGTCTTCACCATTTTCATCAACACCTATCTTTGTAAATTCAGAGTTTTCTGCTGGTTTGCTTATTCCTAAATCCTTTATATCTTCACCAGTTTGAGTGTTGTATAAAATATTATGTTCTTCACCATTTATCATTCTTGTCGTTGTAGCAGTAGATGTATCTTCGCCTTTCTTCATATAAGTTTTTCCATTTCTTTCTATTTTTTTATAACCTAAACTCTCCAGTCTATCTCTTTCTGCTGGAGTAGCAACATATTCATATCCTTCAGGGACTATTTGTGCTTGCAAGGTGGCTATGTCCTGTTTAAATGTAGGAGATTTAGGGTCTAAGGCACTTATTTGACCTGCTATATCAGCTTGACCATTAGCCATAGCAGTGCTAGCTAAATTATTAGCATTTTGTATATCAAGTGTTAATAATTCGAAGTCTTTATCTTCTTTTCTTTGTAAGTCTGCTATTTTAGCTTGTTCTTTTGCAGTAGCAAAATCAAAGACTGATGTCCTTAATTCTTTTTGATAATTATATTGATTAGTAGCGTCTGTTTGTCTTATTTGGAATACTTGATTAAGTTTATTTTGTGCTGCTAATAAAGTATTTTGATTTCCTGTTAATATAGCTTGTTTAGCTAATATTTCTGCCTGTAAAGGTAAAGACTTTAAAGCTATTTTTCTTAACCTAGAAGCTTCTAGCGGTGCAATACCGCCACTTGTTCTACCTCTACCAATACTTTCTTCTTGTAATTGTATAGGGACTGCTTTAGCCTCTGCTGTAAGTCCTGTTGCTTGAGCATTTAATAAATCTAAATCTTTTTGTGCCTGTGTTACTGCGGCGGTTTTGCCTTCTATTCCAGCTTCAGCAGACGCTGTTTCAAACATATTTCCTAAATTTGGAGGTGCTTGACTGCCACTTAAATACTGACTAAATAAATCATCTAAATTGCTAGATGGAGTTCCAGTGGTGTCTTGTGGATTAGCTTGATTTAAAGCATCTATTTCTGCCTGTCCTCCGTCAATAATACCTTTAAAATTTGTTTCATCAACTGGTTTGTCTGGTAGTTTAATTTCACTAACAGGTTTTAAATCATCTCCAGTTATAGTAGTTTGAGGAGGAGAAAAATCAGGATTAAAATGAACACCCTCTACTGGAGTTATTTCTTTATTTCCAATCTCTCCTGACTCAAACTTATCTTCAAGATTTGTTTTTAGTTTATTTATAAATTCGTCTTGTGTTGTTGGCATATATTTATTTTAAGTTGTTATTATTCCAATAGCTTGTAATCTATCTAAAATTTTAGTTATTCTATCTCTGGCTACATCATCAGCAGTAACTCCGCCTGTTGGGTCTGAAATCGCAGCTCCTTGGATTATTGGTGGTACTCCGTAAAAACCGATTTTTTGACCCGTAGCCCCGCCCTCTGTTCCTATTTTAGTTCCGTTTGTTCTTCCTGTCTGAATATTCCTACCGTCAAATAGTTGTAGGTGTTTTTGAAAAGTATATCTATCAGTTTTTATAAGGCTAGATAATTCTTCTCTTATAATTTTTCTAGTAGTTTCTTCCGTTATTGATATTTCATTTTTTATAAGTTGTATTATTTGTTCTTTATCCATATTAATATTTTTGTTTATCTATAATTTCGGCTTTCCATTTAAGCCCTGTTATAACTGCTCCACCTGTGCTTTCAATTCTAAACTGTATTTCTTTATATTCAGGTAAGGTTGCTCCTGATATATTAATAGCGTCAAACTCTATTGAATCGTCTGTTGCTTCTGTAAATATAGTAGTCCAAGCACCGTCTACCAAGTCTTTATCTTTTCTATATTTTAAAACTATTTGTCCATTGGTAGGTAAAGCTTCTGTCATTACAGTTACACCTATTAGCTTTTTAGACTTAGAATTATCGCCCTCATCAAATATTAAAGATTCATATTTAGATGTAAAAGTATATTTAGCACCACTAGTTATTTTTGTTCTATTTACCGAACCATCTGAACTATGAGCGATAGTCCATACATTACCTGTCTTTAATATTCCATTATACACAGCTGTTCCGTCATCTGCTACATCTTCTTCTACATAGTCTAGTGTTGCCTTTCCGTTACTGTCAATAACCCATATTCCTTTTCTAAAATCTCCATTCTTCTTTATAGCAATAGCTTGATATAATTTATTGTCTTCAACAACTCCGTTAGCCATTATTCCAATAGCTATTACTTCGTCTGATAATAGATTATTAATAATTGTAGCTTTATCTCCTATAGCTTGTTTTATAATTACTTTCCCTCCATCTGTTCCGTATATATCAGAAAGATGATAACTCATTAAAGCTATAAGTTTATTGTCAAGGTTAGCTAAAGTTTCTATAACTCCTTCTCCGAAGTCTATTCTATCTGTTAGTGTGGTTAGACTGCTATCTCTATCCCATAAAAAAACGACTGAACTAGGATTTATAACATCTTTAGTTGAACACCCTATCGCTAGATAGTTCCCGTAAGGAGTAGCACTCATTATTTTTAAATTGCTAGGCAAAGTTAATGCTAATTCGTAAGAACCAGCTCCGTCTATTTTTCCAACTATATTATTGTAAAAAAAGTAAGCTATATCATCGTTAGGATGATGTACTGGGTCTGCTACTGTAGTTACAGTACCAAAATCTTCTCCTGTATTATCCCAAGAACCACCTATTGTAAAATTAATTAATCTGTTATCAGCAAAAGTATATATTTTATCTTTATATTCAAAAAATACATTTCCATTTAATAAATCATAATCTATTGTGCTTTCATAATTAGATGGTTTAACCCATCCCAAAGTAACACCTTCATTATGTTCGTATATAGAAACTAAATCACCAGTATCTTGACTATCTCCTAATGCATAAATTTTATGACTACTTCCATCAGCCCCTACAACAAATCTGGTCATAGTCAATGATTTAACCTCATCTGCTTCTGTATTGTAATGTGGAACTAATTTATGCTTATATCTAAAAGCGTCAAAGTGTTTAGTCACAGCAAACTTATTAGCCTGATTAACTCGTCTATCGCTTGCTAGTCCTCCGTTGAAGGTATTTATAATTGTAGTTTTTTGTTTTCCCATTTAGTGTTTTATTATATCAAGCTTAATTAACATCAGAATTTTATAATATACTGGAGAACAATGAAAGGGTCTAATACGTTAAATGCTGTACCACTTCCTGCTGAACCTGTTGTTCCTCCTCCAGCTAAATCACCTTCACTAGGCCCACCAAATGAAAAACTATAACTTCTGTCCGCTTCATCTGCTATATTGCTATGAGTATGAGCTGGCATTTCTGCAATACTCTGCACGTGTTCATCTTCTCCTCCAGTCTCTCCCATTGTGTCTATTGTTGTTGTAGCCGAACCATAGCCTATAATATTTCTTCCGTTGAGATTAGGTATATTAAAAGTCGTTGAACCATCT
>Ga0222658_1000836_pt1 | contig 15014 bp, 8 predicted proteins | sample AntAcemetagen476_FD_179830 | JGI IMG/M metagenome (GOLD analysis project Ga0222658, IMG submission 179830) | Saline water microbial communities from Ace Lake, Antarctica - #476 | ecosystem: Environmental > Aquatic > Non-marine Saline and Alkaline > Saline | place: Antarctica: Ace Lake | collected... | reverse complement strand
CTGGCATGAATTTTTGATCCCCTCTTGACATGTTCTTAATTTTGTCCTCTAGCATTATGTTCTCTACTTTGAATCCCTTGAATCCGCCTCCCTCTACTCCTGCTTCTAACCCTAACTCGCTGATTTCAGCATCAGTTAATTTTGCATCAGCATCTTTTCCCGCTTTTATCAAAGCTTTTTTCTCTCTCGCTATAACTGCCTCACGGGCTTTTTTATTACCAGTGGCTATGGTATTTAAATAATCCTTAGTCCATTCATAAGGTTCGAAAGCCTTCTTAGCATTCCCTAGTTCTCCTAGCCCTTTTATTTTTCTTCCAGCACTCCCGGTCGCTCCCATAGCTCGACCTATCATCTCCTTTATCTGATCGGCCTTTGCATACCTCTTACCAAACTGGGAAGAAAGCAAAGTATCAAGAGTATGTTTGAAGGCATGTTCATATGTACCTGGCTCTGCTTTTTTGATACCGGCTGCTATTTCGCTCTCGCTTAATCCATCCTTACTTCTCCCTGATTTTATCCAGTTCAAGAATTCTGATCCAGATGCTCTTCTTTCCATTACAAGTCTGTCATATTCGCTCTTGCCGGTTCCTGATTTTTTATCGAAGAAAAGTTTACTCTGCATTTCAGGAGAAAGTTTTATTTTTTCTTTTTTAGGTTTGCCTTTCACTTGACCGCTGATAATTTTGTCCATTATCTTCTCTACTTCCTTAAGAGGGATTTGGAAACTTTCACTTACTCTTAAATTGATATCTCCTATAAGACGAGGTTCTATAGTTTCTTTTATTTGCTTAGCCTGTTTAGCTGTAACTCCAGATGGCTCGAGTCTTCTGACAGTCGCAAGTAACTCTTTCATCTCTACTCTAGCGCCAGTATCGTCTGGTTCATACTTGGCTGGTTTGCCTGCTTTCTTCCTTTCAATCGCTTCTTTCGCCTCTTTAGCTATCTCTTTTTTGCTTTTTATTTTTTTAAATTTTTCAACATATGGACTTCCTCCTTTTGGCATAAAGGCTGCTATTCGCTCTTTGGCCATCAAATAAAGATCATTAGCTGAGGTTGCCAACGCCCCTGTTTCTAGTTCTTTTGCATTTTCAACTTTAACAGGAACTTGCTTAGTAATACCTTCCGTAGTTTCTCTGCCTCTACCTCTAGACACCAATGGCACTTCTACGGTAGGAGCTTCACCCCTGTGAGCGGCTTTAGCCGTAACAATGGCTTCTACCATAGGGCTGACTGCATTCGTCCCTTCTGCTACTACAGGTGCCGCTTTTGCCTCTGGTATTCCGAAGGCTTTTCGTTTGGCCGCTGTTATGGCACCGCCAAACTGACTACCTCTACCTACTATTGGAAGTTTGAATAAAGCTTTACCTATTCCATGGTATTCAACAAATCCGCTATCTAGATATTTATTAGTCGCATTTAGTTTTAATAAAGAAACTCCATCCATATTCCCCTTTTTAGCTAGTTTATTGAGGATAGCTACCCCCTCTTCAGTATTTAATTTAGTTCTATTGTTGAAAAAATAATTTGCCTGAGAGTCATTTAATTTGCTCCCAAAGTTATGTTCAAAAGCCGCTTTGACTTCTGCTGGAGAAGTAACGTTAAGTGAATTCTCCATGGTCTTCAAAACAACCCGGGTGGATTCCTGAGGTACTGCTACCGATTCTGTAACTGGTTGCTTGTTAGTCCCCGGTTTTGGTATATAGTCTGCGGCTGGTTTTACTACACTTTTCTTTATCTTCGAAATTGAAGAAGAGACTTCCTTCGCGCTTTTAGCTGCATTGAAATCTGCGATATCCACAGAAGCAGGGTTAGACACTTCTTGCTTAGTTATCCGTTGTTGTAATTGTTTGCTTTGAATCCAGTTAGCATCATTAACATTAAGTGGCATGAACGGTCTTCCACTTCTAATAGTTTCTGCAGTAAACCTAGGATCTAGATTGGTAATTAGGAAATCCATATCATTATCTTTCATGGATTTACTTATCGGGTCCTTGCTATATTTAAGAGGTTTCTGATTTTCCGTGAGATTTTTATTGAAAGCTTGTTTACCAATATTTGTTCTATGTTCGCTGGCTACAAAACCAGGGATAGGAACAGTGGTAATTTCTCCTGTTTTGGCATTCTTTATAATGCCGAATGCTTGCAATATGTTTTCTGGGAAAGGATCGACTCCGTAGTCTTTCCCTTCTTTCGCTTCTTTATTCTTAACAGAAACCATTTCATTCTGCATTTTCATAATAGGAGCCAAGTCTGGCCTTCTGACTATTATTATATTCCTTGATGCTTCACCAGTTGCTACCTTATTCATAAAATCGGTAGTGGCTTTTATGTTTACATCATTCAGCCCAACCCCAGTCACAGCAAAATCTCCATTAGGATATTTACTATTAGGATTCATACCTTTATTGTTCAAAGTATTTTTGAAGAAAGAATCATCAATATTCTCAACTACTTTTTTAACTTTACTAGGATTTAAAAATTCTTCTTGTTCCCTGAACCTCTTATTAACATCCTTGGTAGAGAAAGATAATAAATCGTCAAGGTCAGCCTTCTCACGCATGAGTTTGCTTAATCCCCCCTTATAAAGTTGTCTTCCTGCTACTTTGATTCTCTTTATTTCAGTAAGTGCTGCTTGTATGTCTGATATCATTTCTTCCGGTAAAGCCGTTTCTTGTTTCTTTATTTTATTCTGGTAATCTTTCCCGAATTGTTCCACTACTGTTTTGTCTGCCGCCTTCACCTTATTGGCTCTGTCTCTTCTGGCTGAAATAGAAAATCTATCCATACCTGTTAATTCAGGTATTTCGTTCAAGGCTAGATCTTTGTCTATTTGTTTCGAACGTTCGCTAAGCTCTTTTTTAACTTGTTTCACTGTATTTTTTGACATGTCCTTACCAAAGAAAAGTCTTTCCCAGACTTTGGCTTCAGCGGAGTCAACAATTTTTTGTATTTCTGCAGGGGAAGTCTTTTTAGCGAAAGCAGTTCCTGCCCCGGGTTTTAATTTAGGGAGTTCAGGATTGTAATATCTTAAAGATTTATAAACGGAATCGTTCATTGCATTCTCCAATGCTATGTCTACTTTCGGTGAAGTTACTTTCCCTTTCTTCCCTCCAAATATTTTTACGTTATTGAAACCCAACGTTTTATAGCTACCCATTGCATGCATTGATCCGAAAACAGCAGCGTCAGTTAACGCGCCAACTGGGTCTTCTGGGTCATTTATGTATCCCATAGTGAAACCTAAACCTGCAGATTGAGCAACTCCTTTCAGAGTTGGTGAAGGCAATCCTGTGACTGCGCCGAAAGCGAAGTCTCCCATTAAATTCTTGATTACACTTTCTTGTTTCTTTTCAAATTCTTTTCCACCTAAAATAGCCAAACTTGCGTGATTATCAACAAATCTGTGTACTTGACCGACAAAAGCGGCATCCATCCCTATCTTGGCTGCTCTTTGGGCTGTACTCACAACTTTTTCTGTTCTTGCTAGTTTCGCTGCTTTATTAAGAAATCCTAGATTATTCAATGAAGTTACCTTTTTAGCTCCAGCTGCGGTCTTCCCTAGGCTCGCCATAAATTGTGCATCTTTATATGCTTTTACTCCCTTTATCCCTTTCATTCCCTTGTATCCAAGTTTTGATGCAGATAAAAGAGCAGCTCCCTTGTAGCCTCTTAACGCAATCTTAGCTCCAAGTCCAAGAGCAGCACTTCCCAACATAAAGCTTCCGACTGTTCCAAGTATAGTTCCTACATGACCTGCTGTCTTGCTCCCCTTGGAAACATCATCATCAAGTTCATAAGGAAGAAAACCGAATGAAAATCCAGAAATAGCTCCTTTGACAAGTTCCCTGACAGGATCCGGTAGCCATCCCTCCCCTAAATTTTTCATAGTATCAGGAATTTCAGCTAATACCTCCTTAATCCCGACTTTAGGATTTTTCCATCTATCTTGAACCTCTCGTGCTATTTCAATCCCGCTTTTACCATCAGTATCAGAAAGATACCCAGTAGAATTGTTGGGTTGAGGAATATCGTTCATATCCCTATCTTGCCATTGCATTGCCATTGAACGCGCTTCGTTCAAGGTTATATCACCATATCCGTAAAGGGTATAAGCTACAGCTTGCGCTCTAGTTTTAACATCATTCACTCCACTTGATAAAAGCTGTCTGTTCTCATCAGTATCGGCTCCACCTAGAGTTAAGGGCATAATATGGTCAATTTGCCACATTTGGCCTGATCTCCCGGCTCTGATTGCATCATCTCTGGATAAATTTTTTCCCCGGATTGATTTGACTAGCAAATTTTTGTCGTCGGTATCCTGAACATATTGACCCGTCACTCCACCAGAGGTTATATTTCGTATCACAGGCTTGTTAGGGGTCCCCCACGAGACTTTACTATCAGAAAAGGACATTGGCTCCATAAAGGGACCATAGTCCGCTGGTAAGGGAACAGGGGCTCCTAAATCACCGGAAGGCGATAAGAAGTTTTTCCCAGGTTGACTGCCAGTAGTAGCCATCAATTCCCTACCGTACTTAGTTATTTCAGCTTTTTTAATATCTTCAGTATAACCAGGATCGCTCGGACTCTTTCCTTTAAAAGTTCCCTCTCTAACTGGTCCAGAATAAGACCTTGGAACGTATCTAAAGTTTTTCAGTGAAGAAAAAGCTCCTTCTTTTTGATAAGAATCATTTTGCTTAATACTCATTCAGTTCTTTTAAGATTACTTGTACGAATTGATCAGAAATAATACCTCCTAACAGATAAGCGAATTCAGCTGGGGTTCTTTTTTCTTTACTAGCTCTATCTCCAGTAGAACTCATAGGGTAAAGAAGACTATTAACAGCATCTTGCGGCGCTGATACGTTGTCTCCTCCGGCTTCTGAAGCTAGTCGGAAGGCTGCATAAATTGCCTTGGCCACTGCATCATCTAATGTTCCTCCCGTTTTTTCTTTAACTGCATCAATAAATTCTTCTTCTTTCTGCGGAGTCCCATGTCCCATACCTAATTTATACCAAGGGCCACCTGGCGCCAAGTCCTCAACTGCTTCCATTATTTTACTAGCAGTTTCATCATCGATATTTTCTGCAATTGATTTACCATAAGAATTAGCTATGTCTTGCACCATGTACTCAATACTGTTAAATATTCCAGCCATGGAATCATCATCCTTAATAGCATTTTGTAATCCTAATAATTGCTTGATAGAAGTTTTAGCTAATTCTGCTTTATATTCCCTGCTTATTACATCCCCTGGTCCCACATCAGCTTTTTCCTGGGCATTCAGAGTTTTTATAACTGAATCCATATATGTTTGTAAGATGAATCCGCTCTTAAGTTCAGAATTAGCATCTTGATCATTATTTATGATGACTGATTGGATGTCTGCTTCCGGAAGAGTATATCCGTTAATATCCGTGATAATTTCCATATCTTGTATTTTTTTCTTTTGAACAGGGTAACTTAAATCTTCATCCTTTTTTATTCCGGCGTCTATTGCTAATTTCTCTTTTATTATAACATCAGCTTGCAGCTCCCTTATTCTCAAAGCTAATTCAGGTGCTTCTTTCATCTCTGTATACATACTGGAAAGAGATTCTGACATTCTTTCGTAATCAGCAGTACCATCATCTATTTCTTCTTGCGCATATTTTAAATCAATATCTTTTTGAGCTACTAAGCCATCCAATTGAGCTTGGTGCTGATTCACAGCATCATTAAGATACCCAACATAAGTTTGGTTTTGTCTGGCTCTCAATGTATATAAATATCCAAGTTGCGCTTTAGCTTTTGCTGCATTTCCAGGATCTGACATATCCATATTTTCCATAATGTCAGTAGTGTATTCCTTAATATCTCTATCTATGTCAGCTAAAGCTGAATCACTAGTTTTTATGAACGTAGTAACATTAGCTGGTAAAGTAGCCCCGGCTGTTTGCATTTTGGTGATTAGAGACTCTGTTTCCTTTATACCGTAGCTGTCATAAACAGACTCTCGTAAATCTTTCCCGACTGGGAGTTGATTAGCTTGTTGCGCAAAACCTTTTGCCCCCATATTACCTGCTACGGCTGATTCTACTGATAAGGGTCCACTAGTAGCACCTCCGCTTGAACCGCCTCCTTCTTGTATATACATTTGTCCAATAATAGCTGTTTTTTGTTCGACTGATAAGTTGGGCCAGTCTGTGTTATTGGCTCCTTGAATTTTATCAGTATATCCCCATCTGTTGCCATGGGGGGCATCAGTTTGTTTGAAACCAAGCTCATCTATCAGTTTGATTGTAATAGCAACAGGATCTCCGAGTAATTTAGGTGTAAATTGATTTGGATTATCTGGCCAGACATCGCCGGTATCGATATAATCAACTCCCTCTACTAAGCTTGATTGCCTTGCTACATCTAATGAAAAAGCGGTTGGATTATTGTTTCTATCCATTCTATTCCCGCTTTGACCTATCTGGAATACTCCAGCAGTCTCTGGTTTATATCCGATATTCCCTGGATTTCCCGCTGCATCCACCGTGCCTCTTTCTTCAGGCGAGTCCTGCCCTGCCTCTGGCGGAGTAAATACTCCCCTTTTAGTGGTCGGTAATTTATTTAATGATTCGAAGTCTCCCTCTTTTATTCTGTCGGTGCCGGGGACAAAGGTTTTTTGCTTTGGCTTATTAGTAGGAGTAACGTAGCTTTTTTCTGGTTTATATCCGATATCCCATGGTCTCTTCGGAGAAGGATCTCCATGAACTCCGACTCCAGCTACATTTTTATCTTTATCTAGGCCAGATAAATCAAAGTTATAGTTTGCAAGTTTGGGATCTCTTAAAAGTTCCCCCATATTTGGTCTGATATTAGATAAATTCTGGTTATTGCCCTGGTTAAATTTGCTTAAGGTAGCGGGATCTCCACCGGAAGTGGGGTAAACGCCACTAAAACTGAGCTTGTTGCTAGGAGTATTAAAAGTCGGTAGATTAACCGTATTTCCCCGACTATATGAATTTGCATTAGTAGCGGTCTTTAAAGGCATTGGATCAGGTGAAGCCACACCACTTCTTAGTTGATTTAAAAGCTGTGTGTTTTGGTCAGCCGTTCCAGCATAACCTTGTATTCCATGGTTAGCCGCTAAAACTGCTCTAGCTGAATAAGAAGGGTCTTTGCCAACACTCGACAAGTAACTAGAAATAGAAGGCCCTGAATAAGATTCTCTCCCATCTCCTGGTCCGCCGACTCCATCCTCGATTACAATAGTGGGCTTGATTGTGTAATTTATCTTAGACTTAGGTATTCTGTTAAAAACCACCATGCCCTTAGTTGGCTTTGGTTTATCAATAGATTGAAATTGCTCCGTATCATTTTTATAACCCATTTGCCCCAACACGTCTCCAGGGCCACCGGCGCCGTCATTCTTATCATTCAATTTAGACATTATGCTAAAAATATTCTTCGCTTTTGATCGAGAAGTGCTACCCATCGGAGAGGATAAAGCCCTTTTAATTAATTTCTTTGTCTCAGGTCGTTCCATCATAGATCTAAGTATGGCTCCCTTTGATGTTTTGAATGAAAATTCTTGCATATATTTATATTAAAAAAGTCTAATTAGTATAGAAACCGTATATAAATCTTCGATTTTCTATAGATCCCGTATATATGGAGTTGGATCAATATATTTTGAATAGGCATCGACAATCCTATAATCCAAATTTGCTCCATCTCCTAATCCACTTTTGCTATAAGTAGCTCCTGTATTTCCAAGCGTAGCCACGGATTGCCCTTTCTGTACCTGTTGCCCCGGTCTCACCCCTATCTTATGTAAATGGTGGAATTGATGAACATTCCCGTTCCTGTCTTTTATCTCAACCGTGTTACCATAATTGTTTTCTCCCTGGACATGTCCGTTATCAACCTTAGAGACAACTCCGTCTGCAGTGGCAGATATTGGAGTTCCTATCTTATTGGCAATATCTATGGCTGGGTGAAAATCCTCCTGTGTAGTTTTTCCTCCGAAAGGAACAGTCACATTCCCCAATCCTATAGTTTTAAAGCGTTCTCTTGGTTTGATTGGTCTCATAGTTTTTTTATAATAATGATCCATCAGGTAATCTTATTTGTCCAGTATTATAATCTAGTGTACCACCTGCCTGTTGTGCCTTAAACTCCCTTTTCGACAATCCACCTCTATCATTACCTGATGAGCTTTTTTTACTTGACGAGTCCTCGCTCTCTTTTGATAGAGATTCAGAAATTTTAGCTGCAGAATCAGCTAAGGCAGCAGCATTGGCGTCTGGTGTTCCTGTTTTATCAAACTGTGTACCAGAGGCAGTAGCAGAATCAGCTCCTTCTGTTGGCTGTATCGCCCCTAACTTTCGTAATGCTTCATAGTTAGCTTGTTGCGCAACTAACGGAGTATTCTGGGCCTGGTATAAATCTTTTGCCCGGGCAATATCTAATTGGCCATAATCAGAAGGTTTTACTGGGATAGCAGTTGGATTTCCATATTGGTCATAAACGATGTTATTCGTATCGACATTACCTTGATTTGCACCAACATCGCTACCGACCATATGTTTTTGGTACAGATTGCTCCTATAATTTCCATTCTCGTCTAGTACTGAAGCTATGCTCCTATTTATATCATCATCTGACATAGATGGATACTTAGCTTTTAAAGCAGTAGCAGTCATAGAATTCCTTATTTCGTCAGAAGGAACTAATCCATATTCCGCTGCTTTACTTGGATTTGTCGCTATCAATTCTTTAATTTGGTCGGGGGTGGCGAAGCTTGTGAAATATTCCATATTTGATTGGTCTTCCTTGCTCAATGATTCCTTTCTTGCATTAGCATCTGCTCGCCTTGTCTTATTCAAATAAGAATCAATCGATTCAGCTTCCATCCCACTTCCACTAAGACCTCGTTCTCCCATTTGACCAGTGACTGTCTGTATTTGATCCCAAGCAGCAAAAGCATCTTCGGAAAGCGTTATATTGAGGTTGGACTCGATTGTGCTTTTCAATGTCTTCCAATTATAATCAGCTGCTGATTTTTCTTGTTCAGTCTGCGCATTCATTTGTTGTTGCATGACATCGAAGTAGGCTGTACTCAATTTCTCCATAGCTTCTTCATATTCAGGAGTTCCAGGCATTAAAGAGGGTACCAGAGTCTTGAAATTTTCAGGAGATAAGTTTGCTATTGTTTTGTTCTGCATGTGTTCCGGTAACATTCCGCTTAATAGAGCTGATCCCTGCGATTTGTTTATTGCATCAGCTTCGATCCATTTGTTGTTATATTTCTCCACCTCATCCTCTCTGAGAGTTCCTCCAAAGTCTTGATCCAAAATATAGTCCCGGGCATCTTGCCCAAGTTTGAGCAATTCCCTTTCAGCATCGGATGTTATCTCCTTACCTGTCTTCCCTATTGTTTTGTTATCAGAAGAATCGCCTCCTATCGGGACTCTTTCTATACCTAATCTCTTAGCCTCTGAGCGGCTGACATTATATTTCATGCTCTTTTATTTAGTATTATCGAAACTGTGTTTTATGTCAGAGAATATCTTTTCCATCGTGTATTCTCCATATGCCAGGGCTGATATATAAAACGCCATTAACTTATCATCTTCCTTTATATCGTTTATGAAATCAACTGGGACCCCTGTTTCCCCAGCATTCTTTTTAAGTATGTTTAATAACCCTTCTAGTACTTCTGACGCCATGTTTTCTGATTTCTGATCGATCGGCTTTCCATATCTTCCTTTGAGTTGTCTTGGACTGAAATGTAGCGCCTTGGCTGATCCATCGTTCTTGATGGAATATTCTGGGCTAAGTATTGTGAAATCGGATAGAACCCCCTCTGTTATGTCTCCTTCTGCATCTATTTTAGGAGTGGTTACTTTCACCGCATTTCTTATAGCCTCAGGGGTTTCCTCACCGAAGACAGCAGTAAGCGATTCGTTCGTCTCAAATGGACGAATAGTATAATCCTTCTTATTTACTAGCCAATAGTTAGCTACTCCATTCCCTACATCAGAAAAAGAAACCAAAGCTTCATCTCCTAGGAAGTAAGGATTGCCGTCTTGCACTGGTGATTGTTCTTCTTGCATAGGTTTATTGTTAATAATTTTATTATATTATAGTGCTAAAGAAATTATGATTTTGAGAAAGACTCAGAAACAGTGGTCTCGTCAACAACATTAATGAATGCAGTAAATTCCAGGCTAATATTCTCCGATAGAGTGATTGAATCGTAGAAATTAGCTGGCTTCAACAATAGGATAGAAGAGTCAAAAATCAACTGGCTTCCTTGATATGCTTTCAATATACCAGATGTTATATCTTGATCAAACATCAATCTATATCTAGTATCCTCTACCATGCCTAAAAAGCTCTGTGACAGAGAATCTCTATTTTTTGCTACTATCGCTTCTGCAATAGTAACGCTTTCTGATACTGATACATCCATAGTTTTATTGTGATTTTTCTATACTATTTTGAACAAATCTAATTGCTGCTTGATTAAGTCTGCAGAGTTGCTTCGACGAATCCCTCCACGATACTTTAATTTCCCTTGCCAAAGGGGGAGATGTCATATTGGCTTTATCTCTTGATCCTACCTTAAGTATTGATACCCCTTTTTCTACTGTTCCTTGAACTTCGTAGAAATCCAAATCATCATCTAGGGCCACATAGCATTTTACCATACTTCCTCTTTTACTTCTGGTAACAATGGCCATCGGGCTGGCAAACTTTTCGAATGATGCATTAAGAAGTAGCTGTTGTGTATCTGCCCGGAAAAAAATAGGCTTACCATCATCAGTATTACCTGTAAGGAATTCTTTAACGGCTTTCCTCTCAGATGTTGATTCTTGCTCTATCTCTTTAATACTAACATTGTCAACACTAAGAGTCGCTCCTACACTCTCGCATACAAATTCTATTATGTCTCCTGTTCCATCTGCGATAAAATCAACTATTTGTGTTGCCATAAAAAATATTAAGAAGTAAATACCACTTTCCCTCCTGAATAAGCCCATCCATCACCCAATTCCCAATTATCTGCATCACCGATAAAACTGCCATTAGTAACTAGCTCATCTCCTAGCTCTATATTTTGAGCTGCTATTGTGGAATTCATTGTAAGTCTTTGTCCTCCTCCATCCTTCAAGTAAGTAGTAAATCTGGTAGAAGATACATTGGTGTGAACATACCAATTCTGGTCAGCTGTGTTCAACTCTAAGCAAACATCGTTAATCGTCTTCCATGTTGATCCGTCATCTCTGTATAAAGTAACATCTCCTATTGTACAAAAAATACTTAATCCCTTTATTCCCATTGCTCCTGCTTCTAAGCCTTCTTTTGTAGCCCCGCTAATATATCTTTCTACTTTCCTAGATAATAATTCAGGCTGATCTCCATTGGAAGAATAAATTCCATCGTAACCTAAGAAGTATAATGTCTTATATTTGACATATCCATTCTTTGAACAACACCCGATATTGGAATCTAGACTTCTTAGGGTGTAATCGTCCCATGTCATTATTGAATTCTTGTTCCCTATTATCAAATAATTACCAACTGTTTCAAATAATGTTATAGCTGATTCATCACCCCCTGACATCTTGAAGGTATCATACTCTTTCACATCTCTGCCAGTAGCTGAAGAATTTCTTTCCCATCTATATTGTTTCACTCCATCGAAAGTTCCCTTTATCCAAATTTCATCAGAAGAAAGGAAAGAATCGAATCCAGGCTCAAAGGTCATATCCGGACCAGAGACAAAAACTGAAGTTTCCGAGAAGGAACTTATCTCGAAGGTAGCTATTTTATCATTACCTCGATAAACTTCATATTCATTCATTCCTGAATCAGTATAAAAATATCTAGTAGTAGTAAGCTCTAATGTCCACCCTGTTTGTCCTGAGATATAAGAAAAGTCTCCATTTAGAAGGGCTATTATTCCTAACGGATAAGAGGATCTTAAAACAGTTGTTTTGAGTTCGTTACCATCATTATCAAAATAATCAGCTAAGTATATTCTACTTTTATAAAAAATAGACTTGTTGGCGATTGGGCTATTAAATAAAGAACCTGCTGTGTCTGAATCAACAATCTCAGTATTTTCTGATATTTCTCCTATTATTAATCTATTGTTATCTTCTCCGTTTACTATTACTAAACCATCTCCTATTTTAGTGAAACTACACTCTGATAATGATAAATTTTTTGCAAATGAAGAATCTATTATAGTCCATTTTTCATCGTCATCTAAGTAATAGATATCAGATGTTGACCCATTCTTTGAAGAAACTCTTAAAAGACCTTGACTCAAATCACCACCATCAGCGTAATAAACTAGACCAGTATCGTTAGTAGACATAAAGTTATCTCCGACTAAATCTGTTCCTATCTCTTCTTGACCTTCTCTTTTCTCTAATGATCCTATTTTTTTTGATCTTGCATTCTCAGCATGAGACAGCTCACTTTTTAAAGAGATAGCTTGTTGCACAGTAGAATTAACACCCTCAAAATAGGGTATTGAAATTCTATCTTCAGTTGTTTCGGTTACTCCGGCCATATTGTTTAGTTATTTGAACTATTACTTATTCCGAATGAATCTAAATTAGCATCTCTTTTGTGAGCTGCTTGAATAAACAAATCAACAGCATTTTTAAATGATTGGTAATAAACACTTGCTAATGGGTCTTTAAACTTCATTGAAGCTTTATATTGCATGTAATCAGTAAGGCTGTAAAAAGCATTATCAGGAAGATCCAAATAAGTACTAAGACTGGTAACTCGAGTCGACTTAGAACGGTATGTATAATTAAATTCATCTCCAGTAGAAGTAGGGGTTGGAGTTAATCCGAAATATCTCCCCCTCAAATAATAACTAGTAACAGATGGATTATCTCCATTGTTAGCTAAGACAGTAGAAACGGGGACATGATTGATTGTATTTCCTTCATCGTCAGTTATCTCAACTAACTCAGAGAAATCCGATGGGAGGATGTATTCTGCCGTGTCAGCTATAGTTGTAACAGTCTGAGGAGTTGAAACAGTATATTCGACATTGCATAGATTCAATTTATTCGTCCACACTGACAAAGCTTCATTTAACCAGGCGAATCTCTCTCTATTGGAGATCAATGTCAATTCGTTGATATTTAATCCGCTGTCGAAGTCATTAAAGATTTGTCTAACCGTATTGGAACTAAATCCTGCATATGGGATAGGGTTAGATTCTCTTGACGTTTCCCCTGATATTGCGTTCTTATATTGGAACCAACCGAAACCATCTGAATGGTCAGCATCCTCATAAGTAGTATAGAACGAAGTTGGATCCATATCAGTCCAATCTGTCAGTGGCTCTGAATCGCTAAATGTTGGATTCTCATCAGCTATTGTGCCAAGGGCAGCCGTCCAGAAGAATCTGATCTGATCATATTGAACGGCTACTATCTTAGTGCTCTCACTATGAGCGTAATTAGTGGTAGTAGCTACATTATTCTTATCTCCTAATGTTATTTCCTCTCCATCTATAGTGAGAACCTTCAGGAACTCAGCTTCTGGTTGTCCCATCTCCCCAGCTAGGATTGGAGTCCCAACAATATAAGGCTCAGTATTCGATAACTGAAAAGAACTTACGTTTCTGGCGTAGTTTTGAATCAAATAAGCAAACTTACTATTTTCTACTAAAACTCTATTATTGGCTTTTAAAGTTATCACAAATTTATTTTATGAATTATTCCGATGGATTAATCTTACCAAAGTGCCATTGTTTCTTGCCTTAATAAGATTAAACATCACCGCCAGTATCGAACAGACTACTGTGGTCGATCGAACCTCCATTGAACCTAGACTCGTTTTGAGACATGTCTCCTTCATCGAGGAAGTCGAAATCTATCTCACCTCTTGGTCTATACTCTGGCAATTCTTGACCGTATTTCTTAAGGATGAAATCATATATATCTATAACGGTCGCTTGGTCATTGGTATTAAAAACATAGTTTCCTATTATCCCATTGAATTCATCAGTGACTGTAACTAAATCAGATTCAGAAACTAAGAGATTTCCTAACAATAAAGCGACTTCTTCTGAGATAACCACTTCATCAGTTACTGATAAAAGGAAATTCCAAAGACAGATACAGAAAAATATTTCTATCGAAACAACATCGCTTACTGATATATATAGTTCAGTTATATATTGATTTATATCGTCTTCGACACTAACTAATTCCTCTATTTCCAAAAATAAGAAGGTCTTAATAATGACAAAATCAGACACCGTTATAGAGTCACTAACATCTACAGCTATATATGGAATCCTGATCTCTACTTGTTCAGCTATTGATATAGAGTCATTAACAGCTATTTCATTAACTGACGTTATTAGAGGGATGTCAATTACCGATATATCATCGGTTGCTGACAGGAAGAATTCAGTTATATAAAGACTCACATCTTCGCTAACTATCGTGCTGTCAACTATATCACCTTCTACGTTTGGGTAAAGAGAAGGAACATCTGATACAGAAACAGAATCACTCACGTCTATATATAAAATCGGTATTAATAGAGTCACTGATTCAGTTATAGAAACTAAATCATTGACTGATATTTCTGTGTCTATTGATACAGAAACAGAATCAGTAACCGAAACGTTATCATTTACAGATATAATTAATTCAGCGATAGAAATATTGGCATCATCACTTACAATAACGCTGTCAACAATGTCACCTTCTACAGTAGGGTATAGAGAAGGAACATCTGATACAGTCACATCCTCATCAACATTAATATGGATTGTCGGAATGAATAGAGTGATTACATCTTCTGCTATTGGACAATCATTAACAAATACATATCTCCCATTCTCGACTAGGAATAAATCCACAGTAGGAACATTGTCTTCTACTGATATGAATAATTCAGGAATATAAAGATATATATCTTCATCAACTAAAATTCCATCGAATACATCTCCCTTTGTCACTACATAAAGAGAGATCACATCAGAAACGGT
>Ga0222658_1000835_pt1 | contig 15030 bp, 31 predicted proteins | sample AntAcemetagen476_FD_179830 | JGI IMG/M metagenome (GOLD analysis project Ga0222658, IMG submission 179830) | Saline water microbial communities from Ace Lake, Antarctica - #476 | ecosystem: Environmental > Aquatic > Non-marine Saline and Alkaline > Saline | place: Antarctica: Ace Lake... | reverse complement strand
AGAAAAACTTATTGAGAATAGAAAAGACCAGCCTAATAATCATACTAAGTATTGCAAGAGTAGAGAACACGATTGTATTAGTTATGTATGGTTAGATGAAGAAGATAATAGCTTTAGAGGAACAGAGTTTAGTTAATTTGTTTATTTCTCCGAGAAAAGCCTGCTGCTCATGCCTTAATCAAGCAGCAGGCTTTTCCATTTTCCCAGAGAAATAAAAAAATGGAGAAATGAATATGGAAAAGAAAAAACAATGCGAAAAAATGGTATTTGGCAATGGTGTTTATAGGTATCGTCAGTGTCAAAGAAATGCTATTATAACTGATGCAGATGGAAAATGTTACTGCAAACAACATAGTCCAGAAGAAACCGGAAAAAGGGTTCAAAAAAACCACACCAAAGCAACTGAGAAATATAGAACAGAACGTAGACAAAGACATTATGGTTATGTAGGAGAACAAGCAATTGATTTTCTTGAAGAAATTGCAACTAAATTAGAAGATAATAAAAGTCCCAGAGCAATGGATATAGTTAAAGAGATAAAGGGAAAAGTAATAGAACTAAGGTTTAAGGGATAAGAAAATGACAGTAAAGGAATTAAGAAAGCAGTTAGAGGGTATTGACGGAGATTTGATAGTAACTATTGAACGTCCTGATGAACCTGAAGATAGACATAATGACAGATATTTAGAAACGGGACCAACAGAAAATGATCCTGCTGATGAATATTTTGTTATTTATTCAGATTAATTTCCCAGAACAATAAAATTATCTTTATTACACTGTATTGATAATTAAAAGGAGAATAAAATGGGAACTATACAGTGCTTAACATTATTGTTCACGATGGGACTTATAAATATAATCTCTGAACAAATTAAAAAATGGAGAAAGTAAAAATGGATAACAAAGTTCTTCAAAAATTATCATTATTACAACATCAAAGAAGTAAGAAATTAATACAAGTTAGACAGTTTGAAAAAGAAGCCCTAGAATGTTCAAAAGAAATTGATGACATCTTAACAACTAATAATTTTCTTATGTCTATAAGAGATATGATACAAAAATTTCAAACTTATAATCTTGAAGAAATAGAAAAAATAGCAATAAAAAATGCTCTTATGGCTTGCGATGGGAACCGTGGAATGGCAATAAAATTATTAGGAATAGGAGAAAGAACGTTATATCGAAAAATTATTAAATATAATATAAAACTTGATGAAAAATATTGGAAACATTATAAGAATAGTAAAGATTATCGTTCCCAGAGAAACTAAAATTATCTTTATTACACTGTATTGATAATTAAAAGGAGAAATAAAATGAAATTAGTATGGGGAAATCATTCATTAACAGTTATAAAAGAAGAAAAAGACCCGATGTTTTATGGAACTAAGGGAAATAAGGGTGAGTCAAGGTTCTTATATCACCTACAGAAAGCCCTGAAGGTCGCTGGCTTTGATTTTATTAAAAAAAGGATGTCATCTGACGGTCATTTAGTTGATGAGATTAAACAGTATCTGAGGGTTAGAAACTTAAAGAAATTAAATAATGGAGATATTTATTGCCTTTACAACAGTCATTGGGCAATATGCGGTCTCAATGATGATTTTAATGAGGGAAAAGCTGTTTTATATGCAGAAAAAGTTATTGATAATTCCCAGAGAAATTAAAAAATAGGGAAATAATTATGAATGATATAAAAAAATTATTAGATGTAGTTATTCCTATAATCAATGAGAACATAGAGTCTATTAGAGAAGCTTATCAGTTAGGTGAATCTCTTGCTATGTATAATAAACAACAAATAGCTGTAAAATATGCCTATCAACAACTTAATAAATTATTACCTGAAGATTTTAGGAAAGATATAACTTTTAGTAATGCTTTGTATCTAAATTCAATGCTTGAGGGTTTGTTAAAAGAGAAATTAAAGTAAAGTATAGTTAGTATTATGGTTTGTTAGTTTCCTAAAACTAACTGGTGGGGTCCAGGTTGGCAATTACCTTAAAATTGTCAGTAGCGAGGTCGCTGTGGGGCAGTTCTATTATAGGACTGCCCTACAACTTTCCCAGAGAAATAAAAAAATTATTACTACACTGTATTGATAATTTAATTTGGAGAATAAAAATGGAACATAAAGTATCTATCAGAGATTATAATGCAGTTGCTAATCAATTAAATATCGGCAATACTAAACAAAAGGCAATGGGTAAAGTAATTGCTCAAACAGTTTTAAACTGCTTGAAATTAAAAAAAGAATATATTGTATTAGATTCTGATAATAAGGAACATTATAATATATTGAAATTAGTTAAAAGAGCAAAGCAAATAGAACAACATAAAAATAATCAACATGGGACACGACAAGTAAAACAATTTACAAAGAAGAAAGAAAATAAAATTACTGAATTGACTCCAGAACAAATTGAAAATTGGAGAAAAGTGCTTTCAGTAAAAATAGGACCTTATGCTTTGATTATGCCTGATAGAGACCTAATAGTTTTTGCCAATAATATGCAAAACAACATAGACAAAATGGAATAATGGAGAAATAAGATGGAAAACAGATATAGACTAACAGGCAAAAATCATATTGTAGAACAGCGGCAAAACGTCGTAGGGAAACAGTTTCTTGTAGCCTGTAGAACAGCTAATCCCCAATGGTTCAAATATGCAAGAATTACAAAGATAATTCAATCTGTTCCCAGTAAAGTTACAACAGGGGTTGTTTATGAAATAGGAACCAATGAAATAGAAGAAAAGAAATGTGAGTTTTGCGGTACAACCATTACAAAAGATGGATATTCTTTTCATTCAGCAGAATGTGTTGATTTAAGAGAAGATGGAAAGAAAAATAATTTAATATTTTATTAGAAGAAAGTGAAAGATTATTATATTATTATAGGGAATAATTTAAAAGGAGAATAAAAGAATGATGAACGTAGCAGTCAACGAATGTCCTAATTGTCATAAAAGAATAGCCGCTATAAGTCTTGAACCACAAATAAAACATCAATATACAGAAATACATTTATCTGCTTATTGTCCTGATTGTGGGTGTCATTGGAAAATAATTTATCAACCCGATAATATAGAAGAAGAATAAATTATAATTTCCCAGAGAAAGCAAAAGTTAAGTTTGATAGTATAACTCATAGAGGATTATATTATGGAAAAAGAACCATTAAAAGAAGCTAATAAGCTTATAAAAGCTCAACAAGATACTATTGATTACCAACAAGAAACTATATCTAAAATAAAGGGTTCAATAGATAATCAATTAAAACAGATGGATATACTTTTAGATATTATAATTGATTTAAAGTTAAAAGAAGAATATTTATTGTTTGACGTTGAAGCAACACAAAGAGAAAAGCAAGTGTTGACTAAATTGCTTAAAGAAAAAGAATAGTAAAATCCCAGAGGAATTAAATTATCCTTACACTGTTATGGCAAAGAAACTTATAAAATCTCGAAGAAGAAAAGCAACAGGTGGATTCTTGGACAAGATAAGACAAAAACACCTTACTCAAGAAGATAGAGAACTTAATTTAATGAGAAGAGAACTCGAAATAAAAATCCCAGACACTGAAAAGAGATTAGCATATATTAAGGCAATGGCAGAACATTGTATTATAACTTGTGAAGTATGTGAAGATAAAGAAAAATGTTTAGTAGAATATAAAGATTGTAAATTCAATCCTGTAAATGGAGGATAAAATGGATAATTGTTGTGATGATGATAGTATGAGTTGTGAAGTAGATGTTTGTGAATGGTGTGGTGAAGCATACGAAGATTGCCAATGCTGTGATAATGAATGGTAAATATTATGGATAAAAAAAGTATTGATATTGCTAAAGAAAAGTGGGAACAATTTGGCGATATACCTGTTAATGATGATGATGAAATAGAACAGAAGTTTGAAGGCTTTGAAGTAGGAACAGATAGAATAGAGATATGGCATTGGTTTGAAGATACTTTTAATGTTTCAGTAGCAAAAGATTTAATGGAGATTTAAGATGGATATAATATTAGCATTAAGTGAAAATAGTGTCTTAGCTATTAAATATGTTTGTATAGCTGCGGTATTAATAGCTATTATTAGATAATTCCCAGAGAAATAAAAAAGTAAATAAAGAAGAAGATGAGTTAGGTAACAGCTTGTGCGAAAAGCTTGTCTGAGATACAAAGGCAATTAGATATATATCCGTAACTCTTATTGCTATAGTGGTTAGCAGTATTCTTAAATGAATACTATTGATGGTTATTACACCATTGAAGCGGATTTGTCGCAAGGTTGCTGGCCTAGTATCAAGTAAGTTGGAATCTTACTTACTTAACTTATTATTTGATGATAGGTTTTGGCAGTTTCCTTAAAAAACTGCCTGTTTTTCTTTCCCAGAACAATAAAAATATCTTTATATCATTGTATTGATAACTTAATTAGGAGATTTAAAATGAACGCTAAACAATATTTAGGCATAATGGAATCTCTTGCGGGTCATACTATATTGCAAAAACCCAAACGTAAAAAAACCCCAATACAGTTGATAAAATCTGGCAATCTCAATAAAAAATGCAATGGTTGCGGGCATAAGAACAAAAAATGTGTTTGTAAATAGCGGTAATTTGATGGAGATATAAAATGGATATGGAAGTTGTTACACTTACAGTAGTTTGTAAAAAAGGTGATGGAGAGAATATTGCCAATGAAATGTTAGATTCTCACATATCTCAGTTGGGTATTTATTCTCAAGGGGCTAATATAAGAGAAGCAAAAAAGTGGGAAGAAAATGAAGTTATTGAACAAACACCTGCTGAAGTTTTAGATAAATATAGGTAGTAGAATTAGTTTCCCAGAACAATTAAATTATCTTTACTACACTGTATTGATAATTTAAAAGGAGAATAAAATGAAAACATTAGCACAATTGAAAAGAGATATAGTTAAAGGAACTTGCCTTATTCTTAGAAGTTGGCATGGTAGAACAGATGCAGGTATAAGAAATATTAATATACCTCGTTTTGTAGTTAAAAAGAGTACGGTGGGAATATGTTTAAACCCAAATAAAAATGTTAACAAAGGCTCTTATGTAGATTTTCCTGCAGCAAGTTTGTTGGAATATGATGGAGAAACTATTAAGATTTACAATTCAGGCAATCGACCTTTAACAGAAGGCGAAAAGCAGATAATTATAAATCAACCTAGAGATGACAAACAAGATGAAATTGATATAATGACTGATGGCTCAACAATGTTCTATCGTAGAAAATCATATTTTCAAAAGTCCGGTAAGTATTACTTGTTTGGAACAGAAATTCAAGCTGGCAAAAGATTGATACAGGGCACACGTAAAACGATCGAAGATGGTAGTTGGTCTGATTGGGCAATAGATGATAATAAATGTAAGGGAGAGATTGCCCTTGTCTATAAAATAGTTTCCCAGAAGAATTAAATTATCTTTACTACACTGTATTGATAATTTAATGAAGGAGAATAAAAAAATGATTGAATTAGAATTTGATAAGTTTCCCAAAAAGATGGACTTAAACTTCTATCTTACCCAGCTTCACAAATTCAGAAAAATCATGTCCTCAACAGATTATGTGTTGGAACAAAAGACCAAAGCATTTGAGTATTTTTTACAGGTTTATGTGATGACTCAAACTATCAACGAAAAACAACAAATTTTCTTAGAACAGACTTTTGATACTCTTAATACAGAGTGGAGTATAAGAGCATCTCATGAATTAGTTGCACCATTAGTTAAAATAATTTCCCAGAAGAATTAAATTATCTTTACTACACTGTATTGATAATAATTAAAAGGAGAATAAAATGGTTAACGATTATAATAAAAGATTAGTAGAATTGAAAAGAGAATTAAAGACGGCACCAAAATCAGTAAAAAGTAAGATTAAAGCTGAAATAAGACAAGTAGAACAATTGAGAAGAAGCTGTTATGTATAAAAAGAAAAGAGAATTAAATGAGAACAGCAGTAAATCAATGTCCTTGTTGCGAAAAAAGAAATGCAGTTTTAGATAATGGGGCTATAATTAAACACGTATATACTGAAATAAATGTTTCTGTTCATTGTCCTGATTGTGGTTATAGTTGGTATATTATTTATACTCCCGATAGAACAGAAGAAAGAGAATAATTTCCCAGAACAATTAAATTATCTTTATATCACTGTATTGATAACTTAATTAGGAGATTTAAAGATGAAGTTACTAACAAAAGCAATCGAAAAGAAGTTACCAGCAATGTATTCTCAAGAGCATACCACTGATCCAATAGTACACGTTAAGTTTTTCGATCCTACTGGCTCACACACTTGGTTTGCTTATGAGTATGACGGAGAAGACCAGTTTTTCGGTAAAGTTTTTACTTCAGCTTGTCCAGAAGGTGAACTTGGTTATTTCTCTTTATCAGAACTAAAGACTTGTAAAAGAGGTATGAGGGGCTTACAAGCTTTACCGATCGAAAGGGATATGTGGTTTAAATCTATGCCACTAAGTAAATGCAATCCGTCTTGGGCATAAGTTCCCAGAGATATTAAAAAGTAAATATATAAGTATTGGTTTTTGGTAGTTATCGCCAATGGTAAAAAAACTACCACTGTTATAATTCCATAATTCAAAGATGGTAACTTGTTCAGTATTAAAGTTACTCAGTATCTTTGTCCTTTCTAAGAATACTTATTGTTGTTGGGGGGAGGTTAATCCCTCCCCTTTTGCTTAATTTCCCAGAACAATTAATTTTTCGAGGAGTAAAGTATGGAACTAAAAGATATATCAAAAATGAATACAGTACAAAAAGCTACTTATCTTAATCAGTTGATAACTGAAAGATACCCCAGCACAATACAAGAAGAGGATTTAACTTTAGATAAGATAATCAATTGCTATAACAAAGATACCTATTTAATAATGGATAGCCTTATATGGAAATTGTATAGTATTCATTATTCAGAGTTTGTAGATTTTCTCGGCAATGGTCAATTGGGAGTTAATATTATAAGATTAGAAAAAGCAATAGATACAGGCATTAAATTAAGCTTAAAAGAACTACAAGAACCTTTAGTATTCTAATTTCCCAGAACAATTAAATTATCTTTACATTATTGTATTGATAACCTTTTTTGGAGATAAGAAAATGATAACAGCAACAAAAACAGAGTCAATCGAAACAACAATAGCAAGGGTTTTGTCAAGCAAAGAGAGAGAAAAAGAGATGGATTTAGCGGCGGAGAGAGAGGGAATGGCTCTTAGAGATTTGCACCAGATGAGACCACGAAACAGACAAACAAAAAATCATAGGTAATTCCTTAATAATAGGGGCAAGGATAAGAGATGGTCTCTTACTTGCCCCTTTTAACTTTTTTCGCGGAATAATAAGATGGATATAATGATAGAATTTTTTACAAACTTAGGAATAATAGGAATTTCACTTATTATCACCGCGATATTGGGTGAATTAGGGTTATTCTAATTTCCCAGAACAATCAAATTATCTTTATATTGTTATATTGATAACCTTTTGGAGATAAGAAAATGGACGACAATTATACAAAATCAAATAGTATAGAATTTATTCCAAAACTTAAAATAAGCCAAACAACGAAACAGTTTTATCACCAATTCAGAGAACAAGCAATAATATCAGTAAAAGATTTACAACATTTAACTAATAATATTTGTATGGATTTGGGTATAAATGATATTGCAGTTACCTTTACAGGTACTCAACCACATAAACATAATGGTAAAAGATTGCAAAGAAAAACTTTAGGTATTCATAGACAACATAAGGGTATCAATATCTATAGATTTACAGCAGTTAGAAAAAAACAGATAAGCCCTAAAACTGCAATAGATACTTTGTTACATGAAATAATGCATAGAATTGATTATGTTATTATTGAATTAACTAAGTCAATCCATAGTAAAGGTTTTTATAGTAGATTAAAACATTTAACGGAAACAATTAAAGAATAGTTTCCCAGAACAATAAAAATAAACTTATCTTATTGTATTGATAACCTTTTTTGGAGATAAGAAAATGGCAAACGAAATAGCAAAGAACAATCAGAACGAAATAGAAAACGATTTACGGTCAATGCAGTTGTTGCAAGCAATGTTTGGAGCGACACCAGAACAGGCAAGGGGTATCGTTCAGCAGTCAAAAGACCCACAAACAAAAGCTAAGATAAAGAATTTGAGTATGGTAGTTTTGCAGAAAACTACGGGTATGTCAATGGGTAAAGCAATGGAATTTATTGCTAAGTATGAAAATACCGATATGGAAACAATGATGAAGGCAATAAAAGATATAATTCCAGCCGATAGACTTGCTCAAGCCCAAGCAAGAGCAATACAAATGATAAATTAAAAGTTATCACTACGTTAGGTTTTACAGTTTTCCCTTAAAAAACTGTAGTTTTTCTTTTTTTCGCGGAATAAATAATTTCCCAGAACAATCAAATTATCCTTATACTATTGTATTGATAACTTAATTAGGAATAAGAAAATGATAGTATTGGCAAATATAAGCTTTGTGTTGTTGTTAAAAGCACTAGGATATTTATTTGGTGGGTTGCTTCTATTTATAGTAATATCGTCTCTTGGAGACAAATAATTTCCCAGAACAATTAAATTATCCTTGTATCACTGAATTGATAATTTTTAAAGGGATAAGATAATGATAAAATCAGAAAAGAAAATTTTAACAAAGATAAAAACATATATAAGACCAAGCCTAGTACCTTATGATTTTTGGTTTATTTATGATGAAGGTAAAGCTATTAGTTGGGAAGGTGGTTTTGAATTAAATAATTATAATCATCATTTTAGAAATCAATATACAATATCATTTGATAAAAAAGTAATAAAGAATTGGAATTAATTTCCCAGAGGAATAAAAACAAAAGTATAAGAGTAATGAAGTAATTGAAAACTTAATAAATTATAATGGCTAATCTAATTCGACACGAAAGGAGCTGGGCTATGAAGTAAATTAAAAAGTTTTTAATACCAATAGATGAACAATGTTAATCTAAAACTATTGACGAAATGGAGGTGCATCATGGGCAAGTAAAAAAATTATTAAATAATAAAACTAATGTTTATAAATAGAGAATTAAATAGAGTTTGGCAATTCACTTTGAAAATTGCCTTAGAGATTGAAGTAAGGTTTTGGCAGTTCCTTTAAAAAAACTGCCATAGAGATATTATATTTTAATAACAATCCATATAACTTAAGTTTCGGTTTTGATAGTTTCCGTAGAAAAAACTATCAAGCTATTATAAAATAAAAAGTTCCCAGAGCAATTAAAAAATAATCATATAGTTGTATTGAACAATTTAATATAACTTTTTTGGGAGTAAAGAAAATGACGGAAACAAAAACAGTAACAGAAACAAAAGTAGTCGAAAGAGCAGAAGTAAAGGTTGTAACCGTAGAGCAGATAGCCAATTTTTTGGTCAATCGTTTTAACGGTATTGTTTCAGCCTTTGAAGCAACACAAAATAAGGTTGGGGCAATTTTTGCCACAATCGAATATCACAAACCTATTAAAATGAGGAAAAACCATCGGACAGCCAAAACAGTAGACGGTAAAAAAGTAAAAAATCCTTTTACCTCTATTTTTGCAGTCGGCAAAATGACGGTTCAGTTTAATTCGATTTGGGAAAATAAGGTTGCTAATCAAGTCGAAAGAAAAGACGGAGTAAAAACCGATTGGACACCAGACAAGAAAAGGTCAAATGGTATCGAGAATTATCTCGATAGTCGAGTAGTTTGCCATAAGATAAAAGACGGTAATGAGACCTTTTATCTTAACTACTCACCAATTGAGTATTTGGGAAAAAATGTTTATGTTGATGAAAACGGAACAAGAGTAGATTACTCCGAAATAGCCGAATATCATCAGACAAAAAGCTATGCAAGTAAAGAAAAAGAAGCTACAAAACATGGCTTGACGGTTCAGACAGATGTTTATATTCAGCAGATGAAAATAGAGAATATGACAAATGTTGCGATATTCAAAAAGAACTTCAAAATAACAAAAGAAGAGATTAAACCTCCAGTATCAGTAAGTTAGAAATCTCCCAAAGAGGATTAGGGGTAGGCAGAGATGCCTATCTCTTTTCTCTTTAATTCTATTGTGGAGTGAAAGGATATATAATATAATGATAGGTTAAAGATATAACTTATCTATAATAGATTAAGGGTATCTTATATAGAGAATAGGTATGAGTAGTAGGGGATATAATGTGTCGGTAATAGAAGAAGATAAAAGGAGTAAAGAACTCTTTAATATAGAAGACATTGTGGATAGAAAAAGTTTTATTAGCATACCCCCACACCGTACCTATAAGGGCTAATAGGGGAGGTAATCATATATAGAGACTCCTTTTTAAGCCTTTTATCGCACACAGTATTTTTCAAGTCAAAAATTAATAAGATTTTATTTTATTAGCATACCTCCCCACCGTACCTATAAGGGCTCTTGACCCCCTTTTATATCTATGAGACTCCTTTTACTTGGCTTTTTTCGATCCAGTATTTTTTCACTCAAAACTTAATAAGATTTTATTTAATAGCAAGTGAATGAATATTCCTTATAATATCCCTATGAAATGGTATAATGAAATAAAATCTAAACCTTCCCCTTGGACAGAAGTGATAACAAGAACTGGAAGAAGGGGAGATTATAAAGTAGTTTATTGGGATAAAGACCGCCAAATTTGGAGAAAATCTGGGGATATACTTATAGGAGGTCATACTATACCTTATCCTCATTTTACTCACTGGGCTTATATTCCAGACAAAATCTACTTATTTAAGAAGAAAAATATTTTTATTAGAATATTAAGAAAGTTAAAAATAATCTAATTATGGACTATATCGCAAATTCATCTGATTCTAAACTTTTAAAGAGATATTCAAAGCACTTGAATAGTTGTGCCGACTGGAGCTGTATAGATTGTGATTTTATATTAGAGACTTGTGGTTTTTGTGAAAAGATGGATTTTAAGAGGAACTTAGATTATGATCATCCTACAGGTGAATATTACTGTAAAAACTGTATAGAGCATATGCCTGAGAAATCTGGTCCAGAATATAAAAGTTGTGAAAGTTGTCATGAGAGAATAGATAAATATGAAGAAGAGTTGAGAGATAATTTACTTATGGAAGATTATTGCATTTATTGTGGAGACAAGCAAGAGTTAAATAATCCCACAATTCATGTTATTTGTATGTCTTGTAAAGATAGGGGCTTTAAGAAAGATATGGTTGAGAATTATTTATTAAGACCTGGTTTCACATGTCAGGAATGTGTTGATAAAAATACAGTTAAAAATAAGTGGGAATTATTGGATATATGAAAAGTTTAGGAATGGAAGATATCCAAGATTATCTTAATTTTTGTGATAAGAATGACAGCCTTACAGATCAAACTATATTTATTACTTCTCTTTATCACAGGATAAGTAAAGAGGAATTGGCAAAAATGCCAATAGATCATTTTTATAAACTTTTTTGTGAAGTTCAGGCTTATTTTAATACTTTAGGCTGGAGAATAGAAGCCATAGAACCTCCTAAAAAAACTAAGATTAAAAATAAGTGGGAATTATTGGATATATGAATAAAAGTTATCGATAATATATAAGCAGCATGTTGGGGAACTGTTGCTCCTTTCACTCATAGCCTATCAGATGAATTTCTGGTAGGTTATTTTTTTGCGGAGATTGAGAGAAATAATAAGGATTTTTGTATTTATTTTCGAATAATAGTAATTAAGTTCCTTTAAATAGAGATAATATATGAATTGGTACATAAAGACAATTTATTCTCAGATGGATACAGGTCTTACTGGATATCTACAAAGACTTAGGGCTCCTTCTGGAGTTATACAATTCATTACTTCTCAAGAAGAGAAATTAGCTCAGTTTTTAACTAATATATTTAGAAAAAATCCTGCATTAACTTTAAATGATTTACAAAATGTTCAAATACCTCAAAAAATAGATCCTTATTTGCCCAATGAATATAACCTTGCCAAAGACCATCCTAATATGCAAAAATGGATATTAGTTAATTTTAGAAAATTAAGACAAGGAAGAATATTTAATAGTCCTTCTTTAACAAACTGGATTCGAACAACCGAAGAAGGTCAAACATATCGAGAATTTGCAGCAGAACTAGCAGAAATAAAAGATTGGGTAAGCACTATTAATCCTGATTTATCTTCTTACTCTGCTCAGGAAGCCATTGAAGCTTCTCAGGAATGGCACAGAACAATAGCAGGAGAAGGAAGAGGTAAGATATACCAACCAACTAAGCCAGAGAATATTATGTATGGTCCTGTTTGGAAAAAAGAAGAATGGTATGGTTGGACTATTCAAAAAGTCATAAGTGGAAATGACTTATTGGTAGAAGGCAATAAGATGAATCATTGTGTAGGTGGATATTGTAATTCAGTTCAAACAGGTAAATCTATTATATATTCTTTAAGAGACCCTCAAAACAATCCTCATGTAACAATGGAAACAGACGGAAGAAATATAGAACAGATTCAAGGTAATAGTAATTCTGATCCTGACAGTGAATATCGAGCTATGATAAAAGAATGGATAACTGGTAAAAGTAGTTCTGATATCAACAAAGAAATAGACCCTTTTACTGATTTAACAGATGATATACACTATGATTTGGATGACATAAAGGATGCCATAAAAAAGATAGGTACTACTAATGAATATGGTTTAGAATATGCTCTTAAAGCACCTATCGAAAATCTTGCAAATGAATTAGTAGAATTAAATGATCAGGAACGTAATAGTAGGTATCAAAATGTTAAAGGCTTTTCAAAACTCTTAGTTGATATATCTTTAGAACAGAAACTTGATGATGATAAGTTTATAAACCTATATAGTTTAGAAAAAGAGTTATTACAAATGAATGAAGAAGTATGGAATGACTTAGATAGAAATCCTTATGGAACAACTCAGGATTATCGTCCTGTATGGGGTGCAAATTATACTGGTACTTTTGAAGAATACCAAAAAGAGATTGAAGAATATGAACAAGAAGAAACTGATACAAACTTTGAAATGATTAAGGATACTACAAGAGGAGGTTTTTCTTATGAAGGTTTGGATTATATAGAAGAATTAAGAAAAGATGGTATAATACCTTCTACTGAAAAACTGAAGAATTTACATGATTTTTATACAAAGAAAAAGAAAGATGGTTATAAGGGGATAATAGAATGAAAATTATAAAAACAGCAAAATATAAAGAGTTACAAAAGTACGGTTTTATTTTTAGCGAAGTAAATGAGAATAATATTGAATATGTTTTTAGTCAGATACTAAATTATAGAACCATTAAAACTGCTCAAGCTGTTAAAAGAAGAAAAAAAACTAGACTCGTTCCAGAAAGAGCTATATCTACTGTCTTAGAAAGAAAGATAATGAGTATAGCTAATAAAACAAATAAAGAGAACAGGGCAGTATCTGCAAAGCAAATATCTCAACAACTTGGAATAACTTCCAAACAAGTATTAGAAATTTTAAGAAAAAATAAATTTTCTGGACAAATACTTGGAGCTGGAGCTGGTAATAAAATTCCTGCTGAAATAATCCAAACTATTATAGATATTCAAAAAGAAGCTTTATCTCAAGAAAATTCTCTTCCTGTAAGAAGGATAATAGAAATAGTTCAAGAAAGAACAGGGAGGCTTGTAAGTAAAAATACTATAGCTAGAACTTTAGCTGAAAATAATTTAGCAAGTAAAGGTCAAAAAAGGGACCCTCTTTTAGCTAATTTACTTCATAAACTTTGGTCGAGTAAAAATAAGGGAATATGGAAAACTTTATCAGAAATGGATGAAGTTTCTCAAATGCAAAGTATAAATAATATAATAGATAATCAATTTAAAAATCTTAAAGACAAAAAAATATTAAAAGAATATTTCTTAAGTAATAAAATACAATTAAGAGATACTGTTATAAATAAACCTATTAAAAACAGACCTAAACAAAATCCTATTTTAAACAGGATAAATCCAATAAGGCAACAAGAGATATTAAATCATTTTAAAAATGGATTATCTCCAGAAGAAATTAGTACTAACACAAAATTAAATATAAATACTGTTAATGAAGTTCTTAATAATTACAATTGGAAAAACTTTCAATTTGACCCCAACCATCCATCTAACTTTTTAGGAAAGCAAAATGAATTGGTATAAGGAATTAAAATTTGCTGGATTACCTGCTTATAGTTATAGACAAATAGCTAAGAAGTTAAAAAACTTAGGTTTTATTGTCTTAAGACAAGGAAAAGGTGATCATGAGATATGGGGAAGACCTAATGGTAGTTGTTCTGCAGCTCTCCCTGTGACTAAAGAACCTTCATCTGTAACAGTAAGGGATACTGTTGTTAAAAGGCTTGGAATACCTTGGCAATCTTTTTTAAGGGCTTAACATGAATTGGTTTAAAAAAATAGCATCAGTAACATTTTGGATTGAAGATTCGGATAAGATATCTCAACCTATGAATCTTTTAGATATATGTAGTGATATAAGTAATTTTATTTATTATGAAGCTAAGATAGGCAAGGATACAGGTATTAGATTTGATCATATAGAACCTGATACTAGTAGATCTCAATTTGATGCTCCTATGGGTTATATTAATTTTTACTTACATAAAACTAACATAGATATTGAATATATAAAAAGAGTTATAGATATGTATAATAAATCCAGGATGGGCAAGATAAAAATAATGGTTCATCAGGAGGAGCAGTCAAGAGCTAGAAAAGGTAATGTTATAAGATTAGAAGTTATAGAGAATGATACGGTTAATTATGAAGAGGTACCTGATATAAACTTAAGTAATGAAAATGCTAGAGCATTATTAAAATTATTAGGAGATGAAGGTATATCTAATATATCTAATGACTTAATGGGTCAACTTAATATTAATGAATTAAAACAAGCTATTTCAGAT
>Ga0222658_1000830_pt1 | contig 15089 bp, 20 predicted proteins | sample AntAcemetagen476_FD_179830 | JGI IMG/M metagenome (GOLD analysis project Ga0222658, IMG submission 179830) | Saline water microbial communities from Ace Lake, Antarctica - #476 | ecosystem: Environmental > Aquatic > Non-marine Saline and Alkaline > Saline | place: Antarctica: Ace Lake... | reverse complement strand
CTTCTAGCTCGTATTTATTGAATTTAAATCCTGGAGAGTATTCGGTATCGTCATCAAGTATTGGATTGTATTTTTTTAAAGAATCTTCAATTTCTTTTGCTTTTTCTAAGACAGCTTCTTCTTTTCCTTTTATTAATATAGGAATTATTACTATTTTGTTTCTTGCTACTTTTGGCGGGAGAATTAGTCCATTGTCGTCTGAGTGAGTCATTACCATTCCTCCTATTAATCTAGTTGAAAGTCCCCATGAGTTTTGCCAAGGTAGATGTGTTTTTTTATCCTTTCCTTCAAAGTTTATATTAAAAGCTTTTGCAAATCCTTGTCCTAAATTATGACTTGTTCCACATTGAAGTGCTTTTCCGTCTGGCATAAATGCTTCTATTGTTAGAGTGTATTTTGCTCCGGCGAATTTTTCTTTTTGAGTTTTTTTACCAACTATTACTGGCATTGCTAAAAGTTCTTCTGCTAGTCTTTTATATTCATTAATGTACCAAACTGTTTCTTTGTCGCATTCTTCTTCGGTTTCATAAACACAGTGGCCTTCTTGCCATAAGAATTCACGACCTCTGAGAAATAATCTTGTTGCTTTTGTTTCCCATCTTACTACGTTGCACCATTGATTTATTTTTAGTGGTAAGTCTTTATATGAGCGTATCCATCCAGAATAAGAATCGTACATTACTGTTTCTGAGGTTGGACGAATTGCTAAACGTTCTCCGTCCCCAGTTAGGCTTTTGTCAATCCATGCAACCTCTGGAGAGAATCCTTCTGCGTGTTCTGCTTCTCTGTGGAAAAAAGATTCTGGGATAAAAAGAGGAAAATATGCATTTCTAGTTCCCGATTTATCTACGATGTTTTTATTGAAATAATCTTGAATTTTTTGCCAGATAGAATATCCATTTGGTCTAATTACTGGACTTCCTTTTACTTTTGAGAATTCAGCTAGTTTTGCTTTTAGGCAGACTTGTTCATACCATTCTGAAATGTTTTCTTCTTTTTTTGCACTTAGTCCTTCTGTTGATCTCTTTGCCATATAAAGTTTAATGCTAGGTGATATTTAAAAGTTTTTAATTTAATAAGGGAAAGTATTTTAAGTGGAAAATTTTCAATAATACTAGTGGACGCATAGTTTAACGGATAGAATAACAGGTTTCGGCCCTGTTGATCGAGGTTCGATTCCTCGTGCGTTCATTTTTTTAGGAATCTCACTTTGAATCGAGGTTCACTCGTCCGCAAGTGCGAGAACCTCTGCGGAGGCACCGACTTGCTTCGCTCTCGGTACACGCGATTCCTCGTTGTGTTCATTCTTTTTTAGTATCTTAGAAGATAAATAAATATAAGTCTTTGTTTGTTGGTTTTTTTATGGTAATTGCTTCACCTTTTTGTCGTAGCTATAGAGATGCTGTCTCGGAAGTTTTTGATGGGAGATATGTGTATAATTTAGAAGAACTTACGGAAAAGATTGCTTTTCATTTTTATGATGGAGGGGATTTGGTATTTTTTTATCCTGAATTTATTTTAACTTCTTCTGTTGCTTTTCGTGAAAATGTTATTTTGGGTGGAAATAAAAGTATTGAGGATTCTTATGGGGATGTTGGTGGAGTTGATTCTAGAGAAGGGCTTTTGGAATCTGCTGTAAAGTCTTTTTATGAGTTTTATAATTTAATAGAATGATTTTTATATGAAATTTATTTAGTTTATTCAATATGGGTGAGAAGAAAAGATTTTTTGGTGCGGTTGCAGTTTTAGTTGGGACTTGTATTGGGGCGGGAGTTCTTGGTATTCCATATGTTGCTGCGAAGTCTGGATTTTTAATTTCTTCTTTGTATATAATTTTAATTGGAGCTATTGTGTTATTGGTAAATTTATATTTGGGAGAAGTTGCACTTAGGACAAAGGGGGATCATCAAATAACAGGATATGCTGAAAAATATTTAGGAAGAAAGGGGAAAATTTTGGCGCAGATTGCTACGGTTTTTGGAATTTACTCTGCGATAATTGCGTATCTTTTTGGGGTTGGGAGTAGTTTTAGTTTTCTTTTTTTTGGAGATTTTAGATACACGCTTATTTTTGGAATTGTTTTTGGAATAATAATGGCGGGATTACTTTGTCGGGGGGTGAGTGCGCTTAAGCGATTTGAGAAAATAGGAGTTTCTATTATTTTGTTTTTACTTTTGGCTATTTTTGTTTTTTTCTTTGGAAAGGTTGATTTTGAAAATTTATTTACATATGATTTTAATTTTGTTTTTTTGCCGTTTGGCGTTGTGCTTTTTGCTTTAATGAGTTTTCACGCTATCCCTGAAATAAAAATTATTTTAAAGAAAGATGTGAAAGATTTAAGGAAAGTTATTTTTATTGGAACTTTTGTTTCTGTTATTTTTTATATTTTATTTTCATTTGTTGTTGTTGGATATATGGGGAAAAATACTCCCGAGGTTGCTACTCTTGCTCTTGGTGGAATTTTTATTATTCTTGGGGTTTTTGCAATGTTTACTTCGTATTTGGCGCTTGGAAATGCGTTGATTGAGAATTTGGAATTTGATGAGAAATTTGGAAAAAAGAAATCTTGGTTCTTAACTTCTATTGTTCCTATTTTTATTTTTATTTTTATGCAATTTTTTGAATTATTTTCTTTTACTATGATCCTTTCTATTGGTGGGGTGGTTTCGGGGGGGCTTACAGCGATAGTGGTTTTGTTGATGGTTAATAGTGCAAAGAAGAATGGAAATAGAAAGCCAGAATATTCTATTTTTTCAAATTGGTTTATTGTTGGGATTTTGAGTTTAATTTTTCTTTTAGGAATGGTTTTTGAGTTTGTGTTTTAAATCAACTTTTCTTTGAAAAAGAAAAGTTTGGCCGCTTTCTGGCATCCTCCTGCACTGAAGTGCTAGGGATAAAGAAAAGTTGGGTTGGAGAATGGTTTTTAGTTGGGAGAGAGTATTTAAATTAGCAAATAGTAAATATTCTATGAGAAAGAATGTTAAGATTGGAATTGGTCTTGTAGTTGTTGTTTTGATTGTTGTGATTATTTTGGGTTTTTATGTTAAGGGTTTGGAAAATGATAGTATTTGTGTTGACAGGGGAGTTTATTGGGAGTTTGTTTCTGAAGATGAGGGATGTGTGGAGATTACTGATTCAGGTTGTGTTCCAGGCTTAGAATATGTTTCAGGAACAAAAGAGGAATGTGAGGAACTTAATGGAGTTATTGATTGTGAAGATGTTAATAATGAAGAAGATTGTAATAATAGAGCGGCTTGTAAAAGTTTTTTTGGACCAAGTGATTGCGGTATTGATGAAAGTAGCGGGATGGAATTTTGTACTGATGATTTGCTGTTTCAGGGATGTGAGGAAAATAAAATTTAGATGAATATTTAAATTGATTGTAATTAGAGATTATATGGGATGGAGAGATTTTTTTAAAGTAAACAAACAAAGTTTTACTTTATTTGTGATATTTGCTACTTTTGCAAATTTTGGAATTCTTAGAGTATCTGCAATGTTTGGTAAGTCTGTGGAAGCTTCACCTTTTGATATTTTTAGTTTTTTTGTAGACCTTAATTGTACTAATGGAACAAGTTCTTCGAGTAATCTTTTTTTTATTCTTTGTTCAATTTGGGACCCAGTTTTAGTGCTTTTGGTTTTTTTATTAAATACGTTTTGGCAATTATTTTTTGCTAATCTTGTGATAATTTTATATTATAAATTTATAAAATAAAATTTATTTTAATATTTCTTCTAAAACTTTTTTTGCTGTTTTGTAATCTGCTCTTTTGTCTGTTAAGCGCATTACTTGTCCGATTAAGAAATTTATTGATTGTGCATTTCCAGATTTATAATCATCTACTGCTTTTTTGTTTTCCATAATTACTTGCTCTGCGACTTCTCCAATTTCATTTTCATCAGATATGGATTTATTTTCTTCTGCCATTTCTTTTGGAGAGAAGGATTTTGGAATAAATTTTCTTAAGATGTCTTTTGCTTTTAGTGGAGTTAGTTCTTCTTTTTCTATTAATTTTAATAATTCAATAAAGTGTTCTGGATTTATTTCTACTTCTTCTAATTCTTTATTGTTATGATTTAATACACTTAGTAGTTCAACAGTTGTCCACGGAAGAGCGATTTTTGGGGAAACTTTTTCAATTACTTTTTCAAAGAATTCTACAATTTCTAATTTTTTTATTAAAATTTCTGCAGAGTTTTTGTCTATGTTATGTTTCTCAATTAATTTTTTTAATTTTTCAAAAGGTGTTTCTGGAAGTTCTTTTTTTAGTTTTTCAATTAGTTCTTTTTTAATATTAATTGTTGGTAAGTCTGGGTCAGTTACAAATTTGTAATCTGCAGCGTTTTCTTTTGAACGCATTAATGTTGTAGTTCCTTTATTTGCATCATATCTTCTGGTTTCTTGGAATTTTGGTAAATCTAACTCTTGTCTTTTTGTTTCAACTTTTATTGCGTTGAAGATATTTGTTAGGGAGTTTATATTTTTTAGTTCGATTCTTGTTCCGCCGGGTATTGAAACATTTACGTCGGACTTTATTCCTGCTTTTCTGTCTATTGCTTTAATGTATGAAAGTGTTGCTAGAAGTTGATTTAGCCAAGTTATTACTTGTTCTGCTGATTTAAAGTCAGGATCTGTTACAATTTCTACCAAAGGTGCACCTGATCTGTTGTAGTCTATTTCTCCTGTGTCTGGTTTCCAGGATGCGGGATCTTCTTCTAAGTGAATTTCTGTTATTCCAATTCCTAGAAAGTTTCCTTTGCTGGCGTTTTCAATTGCGTGAGTTCCTGAGATTGTGTTTTGGTATCCTTTTGGTAAATCTGGCCAAGAATAGTGCTTTCTTTCAAATCTTATTCTTGGGTTAATTTGACAGTTAAGTAAATGTCCTATTTGAATTACTCTTTCTATTGCTACGGCGTTTGGTAGCATTGGTTTACTTCCTGGCTGGCCTGTGCAGATTGGACAAATGTTTGTGTTTGGCATGGCTTCTTTTATTCCGTGTTGGGATTTACAATTACAGAAAAGTTTTTCTTTAGTGTTTAAGTACGCGTGTATTTCTAGTCCTATTTTTACCATATTTTTTAGAGATATTTGGGGTTTATTAATTTTGGGGATTGTTGTTTATTATTTGTTTTTTTGTTTTTTTTAGCATTTCTTTTGAAGTATTTAGGAATTCTTTTGTTTTTTCGTAGGTTAGAATGTCGGTTGTTAAGTCATCCGAGAGAATTACTATTTTTCTTTTTCTTTTAAATGTTATTCCGCTGTTTTTTTGGATATTATTTAATTTGAAAAGTTCTTTTAGTATTTTTATGTCTTCGGGAGATATTTCGTATTTTGGTGCACAGTTGTTTTCAAAAGTTTTGAAATTTTCTTTTGGGCTTTTTTTTAGTTCTATTTCTTTTAGTATATATTCATATTGGAGAATTGCATTTATTGTTTTTGTTGAAGCTTTTGATAATGCTTTTAGCGTTTGAATTAGTATTTTTTTGTCTTGAACTACTGGGAAAGTTGAGTAAATTAAATGGTCTGCTGTGTAGATTATTTTTTGAGCTTCGAGGATGTTTTCTATGAATTTTTCCATATATTTGTTTGTTTGTTTTTCTTAAAATAGATATGGGTATAAATTTATATATTATGGAAGGTTTGCTATTTTATGAAAGATAAGATAATAACTCAGGAGAAATTGGATAAATACTTTAGGGTTACTCGGGCGGCTTTGTTGAAGGCTGAAGAAAGTGTTTTTTCTGGAAAGGAAGATTATTCAGAGGAGATTTTTGATATGGTGAAAAATTATCTTTCGGATGCTGAGCATTTTATGAATAAAGGTGATTTTGTGAATGCTTTTGCTGCGTTAAATTATAGTCATGGCTGGATTGATTGTGGGGTTCGTTTGGATGTCTTTGATGTGACGGACGACAAATTATTTACAGTCAAATAATTTTTAATTTTTTTTGATTTATACTTCGTTAGATTGCTTCTTATGTACCGTTGTACACGGCGAAGCAATTTGCCTAGTCTAAATCTAAAAAGAATTAAAAATTGCTGGGGTAGTGGGAAGCGAGTGAGCGAAGCGAAGGAGCTTGGGGTTGGGGGTTGGGTTTGGAGTGGAGAACGAGTGAGGCTAAGGGATTTTTGGGGAAAGTTTTTGGGTGGAGTGGGAAACGAGAAAACTTGTTTTCGAGTTTGGGGTTAATTATAAAAGCGGGAAAGGGCAATGAATGTTATGAAAAAGAGAGTGGTGGTTCTTAGTCTTGGCGGAAGTTTAATTATTCCGGACAAGGTGGATTATAAGTTTCTTTCTGAATTTAAAAAAGTTATAAAAAAGAATTCCAAAAATTATAAGTTTGTTGTGGTTTGTGGGGGTGGGGGTTTGGCTAGAAAATATATTAATGCTGTGAAGTCTGAAAAGTATGGGAATGATTTGCAAAGTTTGGCTGGGATTAATGCTACTCGTTCTAATGCAAGGTTTATGAGTTATTTTTTTGGTGAAGATTTGTCTCGTGGAGTTTCTCATAGTTTTAAGAGAGTAAAATCTGAATTGAAAAAAAAGGATGTTGTTTTTTGTGGGGCACTAGAATATAAGCCAGATCGTACTTCGGATTCAACTTCTGCGGATATTGCAAAAAGACTTAAGTGCGAATTTATTAATTTGACGAATGTAAAAGGACTTTATGATAAAAATCCAAAGTTGAAAGGTGCTAAGTTTATTTCTAAGATTTCTTGGAGTGATTTTTTAGTTATGGCGAATAAGTTAAGGTTTAAACCTGGGCAACATTTTGTTTTGGATCAGAAGGCTGCTTTTTTGATAAAGAAGAATAAAATTAAAACAGTTATTATTGGAAAGGATTTGAGACAGTTGGATAATTTTTTGAAAGGGAAAAAGTTTATTGGGACTAAGATTTTTGGATAAGTTTTGGATAAATTTTTTTTGTAGAAAAAATTTCGAAAGAAGGTGGGTGGGAAACGAATGAACGTAAGTGAATGAGTTTGGGTTTTAGTAAAAATTAGATTAATTGTTTTTTTGAATTTAGATTTCTTGTTGGTTATATTTTATATTTATTATTGTTTATTGAAATATTTTATAAAATAATCTAATCATAGTATTATTGTAGTTTTTAAAATTAGTTATACAACTATCTACTTCTTTCACGTCTAAGTTTTCTTTTGTGCTTTTCTTTTCTAAGTCTTTTTCGTTGCCATTTCCAACGCATTTGACCTTTTTTCTTCCATCGTCTTGAGGATCTTTTCATTGTAAAAATAAGTAGGAGATTTGGTTTTTAAGCTTTGCGGGTGAGTTTTTTTGTGAAATGTTGTTTTTTTACTGAGAAACATTTATAAATAGTTTTGTTTTAAGTAGGTTATGGTGAAGAGGTTTGATAAAAGAGGTCAGGAAGGAGTTTCCATTGGTACTATGATTGGAATATTATTGGCAGTTGCTTTTCTTGTTATTATGTTTATGGTATATCAAAGAGCGAATGTTGCTGGAACTCAAATTCTTAAAGCTACAGATATAGAGATTTCACTTATGGAGCAAAAATGTAATAATCTGGGAGCTTTTTCAGATTCTATTTCTTCTTATTGTTACGAAAAGTATGAGACTAAAAAGAATAATAATTTTATTAATTGTCAATATGCGGAAGCAAATTTTGGAGTAAATATTTCGGTTGAGAACAAGCCTGCTGGTGAAAGTTGTGTTGATGCAGTTACTAAAATTTGTAATCAATTAGAATTAAGTGTTGATGATTTTGCGACTGAAGATTATTATGTTAATGGTAAACTTTGTACTAAGCCAGAAGTAGAGGCGGATAAGGAAGCTCAGGCGTTGAAAGAAGTGACTACTTTTGAAAAATGTGAGGATGATTCCGGAGTTAGAAAAGTCGTGATGAGAGGAACATGCGAAGGCGATCGTACTCCTAATATTGTGATTGAGGGAAAATTTACTGATGTAGATGACGGTGTTCAGGAATGTTGCAATATGAGTGATTAATTTTTCCTAACATTTTTAAATTATGAGTTCTTGGTATATTTGATTAAAATGGATTATGCATGTGGCGGAAGCCGAAACAAGAAGAAGGATAAGAAGAAGGATAAGAAGAAACATCCATATAAAAGTGGTGGAAGATTTAGGTCGAGTAATGTTAAGATTGAAAATAAGAAGTGATATTGTTTTTGATTAATTTATTTAAAGTATCTTTTTTTAATTTTTTATTATTTCATCTATTAATTTTATTGAATAAACTAGTATTAGTGGTCCTATTATAAATCCAAATATTCCGAATACAGAGATTCCTCCGACTATTCCAACCAACATTATTAATGGATTTATTTTTGCCGTGCTTCCCATTATTTTTCCTCTTAATATTAAGTCTATTCCTCCACTTAGAATTATCCCTAGAACTATTGTTCCTATTGCTTGTGGAATATTTTTTGTTATTATAAAATATACTAGAATTGGAGCCCAGATTATTGTTGGTCCTAGTCCTGGAAAGAACGCCATAAAAAATATTAGTGCTGAAAGAATTATGTAGAATTTTATTCCAAGAAGGTAGAATCCTATTGCGGCAACGATTAATTCTAGAGATGCGATTAAAAGTAATCCGTATATTATGCTATTGGTTGTAGTTTTTAGCTCTTTTATTATTTTATCTTTTTTTGAGAAAGGTATATATTTTTTTAATTCTTTTGCAAGAGTTTCCCATTTTGTTAATATATAGAAAGTTCCAAGGAGTGTAATAACTAGACCTAAAATTAATGATGGAATGTGTGCTAGCGTTTGAGTTATTAATTTTGCAAAAAGGCTGACTGTTGAATTTGCAATATTTGTAAGGTCAAGGTTTATTCTTTCAATTATTGGTAGAGTTTTTATAGATTCAAATAATTCTTTTACGTTTACGTCTTCGGCAAAAGATGCTGTTTGAGTTATTGCGCTTGTTCCTAAAATTATTAGTGGTATTATTACAATTAAAATTATGATGGCTATGCAAATTAAAGCAGATAGTGTGCTATTTATTTTTAGATTTAATTTTTTGTATATTGGTTTAATTAGGTAAGCAAGAATAAATGCGGAGAGTAGCGGTATTATAAATTTTTTAATTACTAAATATGAAAGAAAAATAAGTATTATTGAAATGCTCCAAAATAAATATTTTTGCAATTCTTTTTTAGACCCCTTTCTCATTAACTTTTTTGCCTAGATAACTTTATAAAAATATCTTTTTATATTAATTTATGATAGAGGGTGTTTTAATTTTGATTGGATTAATTTGGATTATTTTTGCTAGTATTCAGGATTTGAGAAGTCGAGAGGTTGCGAATTGGTTGAATTTTTCTTTAATTATTTTTGTTTTGGGAATAAGGTTTTTTTATTCATTATTTGAGTCTCCTTCTTTTATGTTTTTTTATCAAGGCTTAATTGGTTTTGGTATTTTTTTAGTACTTGGAAATCTATTTTATTATGGGCGGTTGTTTGGCGGGGGAGATGCAAAGTTAATGATAGCTTTAGGTACAGTTTTTCCGATGAGTTTGGTGTTTTTTGAGAATGTGAAAATATTTGTATTATTTTTAATTTTGTTTTTAGTTGTTGGATCTATTTATGGAACGGTTTGGAGTGTTGTTTTGATGTTTGTTAATTTTAGTAAATTTAAAAAAACTTTTTCTAAACTTTTTGTTGAAAATAAAATTAAAGTTATATCTTCGTGTTTTGTTGGTTTTCTTTTTTTTCTTTTCGGATTTTTTGAATCAGTATTTTTTATTATTGGGGGAATGATTTTTATTTTGCCGTATTTTTATTTGTATGCTAAGTCTGTTGATAATTCATGTATGATAAAAAAGATTTCTGCTCTAAAACTTCGGGAGGGAGATTTGTTGTTTAGAGATGTTATTGTGGGAAATAAAAAAGTTAAGGCGAATTGGGAAGGACTTAGTTTTTCGGATATAAGAAAAATTAAGAAATTTAAGAAACATGTTTTTATTCGAGAGGGAATTCCGTTTGTTCCAGTTTTTTTGATTAGTTATGTTATACTTTTTTATTTGCATTTTAATTCTTTTTTATTTTCTTTTGTTTTTTAGTAGCATTCTAATATCTATTTTTTCATTACTATAATCTAATGAATGCTTCACAAAACATTTAAAAGTAAGCTCCTTTCTGAATATATAGGTTTGATTACATATAATGTAATCTTCCCTGGGAAAACTAAAATGAAAGATAACTTTAATATCTTTTTTCGAAGAAAGCCAGCTTTAATGCTTGTGTCTTTGAAAAAGAATACGCGGATGAGATACGGTAGTATCCTTGCAAAAGAAGTTGATTGCACGTATAGTCATGCAGTTAAGATTTTGCAAACTCTTGAGGAATTGAAGTTAGTTGTGTTCGAGAAGAAAGGAAGAATAAAAATAATCGAACTAACTAAAAAAGGTAGAGACGTTGCGGATGCAATTGAGAATATCCAGAAATTAATCAAGTAAAAATATAAAAAAAATTTATTTATTTATTATTAAAACGAAAGAGGTGATTTTGTTTTTATTAAAGTTGGTTTAGTTAGGGTATAAATATTTATAAGGTTGCTATTTGTAGTTAAAATAATGGCAAGGGTTGGGAATAATTACGGTGGGAAAAGTGGTTCTAATAGTTTAGTTGGTTGTAGTTCTTCTGGAGCTGATGCGAAATATTTTGAAAGATTAGTTGGAAAGGATGGAGGGGATAAGAGAGGTGTTGAATCTAGGGAATTATCATTATTGTTGCAACTTGAAGGTGGAGGGGATTTTTTAAAAAGGGATCAGAGTTTGGCATATAGACTTTCCTCTTTGGGAATGGTTAGTGTGGGATTTAGTCGTGAAGATGGAAGATTTCGTGAAGTTGGAGCATTGACAGAAAGAGGGCAAGCCTTTGTTGATCGTTATAGAATTCGGAAAAATCCAATTAAGCGTTTGGCTTATTCTTTTTTTGGTCCATTGAATATTTAATTTATTTAATTTCTAATATAGGTGTCTAAATTTCTAAAAAGATAATTTTTTAAATGGAATAAATTATGTTTTATTATAATGGCCTCATAGCTCAGCCTGGTCAGAGCACTAGACTCTTAATCTAGGTGTCGGGGGTTCAAATCCCTCTGGGGCCATTTGTCTTTAGAAGTATTTTTCTATAATTTTAAATAGTTGAATTTTTTAATGTTTTTATGTCAATGAGGTTTTGTCCGAAGTGTGAAAGTATTCTTATTCCAAAATCGGAGGATGGCAAGTTTGTTATGCATTGTTCTTGTTGTGGTTATCTTTGTGATGCTATGAAAAGTGATTGCTTGGTTGAGTGTGAGAAGATGCCGAAGCGAGAAGAGGTTGGGGAGGGCGTGGTTGATTCAATAAATGAGTTTGCTACGTATAAGCATAAATGTCAGAAATGTGGATATGGGAAGGCTCAGGTCGTTGATATGGGGCAATGGTATTCGGATGAGGATAATATAATAATATTAAGATGTGGGAAATGTGGTTGGGCGGAGAATGTTAGTAGAAAGTGTGGGTGAGGGGTTTTTACCATTTCTTTGCTGGCATTTCGATTTTTGATTTTGATTTTATAATTTTTGATATAAATTCATCTTTTCCTTCTTTGTAGAATCCCCAGTGAGCAATTTCTTCTTTATTATTTCCATAATTTGGAAAAAGTTTTTTCCGTAAGTCTTTTTTTATTTTAAAGTTATTTTTTTTATAGAATTTTGCGACTTCGCTTCCCGTAAATCCAAGTCCGGTTTTTTCTTTTTTTGTTAAAAAGTTTATTATTTCTTTCATTAACAGGGAGCCATGTCCTTTACCCTTTTTAACAGAAATAATATTTCGTATGCCCAGGATGTTATAGTTTTTATGATTATATTTTATTCTTGTGGGCTTTAGGAATCCAAAAGAGAGAATTTTATTATTGTTCTTTAAGAGGAAGAAGAAGCTATTTTTTTCTTTTTTTAGTTTAATTAATTCTTTTTCAAAATTATTTTTACCATAGAAAATTTCTTGAGTTTTTTTAGCTAAAAATATAAGTTCATAATTGGATAAGTCTTTTCCTTTTTTTATTTTTAGTGCGTTCATTTTGATATGGTAATTTTTTTAAAAATATTATCGGTAATCTCTTCTTGTGTGGCTACATTTGCAACATTTAAAGAATTTTGTTTCTGATTCGTCTGATGCTCTTGTTTGAACTGTCCAGAAGTATGCTTTTTCGCATCCGCAGGCTTTACAGGTATCCGTTACTATTGGTAAGATTTCATCTTGACCTTCTCGTACTACTGCAATTTCTTTTCTTTCTTCGACTTTTTCTGATGTTTTAAGTTCAGTGTGTCCCTTTGCTGAATAGTTGCATCTTGGGCATCCATCGTTTTTTCTTTTTTGAACAAGTACTGAACCACATTTCGGGCAAAATTCCATTATTTTATCTTAGTGTAAATATCTTTTAAAGGTTTTGGTGAATTGAATTTTTTTTAGATTTATTGAATTATTGTTTTTTTTTTGTTTTCCAGTACTTTTATTAATGCTTTTTGGGTTTTTTGTTAATGCTTACGGGAATACAAATAAAGAAAATAAGGGTAAGGCTTAGTGATTTTTCTAATCCGTTGTTTTTGTTTGATAATGATGCAGATGGATTGTGTTCTTTTATTTTGCTTCAAAGGTATTTGGGGAGAGGAAAGGGTGTTCCGATAAAGTCTTTTCCGGCACTTTCTGTTGATTACTTTAGGAGAGTTTTGGAGTTAGATTGTGATAGCATTGTTATCTTGGATAAGCCTAATGTTTCGGAAGAGTTTTTTGCTGCAGCTAGAGAGGTTAATGTTCCAATTGTTTGGATAGATCATCATAAAACTGAGACAAAGGTTCCAGAGTATATTGATTATTTTAATCCGGTTTATAACAAGAAGTCACTTAGTACTCCGACTACTGTTTTATGCTATCAGGTTTGTGAAGAAAAAAAAGATTTGTGGCTTATGATAGTTGGTGCTATTTCTGATAGATTTTTGCCTAAGGAGTATAAAGATTTTTTTAAAGAATATCCAGAGTTGGGTGTTAAGTCAAAGGATCCTTTTGATGTTTTTTATAAGTCTGAAATTGGTAAGGTTGCTAGGATTTTAAATGCTGGATTAAAAGATAGAATTTCTAATGTTGTTGTGATGATGAAGTTTTTAATGAAGGTTCGTGGGCCGTATGATGTTTTGAATGAAGATAATAAAAATAGTTTAATGCATAAGAGGTTTAATGTTATTGAGAAAAAAAAGGATCGCCTTATTTTGAAAGCGAAGGATTGCGTTGAGGAGAAAGTTTTATTTTTTGAGTATGCGGGCGATACAAGTATGAGTAGTGATTTATCGAATGAGTTGAATTATTTGTATCCGGATAAAATAGTAGTTGTTATTTATATTTCTGGAACGAAAGCAAATGTTTCGGCTCGTGGTAAAAACGTCAGGAAGATTTTGGAGAAGGCTATTTTGGAGATTGGGGATATTCGGGGGGGCGGACATGAGATGGCGGTTGGTGCGCAAATGAATTTGTCAGATATTGATAAGTTTAAGGAAATAGTTAAGCGAATGGCTTAGTTAATTAACCCAATTAAAATTCCTTCAATTATTGCTGCAATGAATAATAATGGAAGAATTATTAAAATAAAAACTTTTGCCGAGTTGATTATATTTTTTTTAAGTTCTTTTTTTATGTTTTTTTGAAAAGGTGAAGTTCCTAATTTTAATCCTAATCCAAGAGAAATAAATATTGCGGTTAGTTCGAATATTCCGTGGGGTAAGATTTTCCAAAGTGAAAAGATGCCTTCGCTTTGAATGCTTATTAGTGATACAAATCCTAGAAGATAGCCGTTTGTTATAGCGATTAGTATTGGAATAATTCCTAAAAAAATTCCTGTGATTAGTCCAAAAATACTAGCTGTCAGATTATTAAAAAATATGAATTTTATTATTCCTAGCGTGGTTTTTCCTTCGATTTGTTTTAATATTTCTTTTAGGGTTTTTATTAGTTCTTGTATTAGTACTTCCGGAAGTGGTACAATTAATCCTATTAGTGCACTAAATAAAAAAATTGCGATAATTATTAATATAAAATTTTTACATTCTTTTATGTAATTAAAGCTATCAATATATACTGATTTTATTGTTGTTTTGTTTTTTCTCATTAGCTAAAGTGATTAGATATCATCCTCGTTTTATTTTTGTATTTTTTCTTTATATAGAATCCGTAAGCAAGTCCTGCCAGAAGTCCCCCTAAGTGAGCCGTGTTTCCTATTGGCACGTTTCCTGCTATTGAAATCATCCAGAGTAATATTAAAATTCCAGGCGCTGCGTATTTCATTTTTATTGGGATAGGAATAAAGAAAACATAAACTGGTAGATTTGGAGTTATTAACATTAGAAATCCAATTAGTGCAAAAAGTGCTCCGGAAGCTCCTACAGCGTAAGTATTAATATCAATTTGAAAAAAGAAGGCTAGTATTACAAATAACAAGCTTGCAAAAAGTCCAGAAATTAAATATAAGGAAAAGAATCTTTTTTTGCCCAATATTCTTTCAGTTAAGGTTCCAATAAAAAATAAGGAAAGCATATTCATTAGTAAATGGAAAATTCCTCCGTGTAAGAACATACTTGTTAGAAATGTCCAAAGATATTTTCCTGCTAAAATATTTGCAGGATTTATTGCTCCGTAATTATAGATTAATTCTGGATTGTTTTTGTTTATAATTAGAGCTATTGAAAAAATGAAAAAGCAAATAATATTTATTGCGATAATTGTCGTTGTTGCACTAAGATTATTTATTTTATTATATTTCTTTTGTATGGTGTAAATTTTTTCCATGTTAGAAGGTGTTTTTTTGCGTTATTAAGCTTTTTTCTTAGTGACTTTTTTTGCAACTTTTTTCTTTACTGTTTTTTTTATAACTTTTTTTTTGGCAACCTTTTTCTTAGCGACTTTTTTCTTTGCTACTTTTTTTGGTGGTAACCCTAATGCTTTTCTTTTTGCTTCTCTTGCAATTCTTCTTTTTTCTGCAGCTTCTTCTTTTTTCTTTTGTTTTTCTTTTTCTTCTTTGTTTAACATTCTTTTTTTTTTTTTTTTTTTTTTT
>Ga0222658_1000828_pt1 | contig 15105 bp, 16 predicted proteins | sample AntAcemetagen476_FD_179830 | JGI IMG/M metagenome (GOLD analysis project Ga0222658, IMG submission 179830) | Saline water microbial communities from Ace Lake, Antarctica - #476 | ecosystem: Environmental > Aquatic > Non-marine Saline and Alkaline > Saline | place: Antarctica: Ace Lake... | reverse complement strand
CGTGTTCAGAGGGTAAAATTTGTCGCCGTGTCATCTAGTTCTCTGCATCCCGAAGCCAAGAAGCGGTCATTCCCGCTTGTACGGCTGAACGTTACAGTTATTGTGCTTTTGAGCATCTTTCTCGTGTTTGGTTCGCGCCCATTCTAGCTATGGCAACGATCGAAGATTTTGAGAAGATTGATGTTCGCGTTGGGCGGGTAACCTCAGCGGAGGTTTTTCCTGAAGCACGAAAACCTGCATACAAACTCACAATCGACTTTGGTCCGGAAATTGGTGAGAAGAAGTCATCGGCACAAATCACGACGCACTATAAAGTTGAGGATCTTGTTGGAAAGCTTGTGATGTGCGTTGTTAATTTCCCTCCGCGGCAGATCGGTCCATTTATTTCAGAAGTGCTTACGCTTGGTGTGCCTGACAAGGAAGGAGAAGTGATTCTGATTGAACCCGATAAAGATGTGCCTATTGGAGGGCGGTTATTTTGATAGTTTCTTGCTGCTTAACTGGCAGTTGAGGTATCTACAAGGCATACTATTCAACACAATTCCCTCCCACATATGAAGCTTTTCCTAGATACCGCCAATACAGATCAAGTTGCCGAAATTGCTGCCTGGGGCATTCTTGATGGTGTTACAACCAATCCAACACTTGTAGCAAAGGAAGGAAAAGACTTTAAAGAAACAGTGCTCAAGATGTGTGAGCTGGTTAATGAGGTGAGTGCACAGGTAACTGCGACAGACTTTGAGGGAATGAAGAAGCAAGCGAAGGAATACAGCAGTTGGCATAAGCATGTCGTTGTAAAAGTTCCAATGACGACAGAAGGCCTAAAAACACTTTCCTTCTGTCGCAAGAATGGAATCCGTACAAATACAACTCTTATCTTTTCTGCCAATCAGGCATTACTCGCTGCCAAAGCTGGCGCGAATATGATCAGCCCATTCATCGGTCGCCTGGATGATGCAGGGCAGGATGGCATGGGACTCATCGCAGAAATAATGGATATCTGGGACAACTACGAATTTGATACAGAAGTCCTCGTTGCATCCACTAGGCATCCTCGCCACATAGTAGAAGCTGCTCAGCTGGGAGCTCACATCTGCACCATTCCATACAATGTATTCATTAAGCTTCCTAAGCATCAGCTTACGGATAGCGGGCTAGATCGGTTCTTGAAGGACTGGGAGTCAGTTCAATAACTCTGCTATGCTTCAGCCATGCAGCAGCTCGGTGTAGTCGGTCTCGGCACAATGGGTGCAAATCTTGCACGTAATGCAGCGCGCAATGGAGCTGAAGTTATCGTGTACAACCGCACACAGGAAACGATGGATAAGTTTCTGGAAGAGTTTGGTAAAGATGGCCAATTAAAGGGCTCAAAGTCGTACAAAGAATTTGTTCAAAGTCTCGAATCTCCACGTGCAATTCTACTCATGGTAAAAGCAGGGGATACGGTGGATTCTGTCATTGCAGATTTGCTGCCATATCTGGAAAAGGGCGACATCCTGATTGATGGAGGTAACAGTCACTACCCGAATACAGATAGGCGCACTAAAGAATTACAGGCAAAGGGCATCGGATTTGTTGGTATGGGTGTGAGCGGCGGTGAGGATGGAGCACTCAATGGACCGAGCATGATGCCGGGTGGAGATGAAAAGGCGTATCAAACTCTCGCGCCACTTTTGGATAAGATGGCTGCAGATGATGGAGCTGGAGGAAAGTGCGTCGCGTTCATGGGGAACGGTGGGGCAGGCCACTTTGTAAAGATGGTGCATAACGGCATCGAATATGGAGTGATGCAGCTCATCGCAGAAAGCTACGCCATTATGAAACATGTTGGTGGATTTGATTCTGCAGAGCTTGCTGAAACATTTGCTGCTTGGAATGCCGACGAGTCACTTCAGTCATTCCTTCTGGAGATCACAGCGGGAATATTTAAAAAGCAGGATGACCTGGGTGAGGGCATGCTCATAGACAAAATTGCAGATCGCGCTGGGCAGAAGGGGACTGGCAAGTGGACAACTCAGGCAGCACTGCAATACGGCGTCGCGATTCCAACCATCAATGCAGCAGTAGATGCACGAATCTTGTCTGGCGATACTCAGAAACGTACAGTGCATCAATCTCTACCAGTAGAACTTGATGAGCAGGATCCTGTTCCGCCACCAGAGAAGCTCCGTTCCATTGTGCGAAATGCGTTTGAGCTAGCTTCCATCACTGCCTACGGACAGGGGTTTGATCTAATTGAGCGCGCAGCCAAAGAGGAAGGTTGGAAAATTGATCTTGGAGAAGTTGCACGAATCTGGCGTGGAGGATGCATTATTCGTTCTGCGCTCTTGCCATTGTTCCAAATGCGGAATGAAGCTTCGTTCGAAGAGATCAAAAAGCGTTTTGCAGGGGAGAAACAACGCGACTGGCGACGTGCAGTTGTGATAGCTGGGAGTAGGGGAATACCTATTCCTGCACTTTCTGCGAGCTTGCATGCGTACGATGCGTATCGCAGTGAACGTTTGCCACAGAATCTAATTCAGGCTCAACGTGATTTCTTCGGTGCACACACATATGAACGTACGGATAAAGAAGGTACGTTTCATACGGAGTGGATGTAGCAGAGTGTGCGTTTAAGGAACACATCATGCGATAACTTTTTCATATTAAGACTCAATAGAGAAAATATTCAAGCAACCCTTTTTATCGATCTTCTCTTGCACAAAATCACACAGCTTAGGGTTGCCGTCTTCCTTGGCATAATAGATATAGCATTGATCCCTGAGGTTAGAATTTCCTTGGCCATCATAGAAATCTACGCTTTTGGGCATTGAAGCGCAAACGTCAGAATCCTGTGTCTCGTGATAATACATCGCATAGCACCATCGGTTCTTACTGCATAAATCAGGGTTATTCTTTGACATTGCTTTTTTTAGAATAGAAGTGTCTTGCGTAGGTGAATTGCTCAAATGTGAGAAGTAAATTTTATTAACGATGAATGATCCAGCTGTTATTAGTACAAGCAAAACCAAAAATACCTTTAATACACCTATTGTTGGGAATGCATAATTATTCGTAAATATAGCTCTATCTAAAAAGAATCCAATGATTCCCAAAATGATTGAAAATATCAAACCTCCAAGCGACATAAGGATCAAACCAAGAGAAACTCCGACGCCAATTTCAGTATTGGTAGGATTAATTTTATATAAGAAAAATCCATAGATAATCAATGCCAGCAACCCAAGAACTGTGATTGCTATTCCCGCTACGGGTAATATGATTTTAAATTTCTTTGTTCTTAGTTTGGCATTTTCTCTGATGTGCTTTATGACATTGCGCCCAGAAAAGTATGAAAATAATAATGAAACTGAGCCTGGTAACAATATTTTAAGGGAAAAATGTCCAAAGTATTTTGTAAAATCTTTCGTAAAGAGTGAAAGATCATCAATGAATATTAAAACTCCTGCTCCGAGGTACCATATTAATGCAATTGAAGATGCACAGAAAACAAGAAGGCTAATGATGAAATAGATTTTTTTCATAACTGAGGTAGTAGGGGTAGATAGGTGAATGGTAAACAAGAACAACCAACAAATACAGCAAACAATGGATACGATGGTGCCGTGGATGTTTCTGAATTCACACGCCTTTGGTTAGATAAAGACCTGCACTTTGATGCACAGTACACGGAGTACGCAAAGCCGTACCTGGATATGGCATTTGAATCTAATCAGTACCTCAAGAATCCGTCGAGGTATGCATAGAGACCGCATCACTATTTAGGCACAACGCGATTTCTTTGGGGCGCACACGTATGAGCGGATAGATAAAGAGGGCACGTTTCATACTGAGTGGTAACCGATATCTATAATGTGACTAAAAAAGAATTACAAAAAATGTAAATACCACTAAAATTGCAAGGTATGAATTTAGATTTTCTAAGGACTGTAAACACTGGACTAAATGGAATCGAGGCTCGTTCTGATAGTTCTGTTCAAAGATGCCACGATGAGTTTAGCAGTTTTGAGGCGAGAATGAGGAGTAACGCCGCACAAGAACTTGTTCCTGATCATGACAGAGAACAATATGATCGCTTTCTAGATGGTCCAAAAATAGATGTAAATGATCCAGATATAAATGTTGTCAGAAGAATTGTCAGATTATTTGATAATTGGATGATAGATGATGAATTTGGATTCTTTTCTGGCAGCGATAGCGATAATGATATTGCCCATGTGCAAAGTGATGCATTCAACAAGCTTCTGGATGTGATGGAGCAACGAATACCACATTCGATAGAAAAATTCTTAGCGCGAGCAAGAGAGCTACAACATGCTCTTCCTCAAAACATGCTTTGTGCTCAGGTTTTAAATGAAGCATGTAACAAAAGACAGTGTTTATTGGAGGAGGATAGTGTTGGCGTACGCTTTGAAAGTTTAGAGACATTAATAAGGATGCTGTCAGATTTACATTCTTTTGCCGGAAAAGAGGTGGTTTTAAGATCTACAAGAGAATTATTCGATCAAGTAGAATCAAAAGATCTAACTCCTCACGCCAAAACACTCTCCTTGGTCAAATACGCTCAACAACAAACGAAATTTTGTAGAAGATATGATTGTATGGTGATACTAGATAAAGCGGGACTTGGTGAAGTGGTTTCGAATTTTGCTGAAGTCAGAGATTGGTCACGCCTAGAGCAAGAAAATTTGGATATTATGGGAGTCGTTATACTCGATCCAAATCCGGATAAGTTACCCGTTGTTGCCAATAGCTTTGCTGAAGTAGCACCAACATATCCAATTCCAATCATTGATATATACGGTCAGTATTTCTATCCGAATCCAAAATCCTAATCCTGACCCTGTCACGCCTAGCCTGTGTTATCCTAGTCACCAACTATGCACAGTCGCCAAACCGTGGACGCAGTTCTAAGTGAGTTCCATACATCACCAAGTGGCCTTAACGAATCAGAAGTAAAAAAACGGCGTGAACGCCATGGCTTTAATGAACTACCAAAAAAGCAACGTTCATTGATCATGTTGTTCGTTCGGCAGTTCAATAGTGTACTTGTGTACATCCTTATAGGAGCGCTCGCACTTTCGGTCGCAGCGCCCTTTTTGGAAAACGGCCCTATGCATATAGAGCAGTTTATGGATGCAATCATCATTCTTGCCATTCTACTACTCAATGCAGTTCTGGGGCTTGTGCAGGAATACAAGGCGGAGTCTGCTATCGCGATGCTTGAGAAGCTTACTTCGCCTCAAGTGAGAGTTCGTCGTGGTGAAAAAGAATCAATCATTCCATCTCGGGAACTTGTTCCCGGAGATATTGTTGTGCTCGAAGAAGGAGATCGTGTTTCTGCAGATGGCCGGCTGATTGATATTTCTCATATGCGGACAAACGAATCGAGTCTTACAGGAGAATCACGTCTTGTAAGTAAAGATGTAAAGACGTTACGAGGTAAGCGTCCGCTCGCTGAACGCATCAATATGGTATTTGCCGGCACGCTCATTGCCTCAGGGTCAGGAGAGTACGTTGTAACAGCGATAGGTACAGAAACAGAAATCGGTAATATTGCGCAGATGGTTTCGGAGACAAAGTCTCCGGAAACACCGTTGCAACGTCGCATGGCATCTCTGGGAACAATGCTGGGGCTATTTGTTATAGTGCTCTGTTTGATCGTGGTTCTAATCGGATGGTTCCACGGACGCACGTTTATGGAGATTTTGCTCACTGCGGTTAGCCTTGCAGTTTCCGCAGTGCCGGAGGGGCTACCAGCAATTGTTACTGTCTGTTTCGCACTGGGTGTGCGGCGCATGGTTAAAAAGCATGCTTTGGTACGTCGGCTGGATTCCCTAGAAACACTCGGGAGTGTGACTGTAATTTGTGCAGATAAAACAGGCACGATTACAGAGAATCGAATGCAGGTTAAAGAAACGTGGTTACCAGGTAGTGCGTCTAAGACAGATCGTAATCTACTTTTACAGATAGCAGCTTCCTGCAATCGCGCGAAGCTACCAAATCTTGGTGACCCCACAGAGATTGGATTGCTTTCGTATGCTATGAAACAAGGAGTAGACCGCTTGCCGTTTGACGAGGAGGAAGTTCCATTCTCATCTGAATGGAAGTACATGCAAACGCGTCATGGTAAAAGATCGTTTATTAAAGGTGCTCCGGAGAAAATTCTTGAGCTTTGTGATAATGGATCAAAAAAAGAGGTGGAGAAACAAGACGAAGCGATGGCCAAACAAGGTCTGCGTGTTTTGGGATTTGCAGTTAAAGATGGTAAAAAAACGCGATTTGTAGGACTCATTGGAATGGTAGATCCGCCGCGCAAGACCGTTCGCTCGGCTATAAGAGAGGCTTCTCACGCAGGTATTCGTTCTGTAATGATCACAGGAGACAACATAGAAACAGCGCGTGCCATTGCAAAGGAAGTGGGAATAAAGGGAGATGCGATTCGAGGAAAAGATCTCGATTTATTGAGTGATAAAGAACTCAGTAGATGTGTTGCAAACATTGGTATATATGCGCGCGTCTCTCCTAAACATAAATTGCGAATCCTACGTGCCTTAGAAAAGAACGGGGAGATCGTAGCTATGTCTGGAGATGGTGTTAATGATGCGCCGGCACTTAAAGGTGCCCATGTTGGAATAGCCATGGGTAAAGTTGGAACAGATGTTGCACGTGAGGCTTCTAGCGTAGTTCTTGCAGATGATCACTTTGCCACCATGGTCACGGCAGTTAGAGAAGGTAGACGCATCTACGACAACATACGTAAGTTTGTGCTGTTCCTCCTGCGGGCTAATTTTGATGAGATACTTCTAATTATGGCAACACTCTCGCTGGATATGCCGCTCCCGTATTTACCCATACACATTCTTTGGATCAACCTAGTAACAGATGGATTGCCTGCACTTGCTCTTGGCGTAGAAAAGGCAGAACCAGATATTATGAAACGCAAACCACGACCGCCGGATGAACACATCCTGGCAGGGGAGTGGGGACGTCTTACATTTGCATCGCTGCTTGCTTTCTCTTTTGCGTTCTTCCTATTCCTGTATCTACTAAACGTCGCACACGAGCCACTAGAAGAGGCGCGCACGGTCACATTGACCATGGCAATAATGTTTGAGCTTCTGCTCGCGCACAGCATGCGCTCACGTCGTCCTTTGAGTCAGGTTGGATTCTTCTCAAATAAATGGATTCTTTGGGCAACTATTCCACCTGTCATTTTGCAGGTACTGCTTGTGTATACACCAATCAACACGTTGTTCCACCTAGCGCCTATGACATTCTCTGATTGGATACTGGCAGTAGGCCTCGCAATCTTAGGATTTGTAGTATTTGAAGCAATGAAGCTACTACCCGATCCGTTGTTTCCAAGACTACGCAAAAAGACATAGAGCGAATTTCGATACGCGCTTTGCTAGATAACAAAGCATTCGTTTCGTATAATAACTTTAGCGTGGAGAGGTGCCAGAGTGGTCGAATGGGACACACTGCTAATGTGTTGACCGGGCAACCGGTCCGAGGGTTCGAATCCCTCCCTCTCCGCCAGTTGAAATATTTTCAACACTGATTACTGATCAAAAATTGTATACGCCGCACGACCCTTGTTATTGAGCAATAGAAGATCCTTGCCCAATTAAAGTATCAGAGGAGAATACGCGTGTGAAAACTCATGTACCCGTTCTTGTGCAGGAAGTAATGGAACTCCTCAGTCCAAAGGAGGGAGATTCTATTTTGGATGTAACTGTTGGTTTGGGAGGGCACTCATCTAAATTCCTTGAAGTAATTGGATCATCCGGTCAGCTTATTGGATTGGATGCAGATGAGGAGAATTTAAAACTGGCAGGCGAGCAGCTAGATGCACCGAATGTGGAATTGATTCATTCAAATTTCCGGAAATTAGCGTCACTAAACATTCCACCTCAAGACATCATCTTTGCAGATCTGGGTCTTTCGTCTCCGCACATAGATGATGCTTCGCGCGGGTTTTCTTTTAGAGAAGACGGACCATTAGATTTACGTTTTGATCGCACCAAAGGGTGGACTGCAACGCTTTTGTTGGCGCGATCAAGTGAGGAGCAAATTGAATCCATTCTTCGTAAATATGGAGAAATCGAACGACCACACAAACTTGCTCATGCGTTATCACATGAAAACCCTAAGACAACAGGAGGTGTGCGCTTATGCATAGAAGAAGTATTTGGGTACCGTGCTCCACGCGTGATGCCGCAGATTTTCCAAGCATTGCGCATTGCTGTAAACGATGAACTTGGGGCACTCGAAACTCTTCTGTCAGAGGGGCCACAACTTTTAAAGCCTGGTGGTCGTATGGGAGTTATAAGCTTCCATTCACTGGAAGATCGTATGGTGAAACAGGCATTTCGAACACTTAGCACTGGCATTAAGGACGAAATAACAGGGGCAATAAAGGAGGAGGCACCATTTGCGATTCGCACCAAAAAACCAGTCATGCCTTCGGAGGAGGAAATTGCTAAAAACCAACGTTGTCGCAGTGCAAAGCTGCGCGTTCTTACTCGCCTTTGACCATGGTATACTCCCATACCGGAATGGCGGATAATTCGCAGGAAGCGGCACCACAGCGACGTACGTCGCTTGGGCAAATGGTAAACCAGAGCACAGTGTTGCTCATGGTGACCATTGGCATACTTATTCTCATGCTTGCTCTTATGATTCTGTTTCACCAGAATGCTAATGCAACCAAGGGATACCGCCTGAGAACCCTTGAAAGAGAGCGTTCTCAGCTGCTTCTAAAAGAAGAAGTGCTCAAAATGCAGCTTGCAGCTGAGCAGTCTTTAGAAACACTTGGGAATGCACGAAAGATAAATGCTATGGCTCCTGCAAAAAATGTGCAGTACACACGGGACATGCCAACTCTGGCTACAGAGCCAAATTTTGTGTTTCAGTAGAACAATGAAGGTGGCTAAAAAACGTGATTTGTTGTAAAATATACATGAAAACATGCATAAAAATACAAATCACAGCTTGTTAGTGGTAATTGCAATGTGCAGCATCCTAGTGCTCTGTGTAGAGGCAATTGGTAACGCAGATGCGGAATACGAAGAATGCATTGGAGAGCCATATGGAACAGAAGGATGCCCCGTTAAGGAGGAGGTAGATCCTGTAGCCCTGTCTCCGTACTGTGGTGATGGTGTTACGAATGCCGGAGAAGAGTGTGATTTGGGCAGGTTTAATGGACTCGCACACTGTACCGAAACTTGCCTATTGCTCTATTGCGGAGACGATATTGTGTCTCCATATCTTGGAGAAGAATGTGAACCGGAATCACGTGAATATTACGTGTTGGATCCAGTAAGCGGAGATCTAACTGTAGAAAGTAGATTTATCTCATACGATTGTGGCTCATTTTGCAATCCTCCAACATGTGATGAAGTAGGCAATTGCACTGGTGGTTGTCGTTATACCTTCCTTGATCCATGTGAAAGTACACCAGTGGTAACGGAGGTATCTGTACTTCCAAAGTTGGTGGATCCACCACCTAGTCCAGAAGAAGAGGAAGAGACTCATGCTGCAGCACCAGATGAATCACAACAGTCATCGGAAGCCGTTATAGCAGAGCCCCCCGTTGAAGTAGTTGTGGAGGATAGTGGGCCATCGCTTTCATCAATACAAAATAGCTCAATAGAAGTTATGCAGTCCTCATCTGCAGAGGCTGTTAAGCCATACTGTGGGAATAGCGAAGTAGAAGAAGGGGAAGAGTGCGATGACGGTAATTTTGTGAATGGTGATGCGTGTCCAAATAATTGCATCCTTCCAGCTTGCGGCAATGGTATTCGTGAAGGAACCGAAGAATGTGATGATGGGAACACAGGTAATAGTGATTCATGTGTGTCTCAGTGTGTTATAGCTGTCTGTGGTGATGGATATAGGAAGTATGGCGAAGAGCAGTGCGATGATGGAAATGAAGATGATACTGACGAATGTAATCATAATTGTGAAATTGCGTACTGTGGTGACAGCGTCGTGCAAGATGGCGAAGAGTGCGATGATGGAAATGAAGACAACACCGATGAATGTACTGTGGAATGTCACAGTGCTATTTGTGGCGATGGATACATACAAGGTGACGAAGAATGTGACGATGGCAACGAAGATGAAACTGATGCATGCAATCATCTTTGCAAAATCACGTACTGTGGTGACGGCGTTGTACAAGGTGACGAAGAATGCGATGACGGTAACGAAGATGCTTTAGATGCGTGTGACATTGAATGCAAGTTCACCATGTGTGGTGATGGCAAAGTACAGACTGGAGAAGAGTGTGATGATGGAAACACAGACAATACAGATGATTGCATCGCAGACTGTCACAGTGCTGTTTGTGGAGATGGCTATCCGCATAAATCGGAGGAATGTGATTATGGTACGGCAAATTCCAATACAAATGCCGATGCGTGTCGTTTAGATTGTAGTGTGCCCAGGTGCGGAGATAACGTAATCGATACAGTAGAAGAATGTGATGGCGGCGATAACTGCACAGACAAGTGTCAGATCATGATGATTTGGAAAATACTTGGCGCATGGCAAACAATGACCATTGTTGCAATATTTGCATCGATCGCCATTGCATCGTTTGTAATTGCTGCATGGAGAAAATTCATCACATTAAAATCTCCTTCTGCCAAAAAGGGCAAATCAGGCAAAACAAAGGGCGGATTGTTCTCATCATTGGATGACGTGCCACTTACAGAATTAGAGCTGCCGTGGCACAAATGGGGCAAGCAAACTAAATAATTTCTAGAGAATTCGTTGCTGAATACTCCAATCAGCTAAGTGTTTTGGAATATCTGTAACAAGAATTATTCGGTCTCCTTTTCCTGCAAAACCGTGTTTTTGCAATTCTTCCATACCTCTCTTTATGGTTGTTTCTGGGTCAGAAAATTCTATATACAGAGGGAATGTTCCATAGTTAAGAGTCATTGCTCCTTGGACTGCTTTGTCGTTGGTACAAGCTACAATTGGTACACGTGGTCTGAATTTGCTTACTTGATGCGCTGTTTGCCCTGTGCGCGTGAATACCAAGATTGCAACTGAGTCTGTTGATTCTGCGAGGCTTACAGCTGCTTGTGCACGCGCTTCGTACTCACCGTCCTGCAGCCGTACATCTCTATGCATTGTAAAACGAGCTGAGTGCTGCTCAGTTGCAAAGAGCAAACGGTGCATAGCATCTACTGCAACTGGAGGATGTTTACCTGTTGCTGTTTCGCCACTGAGCATAGTTGCATCTGCACCAGTGCTCGCAGCATGTGCAACATCCATCATTTCTGCTCGTGTGGGGATTGGATGCTCCTTCATACTTTCGAGCATATGTGTTGCAACAATCACAGGTTTGGCAGCATCTGCGCAGCGCACAACAATTTCATCCTGAATAACCGGTAGCCGTTCAAAAGGTACCTCTGCGCCAAGATCTCCACGTGCAACCATAATTCCGTCTGATGCACGGATAATTTCTGCGATGTTCTCCACGGCCTGAGCGGTTTCTACTTTGGTGATGATGCGCAGCGTGCTTTTCTTTTTATTCAGAAACGAGCGGGCTTCTTTGAGCTCATCAGCATTTCGTATGAAAGAGAGTGCAATAAAATCCACACCTTCTTCAGCTGCGAACGCAATATCATCCCAATCCTGCTCGGTAATGGATGGAAGGTCGATATCCGCTCCAGGCAGGTTTACATGTCGTCTTGTACCAACTGTACCATCCTGCTTTGCGCATGCAGTTACGGTCCCATTGTCGTTCACAGAGACTATATCGAAGCTAAGTTCACCGTTGTCCACGAGAATGCGCTTAGTTTCGCGCACGTCGTTGGCAAAACCATCGTAGTTCACAGCAATAACTTTGCCCTCCAGTTGTGAGACTGTGTTGGGGGGCGAGAAGGTTACAGTTTCGCCTTTTGCGATAATTATTGGAGTCTGAACGTCACCTGTACGAATCTCTGCTCCTCGTGTATCAAGCAGTATTCCAACAGGAATAGCACGGTTCTCATTGAGCTTTTTTAGCTTTGCAATAGTTTCCTTTTGCTTCTCACGAGAGCCATGCGAAAGATTTATACGAGCTACACTCATACCATTTTCAACCAGAGCTTCTAGTTGCTCTGGAGTATCACATGCTGGACCAAGTGTGCAGACAATTTTTGTAAGTCGTGAATCCATTGATCAGTAGTATAGGGATATGCGTGTATTTTCTATGTTTATTATACCATGACATAGCAGCAATTACGTAATCCTGCATTCATGTTTCCATGAGCACAGGATTACAGATAAAGCCCTTTTACTTGGAGATTAGCGATAACAGCGGCTCGATGTGCAGCCGGATCGGTAGTTAGAATCGTACCTGTCGTAGCGTGTCCGCGAGCGTGTCTCGTATGGATGGTAGCTGCGGTTATTGTAGTGATAGCTTTTAGTTGGATAATACGAATTGTAGTTACGGTAGCTGTAGTTGTAGCAAGCTCCGTTGCTACCGTAGTAATGACAGTAGTTCTGAGTACCGAAGTATTGATTGCCGCATCTGCCGTTTTGTTGGCATCCGACATATTGATTGCCACCGTAATACTGTTGACCGGACGAAGGGTAATACGCATCTGCCTGGGAAACGTTCACAACCATGCTAAGCGCAAAAACTGTTGTGAGGCTGCCAATTGTAATGAGGAATCGCTTCATAAAATGGTTGGGAAGAAGGTTGCCAACTCTACGAATCTGAGTGCAGAGCGTCAATGAGGCTAGAAATCACTTTGCATAATTGACAAGTTATTATAGGACAACTTCATTGGTATTTGGCTATGCATAGGCAAATTATCTTCTGCAGTGCATTTGAATTATGTCAATACGTCCTGTATGTAATTTACCGATAGAAATGAATATCAATTCCGGGCTTTAGATTAAATGAATGCTGATATAGAAGTTAGAACACCCAATATGAAACCAAGAAAATTTGGCATGAATACGAATATATCCCTTCTAATGTAGCCATATAAGCTCCAGAAAAAACAGTTTAATACAGTCGCCATCGGCAAAATAAATATTTGACTTTCACCTTTTACATTTGAAATAAAGACTTCAACTAAGGAAAAAAACATAAATATTGCCAAAGCGGATGCAATGCAGCCGATAGCCTTTTCGTTTTTCTTGAGTGTTTTCTGTAAGAAATTGCTCATGCTATTTAGGTTTGCAAATACGAATGGTACCCCGGACAGGAATCGAACCTGTGACCTGAAGCTTAGAAGGCTTCCGCTCTATCCATCTGAGCTACCGGGGCCTCTTTCTATTCTATCACTTTGGTAGAGCAGGAGCACGAGGCAATTGCTGGTATTTTGATTACGTGAACGCTATTGTGCACCTCGATGAAATACCAAAGGATCATGCTAAAGCTCTCGGGTGAGGCGCTATCGACGCCGGGAGGATTTGGGTTAGATAGCACAAAGCTAAAAGAAGTAGCTGCAAGCATTAAACGTGTATCCGATGAAGGGATTCAATTGGCGATTGTGGTTGGTGGTGGAAACATTTGGCGATACCGTGATTCCAAGGAGAGTGGTATTGAACGAACCGCCAGCGATGCCATGGGAATGTTGGCTACAATCATGAACAGCGTGGGATTGCAGTCTGCACTTGAGGATCTGGAGCAATACACACGTATATGTAGCTCGATTGATGTACCGCAGCTTGCAGAGCCCTATTTGCGCAGGCGTGCAATTAGGCACATGGAAAAGGGTCGTATTGTTCTTTGCGCAGGAGGAACCGGGAATCCATATTTCACTACTGACTCTGCGGCAGCTCTTCGTGCACTTGAGCTGGGTTGCGAAATAATACTCAAGGCAACGAATGTAGACGGTGTGTATGACAAAGATCCGGATAAGCACAAAGATGCCAAGAAATACGATGAATTGACCTTCCAAGAAGCAATCGAGAAAAATCTATCTGTAATGGATCAAGCTGCGTTTAGCCTTTGCCGAGATCAGAAGTTACCGATCCGCGTATTCAACTTCTCAGACAGAGACAACCTGCTCAAGGCAGCAATAGGTAAAGATATTGGTACTCTGGTTATGTAGTTTGTAGTCAGTAGTTTATAGAAAGTAGTAGTATGTGATGCCATGAAAGGATATCGAGATCTCATTGTGTGGCAGAAATCCATATCATTAGTCACTTTTGTGTACAAAATAACCAAAACATTTCCATCTGAAGAACTGTATGGTCTGTCGTCACAAATGAGGAGAAGCGCTGTATCTATTCCATCAAATATTGCTGAAGGAAGTAGGAGAAGCACGAAAAAAGATTTTCGTCATTTCCTTTGTATTGCGTTCGGTTCTGGGGCTGAACTCGAGACGCAGTTATTGATTGCACGTAATTTGGGCTATGGTACCGAGAAAGAAATTGTCGAGATTGAATCACTACTAAATGAGATAATGAAAATGCTTAATACTCTGCGCAAGAGCATGTGCGCCTGAAGTATGCCACACTACTGACTACCAACTATCAACTACTAACTATTTCTTACTAACTAAACTATGACTCAAGTCGACATTGATACATTCAGTACAGAAGCCAAGAAAGCAGTGAGTTATCTGCATTCTGAGTTTGCCAAATTACAAACAGGCCGTGCGCAAGCATCACTTGTTGAACACGTTGAAGTGGAAGCTTATGGCAGCAAGCAAGCACTGCAGACAGTTGCAGGAATAACAGTGGAAGATGCACGAACTATTGTTGTGCAGCCTTGGGACAAGGGAGTAATGAAAGACGTAGAAAAGGCATTGCAAAAAGCAGATCTTGGAACGAGTCCGGTTAATGATGGTGTTGTTATTCGCATCAACCTGCCTCCAATGACAGAAGAACGTAGAACCCAACTCGCAAAGCATGTTGGAGAATTGGCAGAAGAAGCGAAGATCTCTATTCGACATCATCGTCAGGAGGCACAGGAAAGTATTCGAAAAGAAGCTGATGAGGATGACCGTGAATTGCAACTCAAGCATTTACAGCAAGCAGTGGACACAGTGAATGCAGAGATCGAAGAGACAGCGAAGAATAAGGAAGAAGAAGTGATGACTGTTTAGGTTTGGGTTTAGGGCTGGGGTTAAGGTACGATTC
>Ga0222658_1000827_pt1 | contig 15105 bp, 27 predicted proteins | sample AntAcemetagen476_FD_179830 | JGI IMG/M metagenome (GOLD analysis project Ga0222658, IMG submission 179830) | Saline water microbial communities from Ace Lake, Antarctica - #476 | ecosystem: Environmental > Aquatic > Non-marine Saline and Alkaline > Saline | place: Antarctica: Ace Lake... | reverse complement strand
TCTTACTTGCACCACTTTGAGATAATAATTTCTCTATTTCACTTATGGTCTTCTCTACTGGTATGCTTGTTGTATAATTTAGTATTGCCATTTATTTTCCTCCTTTAACATTGCTCTTTATTCTCTAACTGATTCACATTCAGTACATACCCAACCTTTTCTACTATCATCCCAGTTGGCATTTTTATCTCCTTTATCACAACATTCTAAATCATTATATTCATTCATTTCCTTATAACAATCCAAACATTTAACTTTCTTTATTTCCATAGTAGCCTTTTAGTCATTCTAAAGCTGCTAGTCCCATAAATAATAAATAAAATACAGCTGCTATATAATTCATTAATTTACTTTTTGCTAATTGTTTAATTTGTTTTTCCATTTGAATACCCTCCTTTTATCTGTTATCTTTACCAGTATCTAAATCTAATTTAAGTTTTTTCTCGTGTCTATTCTCGTCCTGGTAATCTATAAGTCTATCGACTATATCTTTATTAAAATATTTCTTTAGATCCATTATAGTATTATGTTTTATTTTTAATTTTAAAATAGTTTTTTTAGTCCAGACTAAAGACTTTCCTAACTTCTCCGCTATCTCTGAGTAGCTCATTAATCCTTTAAGTTCTTTCTCTGAGTTTTTGAGTAAGTTCTTTTTACCGTGAGTACTTAATACGTCTAGAGCTTTCTCGTCTGCTGCTGTAAGATTATAAAACTTACCATAAAAATTAGGCTGTACTTTACTATAACATTTATGACTAGCTCCTTTAGGTAGCTTATCGTACCAGTACCTTATCCAATTCATACCGCTTAAAGAGTAGGCTTTAAAGACGGCGTATTTATTAGATCTATTAGTAATATGTATTAACATTCTAGGAATATTATTAGTAAATAATTGGCTGTCTAATATATGGAAAGTAGGTAAACAAATTATAACGAGGATTTGAAAGCCCCTATAAGTTTCAAATAATCTATTTATCATTTGGTTAAATGATCTAATCGCTCCCCTCCTGTTAAAGTCTCCAGCCTCGTCGTAAGTTATAACTTTAAGGCCCTCCTTATGTGTTATCCTAAAGCAGCCTGTAAACTCCTTACCTCCTAGACTTACCTGGGGGTGGTGTTTAATACTTAGATCTACTGGAGGACTATCATATTTTTTATTTATATAATCCATTATATGTTTAGCAAAGGTAGTCTTACCCATTCCTATAGATCCGTCTATGATTATACAGGAGGCCTTACGGTTTTTTATTCTATCCATTTGTCTATCTATATTAATAGCTAGTGGATCAGTAAAGGGTAGCCCATTCGAGTAAACTGTTTTACGTTTAACTGTACTCATTGGCTTTATTATCCTCCTCTATGTCTGTAGTATCGTACTGAGTTTTAGTATCTAGTTTAGTTATCCTTAGCTTATCCATAACATTATTTAGAAATATTATAATCTCTAGGATCCTATCATACTCTAGATCTTTCTTATTAAAAAAGAGATCAGTTTTTAATTCTCCTATTTCTTTTAGATCCTCCTCCTTAGTAAACGTCCTATCTAAATAAGCCTGGTGTTCTAGAAACCAGGTACTTAACCTAGCCCTTAATCTGCCCTGGTTATAGTTTACAGAGCTAGAGATCTTACTATTATACTCCTCTAGTGCTAGAAAGGAATTATAACGGGCCTCTATTACTAATAACTTAACGATATTAGCCGCTGGGCTGCTTACTGTTGTCTCATTGTTGAAATTTACCATATTCTTTTATTATTTGGCTTTTTTTTAAAACTCCGAATTATTGAGTATTAATAGATATATCTTAATGTAGGTATATCTGTGTAGTGACTAACTTTCCTAATTTTTACCTTTATGTAATTTAAATAGTTTTATATGATGTACTAAACCCTGGCCTTTCATATCTACCAGCTTAAACATACTTAACTTTAATAAATGACTAAAGGCTTTCTGGACTGATCCATTACTAAAGCCTTTCCTTACTAACTCCTCTTTAACTTCTGCTACTGTAAACCACTCTGTAGGCCTAGACTTCTCTAGCTCCTGTAGTGCCTCTAATACGTTATTTATTCCCATTGAAATATACCTCCTCTATTATTTCAGAGGGCCTTAGGTATTTGATAAAACCCTTATAGCCCTTTTTCTTTAGTCCTAGTTTAAGCATAATATAATAAAATCTACTACTCCAAATTAGCCCGAGTAATAAAAATATAACCATAGGTATAATTAGCCATAACCTAACAAACATTATATAAGATAGTAAACAAAACCCAGCCCCTAACCAGGTAAAGTTAAAATAAATAGGAGACATTTTAATAGTATATCCCCTATCTACTATACTCTCTCCCTTAACTTTCCTTAAACTAATAAAGGAAAATATTCCCCCAGTAAAAGGATTACGGGCTAAACTTGTAGTGCCTAAGTTTTCCTTAACTTCTTTAAAAAAGTTTATAGGAATTTCCTTATCCTCTACTACTACCCCAAAAATAACCATTTATTAAAGCCCCGTACTAGCTGCTATAGTTTGAGTATTTGCTGTTACTACGCTCTTTAATTGGCCCATAGTTATCATTATAGTTTGAGAATTATTATATCCTAAGTAACTTAGATAAGCAGCAGCTCCACATAAAATTAAAGTGCCTAATAAAACTAAAATTACTATTTTCTCAAAATTAGATTTTATAGCTGGTTTCATTAAAGCCCTAGTTAGTAGATCGTCGTATTTCTCTGCGTCGTAACCAGTTACAGCGGAATAATCTACTGTACAAGCTGCGTTAATTTCCTCGTCTACGTCTACCCAGGTAACCCCTAAGGATCTATAAAAAATATTTTTTGTTATTAAAATCCTTATATCGTTCTTTCTCCTTTTGTAAACTAAAAACCCGTCTTCTACTCTACCTACCCCGTAATAGTCCCTTAAAGCGGATCTAACTTTTACGAGAATATATTTACCAAAGCTAAGCCTCACTTTAACATATTTCCAGAAAAAACCTTTTAATAAAATACCAGCTATACTTATACTTAAACACATTACTATAGCATAGTAAAAAGTTTGAATAAAAACAGGGTGTACCATTTTAATTAGTCCCCTTATGAATATCACAATTTTTATTTTTACCTGTTGGTTGATGTACCCCGTTGTTATTTTCTATCTCGTGTACACAGCCACAGCTATACTCTATATTATAATTTTTCATTAGTAACCTCCTCCTGTATTTTTCTTATCTGCTCCCCCTCCAAAAAATGACTTTTTAGGGGCCTCTATTTCTTGTCTTATATGCTCTTGTCTTAATGTATTCATAGATCTACGTAAAAATCCATTTTTAGACTGGCTAGTTTCTAATATTGTAGCTACTCGAGACAGAGAGACGCTAAAACTAGTTTTCATATCTGTAACTAATAGATCATTAGATAACTCGATCATATACCTACAGGCCTGTAGTTCTCCGCTCCACTCTGAGAGGTTGCCTAGCCTCATATCTCGAGTAAAGAAAGAGAGTAAGCTCCACATACTATATTTTTCTCCTAAAGGTACAGTATTTCCCTCTTTATCTTTAATCATAACAGGGTTACCTTTCTCGTCCCTATCTAAGTAAATTTTATTAAGTTTATCCTTTAGCTCTTTTCCGATTTCTTTTTTTCCCCAGACGCTATCAGTAAGCATTAAATTAAAATCTAAATCGTTCTGCGGTAAATTTCTATTTTCCTCGTCCATTATTCTAACCTCATTTTAAAATCTTTATCGAGCTTATAGCCTTTTTTAATAAAGTCGTCTTTAATATTCATATAAACTAACTGAATATTTAATCTAACTAAAGGTTTTTCTCTTAAAGTTAAAGGATCCTTTTTTATAATAGTCTCTTTTAGCATATGATCCACTATTTTTTTATGAGCCTTACTAGTAGATTTCTCACTCGCTACAATTTCTTTTTTAAGTTTCTCGTTAATTATTGTTATTATTATATCCATTATCAAAACCTCCTTTTTTTAAAAAAACTTTTATTATAAATTAGATGATTAAGCAGTAAACCTATAATAAATAAAACTGTTGCTATAGTCCCTACATTATTAAATAGAGGGCCTGGAATAAAACCATATTCTCCAGGTGGTAGAGTTTTCTCATTAGTCCAGTCTGGAGCTTTATAAAAAGGATTTATACAATTAGTATTTTGATCCCCTGTTAAACCCATACCAATTAAAGTAGGAGGCATACCTTTAATAAAATCGTTTGGAGCTGGAGACGGACATTTATAATAATTAAGCTCAAAATTATTAGAGTAAGCTATAAAAAACATTAATCCAAAAATACTAAACATTATTAATTGAAAAATCCATTTATCAAACTTATAGCCAGATTTCCAAACTTTAAAACGGTCTGTATTAATAAACTTAAAGATCTTATCCTTATCTAATTTAAAATCTATTTTGTTGTCGTCGTCCATTTTATAAAGATTTTAGTCTGTCTAGTTCTTTAGTTAGTAGATCTATTTGTTTTTTAACTTTAGGTACTGGGAGTTTAACTTTCTCCTCTTTTTTAATTTCTATAGTGGGAGCTACTGGCTCGTTATAACTAGCCCCTATGGGGTGTAGAGTTACAGGATCGTGTAATACTGGAGGTATTGGGCCTACTTGATTAATTAGTTTTTGATCCTTTGCTAATCTTACTTTTACCCTCCATATACCTAATACAGCTCCAAACGTAGCAGCTGTTAAAATTATATTAGCTCCTGTTAAAATAGTATTGATATTATACATTTTTAATTGCCTCCTTATTTTTCTCATACTGATCTTTCCAACGTTTTAAAGTAAAAACTCCAGCTCTCAAAACATCAGATTTAGTTTTATACTCCCCTGGGTATTTATCCCTTAACTCTGTAACTATAGCGTCTCCCTCTTTTGATAGTCTTATATGTATGCTCTCAGTTAAAAAACTCATTTGTTACCCCCTGTAACTTTTTCTATAAGCTCTATACGAGCTTTAACAAATTTCTCAGAAAATCCAAACTGTGTCTGTACTTTATATAGAATTACATCGAAAGTTAAACCTTTCCCTAAAAGCTCGTCGATAAATCGGTAAGCCTGGGTTTTTTTTTGATAATAGTCTCCATTAATTTTAATCACCTCGTCTTTAATATATTCCTGTACCACATTGAGTATATAAAGATTTGTGTACCACATTATATATATTCTTCCTTTAAAGTTTTTTTTATTTTTTTTTTTTATGAAATATTAATTTGATATATGGTCTTTTTGTACCACATAGACACAAATATACATATATCTATTATCTATATCTATCTAATAAAAAAAAAATAAAAAAACTTTTTGCTTTCATCATTTATATAGATTTCGGAAAGTATTTATAAAGGAGTTTTATTTTAAGGTATTTAAGGAGGTTGATATTCAAAAATGGCTAATTTTATTTCAGGTATAATTTCTTTAACTATTGGTGTAGTAGTTCTAGCAAATGTATTTATAGTTACTATCAAAGCTACAAATACTACAGGCTGGTCTAGTTCCGAAATAGCTCTATGGGGATTATTGTCTTTAATTGGTATAGCTGGTATTATCTACGGAGTAATGTCTGTATTTGGTATGGCTTAAAAAGATCCTCAGATCTATCCAATTATAAAAGAGGCTGGGCTAACGCCCTAGTCCCTCTATTAATATAACTTACAGGAGGAAAATAAAGAATATGGCTAATTTTATTTCAGGTATAATCTCTTTAACTATTGGTGTAGTAGTTCTCGCTAATGTTTTTATCACAACTGTTAAAAACACTAACACAAGTAACGGCTCGATTTGTTTCTATGGAAACGGGACTAATTACGTTTGTGGGTGGACTGCGTCCGAAATAGCTCTATGGGGATTATTAACCTTAATAGGTATAGCTGGTATTATCTACGGAGTAATGTCTGTATTTGGTATGGCTTAGGATCAATAGATCTATACTAATTTAAGAGGCTGGGCTAACGCCCTAGTCCCTCTATTATTTTAAATAAAAAATGGAGATAAAAATAAATGGACTTAATATTATTTGTAATTTTTCTACTACTTAGTTTTTTATTAATTATCCTAGGACTAATAAAAACTGAACATAGTGAGTTAGCTTTAATAGGTTTTGTATTCTTATTTTTACTTTCTCTAGGCCTTATAGTTAATGACATACAAATTAAAACAGGTTATAATACAGACGAGACTTATATTTATGGGATTAATCTTACAGACTATCATTATGAAGACTATGATGTAGATCCTAGTTTCTGGAAAGATATAACTAACGCAGAGGACGCCCTATTATTCCACTCTAACCAAACATTAAGATATACTTATGACGATATAAATTTAGGTGGTAATCTTTCTCATATTTTTGGTTATTGGTTAGCTGTTATATCATCTATAGGATTTTTGGGAGTGTTAATAGGATTAAAACCAAAGGAGGCTTTTTAAATGTTTAAGATAAAAATAAAAGACGACGAGAAAGTTATAGCTAAAGGTAGAAGTAACGAGCTAGAGGATCTAGAGGATATATTTAAAGTTATAAGAAAAAAGTACCGAGGGGGTAATTAAATGCCTTGGTGGGGAGGAGGAGGATCTAATTCTCCAGGAGGACAGGGATCTCACCCCTCTAATGGTGGAGGGGGATCTGGAGGTAGCTCTGGAGGATCTAGCGGAGGATCTAGCGGAGGCGGTACTATTGGCGAGTATGTAGCTGGGGGAGGAGCGTTACCAGGATCACCAGGATATACTGGAGGGGGATCTGGAGGTAGCTCTGGAGGATCTAGCGGAGGATCTAGCGGAGGCGGTACTATTGGCGAGTATGTAGCTGGGGGAGGAGCGTTACCAGGATCACCAGGATATACTGGAGGATCATCTACACAGAAAGGAGATATAAAAGGATCTGGATCAAGCTCACAACAAGCAGCCCAAAAACAAGCAGCCCAAAACCAAACAGTAGCTCAAAATCTAGCTAGGGGAGGAAGTTTACCAGGTACAACTACAGAGGCCCAAAGATTACAACAACAACAACAGGCCCGTAATGTTATAGCTAAAAAGTACGGATTAAATACTAACGCCGAATATTTAGCAGCTGGAGGGTACTTACCTGGTACTAAAACCAAAGCAGAGGCCCTAGAACAACAGAAACAAGCTACAGGGTACTTACTAGCCAAAAATAAAGAAAAAGATGATCAAAGCCCTAAATTACAGGTTTTACAACAAGATCCAGATATATTACTAAGTGGGGTAGATAATGATCCAAATAAAGGAAATTTTACAGTAGTGCCTAAAGATATAGCAGAACAACAACAGAGAGATATAGATAACCTAGGGATAGGTAAAACTCCTTTTATAAACCAGGGTACAGTTACCGAAGTAGATAGGCCTAGATTTACCTGGGGAGAGTTTAAAGAAAACCCTATAAGTGAGATTAGAGAGTTACCTACAGTATTAAGAGATATATCTACTAGAGAACATAGTAAACAATTAGGAGAGGCAGATACTTTTACTCGTCCTAGTGCTTTAGCTTTAGCTACTGGAGTAGCAGCTGGTTATATAGATCCTATTTTACACCCTGTACAATTTGTAAAAGGAGCTTACCAAACAGCTACAGGATTAGTTACTGATCCAGTTAAAACAGTAGATCAAATCACTACACAATTTACTTTAAATCCAGAGGGAGCTACTGGAGAAATTATAGGCCAGATAGCTTTATTTAAAACTGTAGCTGTAGGAATTAAAAAAGCTCCTGTTAAATTCGAGGTAGAGAGTTATACTTTTACAACAGAGGGAGGCGGTAAGGTTACAGTAAAAACCGCTGGGGTAAAAATCAGAGAGAAAGGTTATTCTCTAGGAGCTAAAACTAAAGTAGATCCCTCCATTACAAACATAGAGGGTACAACAGTAAGCCCTAAAGTAATAGAAAATTTACCATTTAATACAGATCCTTATACAGCTTATAGCGTAGTTAAACCCAATGTTTATACTTATTCTAGTAGGGCTGGAGCTTTAAATCAACCTGTAGGATTTAGCGATTTAGGGGGATCACAAACTCAACCACTAACCGCAACAGGAGGGGAAGTAATTAGAGGGGGATTAATAGATTACTCGGCCTCAGAAATAGCCAGAGTAGAAAGTAACGTCAGATTATCTTATAATCTAGGTACAGAGAAAGGGCTACCTGTAAAAGATTTTGTAGTAAATATAGAGGGAGTAAAAGATCCTGTAGCAACTACTAAAGCAGTAGAGGCTTTCGTAGGAGACGACGGGGTAATTTATGGATCATTAGTAAGTAAACAATTACCAGGAGAAACTGGAGCCCCCTACCAATTAGATTATCTTAAAGATGTAAGGACGGGAGGAAGTGTAGAGGTTTCACAATTCCAAAACGTTAAACAGGGAGACGTAGATATTATTTTCCCAGATCTTACAGTAGCAGAAATAAAGCCCAAAGTAGCAGAGCTAACTAAAACATTACAAGCCCAGGGAGAAAACGTAGAGATAAGCCCTACAGGTAAGGGTACTATAATTCAGTTTAAAGATATGCCTCCAGGAGCAGACGATAAATTCTTAGAGGTTAAAAGCGGAATAGATCAAGGAGAGGCTGGACTAGCAGACGAGGCCCCAGACGCTTACTTAGGTATTTCTTTTCCTAATTTCCATAAAGGCCAAATGGGTACTAGTGTACCTTTTGGTAAAACTTCCGCTATTACAGCTGGAGAACAATTACAAAGAAAAGGAGCTGGAGCTACTATAATGAGTAGCGGACAGCCTGGAGAAACCCCTAGCTTTTCAGAGCCTGGAGTTTTAGGTAAACAGGGAAACCCTAGGGGATTAAAAGATACAGCTGGAGCAGTACAACAGGCGGCTGGTATTATTCAAATTAAAGAGGGTAGTATAAACCCATTACAGAGAGTAAAAGCAGCTAAAGGTAAGAAAGATCTAGCTACATTTTTAGAAAGTTATACTCCAGAACAACAAACAGATATATTAAATAAATTAGATACGATCACAGGGACAGAGGGAGCTAAAATAAAGTTAGATCCTACTAGCTCTAAAACTCCAGGATCAGAAAGTACAGGATCCCCAGGAGTTATTGTAAGCGATTTAGGTTTTAGTAGTGCTTTTAATAAAGGCCCTAGCCCTAGTCCAGGATCTCCTAGCCCTAGTACTATATCTAGTAGCCTCCCAATTAGTCCACAACCTAGTAGCGTAAAAACTAGATCCTCTTTATTATCTTTAAGCCCTAAAGAACAGAGTAAGGTAGAATATTATATCGGGTTTAGATCTCCTAGTGTTGTACCTAAAAGTCCTTATACAGAAAGCCCTAGCCCTATTTCTAAAAGCCCCTCGACTTCTGGATCCCCCTCTCCTCGTCCTAGTGGGGGATCCCCTAGTCCTATAAGTCCTAGCCCTAGCCCCTCTCCTAGTCCTACTCCTATAAGTCCTAGCCCTAGCCCAGGATCTCCTAGCCCTAGTCCAGGATCTCCTAGTCCTAGCCCATTTATACCGCCACAGGAAAAACCTATCCCTAAAGTGTCTCCTTTCTTTAAATTAAAAGATGATGATAAAAAAGGATCATATGTGGTACTAGTAAGGAGAGGGGGATTATTTAAGAGAGTAGCAACAAGACAAACAGCGGAGGGGGCTGTAGCTTTCGGTAAGTTTAGAGTAGAGACAACAGCCGCAGCTAGTTTTAAGATAAACCCTTTAGGATCTAGATCTAGCGAGAGTGTAACCTCCGCAGCTAGTAGATTATTACCAGGAGGAAATTTTTACCAAAGCAAAAAAGAGGGACTTACATTTATAGAGAAAAAAGAAAGGCGGATAAAATCACAGGGAGAGAAAAAAGAAATAACAGCCCTGGGGATATTTGCTAGTAGAACAGGTAAAACTAAAAAAAATAAAAAGATATGGGGGTTTTAAAAAATGGGAGTAATGAATTTAATAAGACAACAAAAACAAAGTTTTAGAAAGTTACAGACAGACAGATCGGTAGCTCATAACGTAGCAGCAGCTAACGAGTTACAAGCTCTTAAAGATAAAAGGATCAGAGCAGAGGGTAAAGCTAATTTATCTAAATTACAACAACAGGAGAGAACTAGATTAGGAGCTGCTAACCAAACAGTACGAGACAATAGTAAAGGTATGCGACTAGCTAAAAATATGGCTAAGTTTATGAATGAGGGAAAAACTAAACTTAATCAAATGAAAACTAAAAGCTCTGGCCCTGGGTTTAATTCTGGAGTAAAAAATAATACTAATGCTTTCGGAGGAGGCTCTGGTTTTGGTTTAGGGGGAGGATCTAATCCTTTTAATGGATCTCCTAAAGAGAAACCTAAATCTAAATTAGTTACAGTAGTTACAAAAACTTACAATAAATAAAAATGGATTTAAATAATTATTTAGATGACTGGGTAGAGTATAGAAATGTGGGGAGACTATGAATAAAAAAGGTTTTGTTGGCCCAATAGGGGCTATATTTTTATTTCTCCTTTTTATAGCTTTATGGCTCGTCTTTTTAGCGGAGTGGCTTAATACTATTGGATCTACAATAATAACAACAAACGCCGCTACACTAACAGGCCTAGAAGTATTTTTTTATAGTAATCTAAACCTTATGGTTTTCGTTATAATGATCTTGGGAATGTTGGCCTTTATGTATTTTGGAGGAGGGGATTAAATGGACGAGAAAAAAGTAGGTACGTGGAAAAGTATATTTTATGAATTTTTTAACTCCTATTATAAATTAATAAAAGGTATAGAATGAATAAAATACATATAATAGTATATCTAATAATGATGTGTCTAGCTAGTAGTTTTGCTTTAGCGACATTAGACGACGCAGTTTATTATTTTCCAATGGAAGAAGGAACAGGCACAGAAACAGCAAATTATACAGGAACTTTAGTTTTGGATACTTGGACTAATACGGTTTGGTGTCAAACAAGTCCCGCGAGTGACGAGGCTTTATGCGGTCAAGTTATGGCAATAGGTTCTTTTGCTCCTTCTTATGGAGGTTCACAACAAATGACTTGGACTTATTGGGCTTATTCAGATGATAGCGGAACTTATAATTATCCTTGGGCACAAGTCCACGGGGCTTATATGATAGGGGCTAGGTTTACAAACAGTAACGTTTTTTCAGGTCTTTACGGGACTGGAAGTGGTTGGGTTTATGCCGACGTCAATCCCTCTCCGGACGGGTGGGTTATGATAACACAAAGAGCAAATTCTACTCATTGGTCTACGTTTATAGGGGAAACCTTAATCAGTTCTAATAGTGTGTCTTTAAATGCGGGTGCGCCCTCTTCTATTGCGATAGGTTCTACTGGTGGTGTTGACGGAATTAAAGGGGGAATGGATAATTTTTTAATTTATGATAGAGCATTAAGTCAAGAAGAAATAACAGAACTTTATAATGATGGAGATGGTTTAAATCCTTATAACCCTGTAGCTACAACATTTATAAATTTATTAACCCCTACAAATAATATTTTATTATATCCCTTAACTAACTTTAGTTATAATTTTACCGATAATATAGGAAATATAAATAATTGTAGTCTATTATTTAATGGGGCTATAGTTAATACAGATACTAATCCTACTAATGATACAACAAACTACTTTAATAATATTGATACCTCCCCATATAATAATTTAAACTGGGGTATAATTTGCGGTAATACTACTACTACAAACTATAGTTTAAATAGGGGTAGTTTAAATATTTCGGCTTATTCTAAAATAACTGGAGACACTATAAACGCTTTTAGTATTTCTGTAGGTGGAGATTTAAACGGTAGTACTTCGGTAGGTAACTATACTATAGGTAACTTAACAGGTGGTAGTACTATAAACGTAACTATAAACGCTTTAGGTTACGAATTAAAAAGCCAGTTATTTAATATTTCATCTATAAATAACTTTTATAACTTTTCTCTGTATGATACTAATAGTTTAAATATAACTATTTACGACGAGACTACAGGAATACAAATGTCTCAAAATGTTACAATGATATTTAATTCAGATAGTAGTGAGTTTACTAATATAAGTGAAGACGGTAAGTTTTATTATTCTGGTTTAGTACCAGAGGAATTTCAAGCGATCTTTTTTTCTAATGGTTATAGTAACCGTACTTATATCATTACTGTTAGTAATCGTTCTCACCAGTTTATAGATATTTATTTAGCCGCTGGATCTAGCTCTACTTTATTTACTATTACAGATAGCAATACAGATGTAGCTCTATCAGATGTTTTATTATATACCTCTAAGTTTATAGTAGATGACTGGGTAACTGTAGAAAGTAAATACAGCGATATTACAGGGAGGGTAAAAGTAAATTATGTAGACGAGACTAACTACAGATTTTATTTAAGTAAAGACGGTTACGACGATTTAATATTTAATTTAAATCCTATCCTATTCTCTAGTTATAATATTAAAATGGAGCAAAGTACTTTATTAAATTATAGTTTTAATCTAGATAATATAGCGATAGTTTACGGGCCTCATACTTTTAATAATACCCAGGTAACTAATTTTACTTTTTTAATAAGCTCCCCTTATGGATCACTAACAGACTATGGTATAAATCTAACTTACCCTGGGGGATCTAATTATATTAGCGGATCTAATGCTATAGGGGGGACTTTAACCACTCTAATAAATATATCAAATGCTACGGTATTCGATACTGTTAAACTAAATTATTTTTATATTACAACAGTCTCAGGTAGAAGAAATTTTAGTGACGAGTTTCCTATAACTTTCCCAGAGGGTACTGGTACTCTAACTTATATGGCTAATAAAAATAAAACTTTTGGACTAGGTATATTTGAGAGGGTACTTACTACTACATTAATAGCTATTTTTATAGTAGGTATAGCTAGTTTAGTAGGGCAGCCCCTCCCTGGTTTTGCTTTAAATTTATTTATACAAAGTTATTTAACTTATATTGGTTTTATTCCTGTATGGATTACACTACCTAGTTTACTCTTAGGTATTATGATCTTAATATGGAAATCGGGGGGGGTATAAATGGGTAATTTAACGATCGCAACTATTTTTATAGTATTAGTAAATGTTTTAATGTGGTTTAGTGGTATAGCTATGTTAGATATTAATCCAGGGGGATCTATTTGTTACTCTCCAGAGGGTAGTATAATAGGGGAGAGTATAGAAGGAGCTGGAGACGGAGCCATATTAGATAATGACGCTTTAAGCCAGTTACCTAGTGGAGAGGGAGTAGTAGAGACTGGAGATAGTGGGGTAATAATTACAGATGTATTTAAAAATATATTAAGCTGGTTTAAATCTGCTCCAGGGATTAAATACGTTTATGGAGTAGTAGCTGCTCCTTATAATATATTAAAATGTACTAGCTTACCTAACGAGTTTATAGTAGGCTTAGGTACTCTATGGTACTTAGTAAGCTTTTTAGTGCTTATAGCTTTTATATGGGGGCGGGATTAATGTTTATTAATGTTACTGGAGAGATAGCTAGTATATTGACTAGAGGTACTACAACAGTAACGGGTAACTTAACAGCTACTTTATTACTGTTCTTAATTATACTATTTGTGTTATGTATAATGTTTACTATTCCTGTAGAATTTGCGGGAGTAATATTACTCCCTTTCTGTATTTCAGTAGCAGCTTATTACTCTGAATTTGTAGGGCCAGTAGTTACGATCATAGTTTATTTAAGTACTATACTGGCTAAGAATTGGATCTTTAGGTAGTAGGCCTTACTCATAGCCTACTACTCTCAAAGCCTCGTTAAATAAACCTGTTGGGCTTATATTATTCTCATTAAGATATTTACTTATATCTTTACTGATCCTAATAGTAACCTTTAAAGTTTTGCTCTTGTCTTTATCTAGTTTTGGTTTTGTTATTTTTGTTTTATCTATTTCCATTTTTTACCTCCATTATAATCTTATTAAACTGAATAATATATCTATAATAATTAAAGCTATTATTATTAAAATAAAGCATATTACAGTATTTTTATAACTCATTACTAAAGCCCCTTTCATCTTCTATACTAGCTTTAATTAAACCTTTCTCTCTGAGATCCTTTACTTTACAGATCCCCTTAATATTATTGTCTCCTATTTCTATAACCATTTTAATTAATACCTCCGTACATACATTAGTATATACATAGGTACTATATAAACCTTTCTATTAGAGAATAATCCTAGGCTAATTTAGTAAAATAGGCCCTCTAAATTTATAGAGTTACAATAACTAATGGTAAAATAGTAATTCTATGATTAGTCATTTGCTCACATTTCTCACAATATCTTAATTCCATTTTATTCTCCTTTAAGTGTACTCATAGGGCAACACCAACATAATCAATTTTCAATAATTTTTTCTTTACCATCTTCTTCATATCCTCCTTTGTGTTCTAATTGAAAGTTAAATCCATTTTGTTCTAATGTTTGAAACATTGTTTGTCCAGTTCCTTCATTATACATATAAGGTAAGAAAATCTCTTCTATCTTAACCATCTGTAAAAACAATAGTGCTAACTGTGCTTCAAGCCAATCTTTTATTATTCTCCATCCAACCCTATCTGCTTGTTCTCTATTAGCCATACTTTGAGGAACTAATCTCTTCTGTCCATACTTTGTTTGTTTATACTGTCCTGATTGGTCTTTTAAAGATTGTAAAACTGCTTTTCCATTCATAGGTAATCTAAAGGGTAATTCTCCTTTTGCAGTCATTATCTTAAAAGCTATTGATTCCGTATTTCCTTTTTCATCATACTCTTTAAGTATCTTACTTGCACCACTTTGAGATAATAATTTCTCTATTTCACTTATGGTCTTCTCTACTGGTATGCTTGTTGTATAATTTAGTATTGCCATTTATTTTCCTCCTTTAACATTGCTCTTTATTCTCTTAGTATTAACTTCTTTTAAAATTTTCTTTGGAACACATTTTAAATAATAAGGGTCTTTTTCTTTCTTTACGATTGCTAACCAAACTAATCTTTCTGTTTTTTGGATAAACTCTGAATCACATCTTCTAAGTCTTTGAGGACATTCTTCTGAATCTTTATCAAACGTAATCCATATATTCCATT
>Ga0222658_1000825_pt1 | contig 15126 bp, 5 predicted proteins | sample AntAcemetagen476_FD_179830 | JGI IMG/M metagenome (GOLD analysis project Ga0222658, IMG submission 179830) | Saline water microbial communities from Ace Lake, Antarctica - #476 | ecosystem: Environmental > Aquatic > Non-marine Saline and Alkaline > Saline | place: Antarctica: Ace Lake | collected... | reverse complement strand
ATTGTAAAAAAAGGCGAAGACATTACAGCTGGAGATATCATCGCAGATGGGCCATCAATGAGTGAAGGTGAACTTGCGATTGGTAGAAATGTAGTTGTTGCATTCATGACATGGAATGGATATAACTATGAAGATGCTGTTATTATGAATGAAAAATTAGTGAAGGAAGATGTATATACTTCTATTCATATTGAAAAATACGAAATTGAAGCAAGAGATACTAAATTAGGAAAAGAAGAGTTTACAAGAGAAATTCCTAACGTTGGTGATGAAGGCAGAAAATACTTGGATGAAATGGGAATTGTTGTTCCTGGCACCGAGGTAAAAGAGGGCGATATCTTAGTTGGTAAAGTTACTCCAAAAGGACAAACTGATCCATCACCAGAAGAAAAATTATTGCTTGCAATCTTTGGTGAAAAATCTCGCGAAGTAAGAGATACATCATTAAGAGTTCCTCATGGCGGGGGCGGAATTGTTCATTCTGTCAAAGTCTTTAAACGAGGAGAAGACGAATTAAATCCTGGCGTGAATATGTCAGTAAGAGTATATATCGTCCAAAAAAGAAAAATCTCTGAAGGAGATAAAATGGCTGGGCGTCATGGTAATAAAGGTGTAATTTCAAAAATATTACCTCAAGAAGATATGCCATATTTAGCAGATGGTACACCAATTGATATCATGTTGAATCCTCTAGGGGTTCCTTCAAGAATGAATATTGGACAAGTATTAGAAATTCACTTAGGAATGGCTGCGAAACATTTAGGTATTCATGTAGCAACTCCAGTTTTCGATGGTGTTTTAGAAGATGACTTGACTGCTATTATGAAAGAAGCTGGAATGGATTCTGATGGTAAATATTATCTGTTTGATGGTACAACCGGAGAACAATTCGAAAGTAAAGTTTCTGTTGGTGTTATGTATATGATTAAATTGGATCATATGGTTGATGATAAATTGCATGCAAGAAGTGTTGGTCCATACACATTAGTTACACAACAACCAATGGGTGGTAAAGCACAAAATGGTGGTCAACGTTTTGGTGAAATGGAAGTTTGGGCTCTTGAAGCTTATGGAGCTGCATACACATTACAAGAAATGTTAACTGTAAAATCTGATGATATCATCGGTAGAAATAAAGTATTTAAAGCAATCGTTGATGGGGAACCAATTCCACAACCAAGTTTGCCAGAGTCATTTAGAGTATTAACAAGAGAACTTCGTTCGTTGGGTATATATGTTGAATTGATTAACAGAGATACTGGTGCAAATGAAGTAAACAAGAGTTTAGTAGACAACGATAAAGATGATTATATAACTAAATTTGGATTTCAATAAAAAAGGAGAGATATTATTATGAGTCAAAAGTTTTCACATTTGAAGATAAGATTAGCATCTCCTGAAGAAATTCGTTCTTGGTCTTTTGGAGAAGTAAAGAAACATGAAACTATAAACTATCGTACATTAAAACCAGAAAAAGATGGATTATTCTGTGAAGTAATTTTTGGTCCTACTAAAGATTACCAATGTGCATGTTCGAACAAGTCTAAAAGAAGTTCTCACCCGGGGAAAAAATGCCCTGTTTGTGGTGTGGAATATACAGAAAGTAAAGTTAGAAGAGAAAGAATGGGACACATCGAGTTAGCAGCTCCAGTAGTGCATGCTTGGTATTTAAGAAATTCTCCATCTCGTTTAGCAACACTTCTTGATTTAAAAGCAAGAGATTTAGAAGAAGTTGTGTATTTAGCTTCATACATCGTAGTGGAAGCTGGAGATACTGATTTGGAATTTAAACAAATTCTGTCAGAAAGAGAATACACAGATAAATATTTTGAGTATGGTTCTAGATTTAAAGCATTAACCGGAGCTGAAGCGGTAAAATATTTATTGCAAAAGATAAATTTAGAAGAAGAAACTCTTAGATTAAGAGTTGAATTGAAAACTGCTTCTAAACAAAGAAGAGAAAAAATTGTTAAACGATTGAATGTTGTTGAAGCATTTAAAAACAGCGATAACAAACCGGAATGGATGATTTTAGATGTATTGCCTGTTATTCCGCCAGATTTAAGACCAATGGTTCAATTAGATGGTGGTAGATTTGCAACTACAGATTTAAATGACTTATACCGTAGAATTTTAAATAGAAACAATAGATTGAAACGTCAATTCGACCAAAAAGCCCCACATCTAATTACGAAAAATGAAAAACGTATGTTGCAAGAAGCTGTGGATGCATTAATTGATAACTCAAAACGCGGAAGAAAAATGGTAGTAGAGAGAAATAGAGCTCTTAAATCATTATCAGATATGTTAAGAGGAAAACAAGGTCGTTTCCGTCAAAATTTACTTGGAAAACGGGTTGACTATTCAGGTAGATCCGTAATCGTAGTTGGTCCGGATTTGGAAATGTATCAATGTGGATTACCAAAAGAAATGGCAATAACATTATTTAAACCATTTGTTATTAGAGAATTAATTTCTAGAGGCATTTCAAATAATATCCGTAGTGCGAAAACACTCATCGAAAAATTAGATGGTAGAATTTGGCCAGTATTAGAAGATGTTATTATGGAACATCCAGTATTACTTAACCGTGCACCAACATTGCATAGATTAGGTATTCAAGCGTTCGAACCAAAATTAGTAGAAGGAAAAGCGATTCGTCTTCACCCATTAGTAACACCAGCATTTAACGCTGACTTTGATGGAGACCAAATGGCTGTTCACGTTCCATTATCAGAAGAAGCCCAAGCAGAAGCAAGAGTATTAATGCTTGCATCAAATAATATCTTAGCGCCGAAAGATGGAAAACCAATTGTTACACCATCTCAAGATATGGTGTTGGGTAATTATTATTTAACGATGGAAAAAATTGGAGCTTTAGGAGAAGGCGGCGTGTATCGAAATTATGATGAAGTTATGTTAGCTTATGAAAATAAGGTTATTACACTTCATTCTAGGATTGCACTTAAATTAATTGATTCTTCTCAAAATGTATTACAATATTTGGATTCTAATTTATCGAATGATAGTAAAGAAAAAGACTTGTCATTTAAAAATAGAATTCCTGAACAATATCGCGATTATTATTTGGTAACAACTGCTGGTAAATTAATTTTTAATAAAATATTACCAGAAAGTTTCCCATATATTAATGAACCTACAAAATCGAACTTACAAGAAAAAACACCTGATATGTATTTCATAGCACCAGGTATGAACATTCCAGAAGAAATTAAAAAAATGGAAATTATTTCACCGTTCAAGAAAAAATTCTTAAGTTTGATTATTGCAGAAATATTTGCGATATATAAAATTAATGAAACATCAAAAATGCTAGATAAAATGAAAAACATTGGATTTAAATATTCAACAATATCTGGTATTACAATTTCCGCTTCAGACGTTGAAGTATATTCAAAAAAACAAGAAGTGTTAACTGTACATGATAAAAAGGTTGATGAAATCACCGACTTATATAATCTAGGTATGTTAACAGACAACGAGAGAAAAAGCCTTGTAATTGCTGAGTGGAAAAATGCAAAAGATGAAATTCAAGTTGGTCTTATTAAAGAACTTAAAAGCGAAAACCATATCTTTATGATGAGTGATTCCGGCGCTAGAGGTAATGCATCGAACTTTACTCAGTTAGCTGGTATGCGTGGTTTGATGGCAAACCCTGCTGGGGAAACTATTGAATTACCAATCAAAGCATCATTTAGAGAAGGTTTAACCATGTCAGAATTTTTCAACTCTACACATGGTGCTAGAAAAGGATCTACCGATACTGCTTTGAAAACGGCTGAATCAGGATATTTGACAAGACGTTTAGTAGATGTTAGTCAAGATGTTGTTATTTCAGTTGAAGATTGTCAAACAGATAAAGGTGTTAGAGTTCATGCTATTATTGACAGAGATGGAAAAGTGATTGAATCTCTAGAAGAAAGAATCACTGGACGTTATGCATCTGCCGATGTTATTCATCCCGAAACTGGAGAAGTAGCGGTTGAAAGAAATGAATACTTTACAGAAGCGTTAGCTCAAAAGGTTATTGCTTTAGGAATTACATCAGTTCCGATTAGAACTGCACTAACTTGTACTGCTGAAGTTGGAATTTGCCGTAAATGTTATGGGCAAAACTTAGCAACAAGCGAAAAAGCTGAAGTTGGAGAATCTGTAGGAACGATTGCTGCACAATCAATTGGAGAACCTGGTACACAATTAACAATGCGTACATTCCATACTGGTGGTGTTGCTGGGGATGATATTACACAAGGGTTACCTCGCGTTCAAGAATTATTTGAAGCTAGAAAATCGAAAGCAAGAGCGATTGTTTCTGAAATCAGCGGTTTAGTTTCTGAAATCGAACCAGTTGAAGAACGCTTTATAATTACGATTAAAAATAATATTGAAGAAAAGAAATATGAAACAAATTCTAATGTGCAACCTCGCGTCATCAAAGGGGATACTGTTAATGCCGGAGATCAATTGACCGATGGTACTATTGATCCAAAGGAACTTTTAAGAGTTACCAACATGGAAACTGTTCAACGATATATTTTACAAGAAGTTCAAAGAGTTTACCGATTCCAAGGTGTGGATATTGCGGATAAACATATTGAAATTATTGTAAGACAAATGTCAAAAAGATTAACAGTGATTCTTGAGGGTGATACTGAGTTGTTACCAGGAAGTCAAGTTTCTATTAACCAGTTTATTCAGGCGAATAAAAAAGCATTTGCGGCTGGGTTAAAACCAGCGATTGCTAGACCAATTTTATTGGGGATAACAAAAGCAAGTTTACGTTCTGAATCATTCCTATCTGCAGCTTCATTCCAAGAAACAACAAGAGTATTAACGGACGCTGCAATTAGAGGTAAAGAAGATCCATTATTAGGATTAAAAGAAAATGTTATTATTGGCGGATTAATTCCTGCGGGAACTGGAATATTAAGAGATGTTGAATTCAATTATGAGAAGCCAGAAGAAGAGGAAGATTTATTTGCTAATTTTGAAGAATAATTAAAATGAAAGCCCGTTTTTAAAAAACGGGCTTCTATTATTATGGTATATTGCACAAATAACATTGTACAAAGATATCATACCGTATATATCATTGAAAAAATTCTGTTTTTATTGTATAATTTCATTATGCGAAATAAGAAAAGGCAAAGACATGAAAAATAATCATAATGTATTTAGAAAATTATATAATTATATAAAAGGATTAACTGTTGGAAACGATAGTTTTCGCTATGCTGTGTTGTACGGGGTTATAAGTGCTGCATTCATATTTGCAATACTTTTTTCAGCCTTTTTTATATATGGCTCATCAAAGATAAGCAATCCTATATTATATTTCATATGTGCATTGCTTGTGGGATTAGTATTAATTATTCTTATTGTAATTCAACGTAAAAAAATCGGTGAAGAAAATATTTTAGCAAGAATTATTTTACAAGCTTTTCCATTTTATATTCTAATAATAGGTTCCATTACCGCCTTTTTATATATCCAGTTGGCAGATGCTGTCTTCTGGTTTTTTGCAATTGTAATTATTATTTCATGGGCACAGATATACACCGGTTGGAAAAGAGTATTCCTTTTTGGATTTGCATTTGTAATCTTTAATGTAATTGGCGTGATCAGTATCGGGAGTCAATATTTATCTACAGGATATGTTGAGTTTTCAATTATGTCGGTGTTTATTGCATTTATTGCAGCTTCTATTCACAATCAGATATTCTTTAATAATATTGAAGCATTGAAAAAATTAGATTATGAAATTCAAAATGCAAATCTGGCATACAAACAAGCTGAAAGCTCGAATAAAGAATTAATTAAAAGCAAAGACATTACCAAGGCGATGTTTGAAATCACTCAAGAAGTACTGAAACACGAAAAATTTGAAGATGTACTGCAATTGGTTTTAGATAAAGCAGTAAGTTTAATTCCAGATGGTCAAGCTGGAAGTATATTAATTTTGGATGATGAAAAGATTAAATATGTAGCTGCGAAAGGATATCTTTTAGAGAATTTGAGAAAAATAGAGCTCTTACCAGAAGATTTGTTCCAAGCTACTTTAGACGATAAATATCAACCGATTATTATTAAAAATTTAGAATTATATGATCAAACACATTTGGGAGAGAAGAAAACTCAAAAATTAAGAGACAACGTAGTATTTGCTAAATCATGTCTAACATGCGCTTTCGAGTATGACGGTATGTTCTTTGGATCAATAAATGTTGATAATTTTGATGAAGAGGAAATATTTAGTGAATATGATATGTATTTAATTAAACAATTAGCTCATGAGTTGGAACTAATTATATCAATTCACAAATTATATGAACAAGCAATTCGCCCAACTAAATATGATGAATTAACTCAGGCGAGAACCAGAACATATTGCATAAAATTACTTAAAAATTTGATAGCTGTTAATCAGAAAGATAAAATTGCAATTTGCACATTAGACGTCAACAATCTAAAATCTGTCAATGATAAGTTTGGACACGATGCGGGAGATAAGTATTTGTCATTCTTTGCTAAATGTATTCGAAAATCAGAAATTAAAGATAATATTTTTGGTAGAATTGGTGGCGATGAATTTCTGCTGATTTTCCATAATTTAAATTTTGAAGAAGCAAGCAAGCAAATAGAAATCATTCGAAAACGCATGAATGATAATCCGTTTAAATTTAAGAAACACACAGAGAAAATCACGTTTGCAGCTGGAATAGCATTATATTCAGTAGACGATGATAATTTGGATAATTTAATCAAATTGTCGGATAAGAGAATGTATGAAGACAAACAAGTTCAAAAACAATTATAAACATACCAACATTTATTATAAAACCCTTGATTTTGAAGGGTTTTTTTAACGGTTTTTAAGGAAAAAAATGGCTAAAAATAGATAATTATTGTACTCTCATGTTATTTGGGGAAAAAACTTCCGTTTTACGGTAAAAAATAGTTGACATGGGCTGGTGCTTGTGATAAAATTATAAAGCATGTGAAATAACGCATGCAAAATCGGTCTTTGAAAACTAAACATATGTAAAAAAACAACAACCAAAAAATTTCGAGAGAAACGAAAAAAAATAATGAGCTAATAAAATAATTTATATATAAAAATATATGGAGAGTTTGATCCTGGCTCAGGATGAACGCTGGCGGCATGCCTAATACATGCAAGTCGAACGAACTAGTTTACTAGTGAGTGGCGAACGGGTGAGTAACACGTAAGGAACCAACCCTAAAAACGAGGATAACTCTGGGAAACTGGAGCTAATACTGGATAGGATATATTGTCATAAGGCGGTATATTTAAAGGTGCTTTCGGGCAGTGATTTAGGATGGTCTTGCGTCGCATTAGATAGTTGGTGAGGGTAACGGCCCACCAAGTCAACGATGCGTAGCTGAGCTGAGAGGCTGAACAGCCACACTGGGACTGAGACACGGCCCAGACTCCTACGGGAGGCAGCAGTAGGGAATTTTCGACAATGGGGGCAACCCTGATCGAGCAATGCCGCGTGAATGAAGACGGTCTTCGGATTGTAAAGTTCTTTTATTGGAGAAGAACGGTATAACTAGGAAATGAGTTATATGTGACGGTATCCATTGAATAAGCCCCGGCTAACTACGTGCCAGCAGCCGCGGTAATACGTAGGGGGCGAGCGTTATCCGGAATTATTGGGCGTAAAGAGTGCGTAGGCGGTTTGTTAAGTCATTTGTAAAAGATCTCAGCTCAACTGAGTAAGGCAGATGAAACTGGCAGACTTGAATACGGTAGAGGTAAGTGGAATTCCATGTGTAGCGGTGGAATGCGTAGATATATGGAGGAACACCAATGGCGAAGGCAACTTACTGGGCCGGAATTGACGCTGAGGCACGAAAGCGTGGGGAGCAAACAGGATTAGATACCCTGGTAGTCCACGCCGTAAACGATGAGAACTAAGTGTTGGGGTAAAACTCAGTGCTGAAGTTAACGCAATAAGTTCTCCGCCTGGGTAGTACGATCGCAAGATTGAAACTCAAAGGAATTGACGGGAACCCGCACAAGCGGTGGAGTATGTTGTTTAATTCGAAGATACACGAAGAACCTTACCAGGTCTTGACATAGCATTGACCGGTGTAGAGATACACCTTTCCTTCGGGACAATGTATACAGGTGGTGCATGGTTGTCGTCAGCTCGTGCCGTGAGGTGTTGGGTTAAGTCCCGCAACGAGCGCAACCCCTATTGATAGTTGCTAATATTAAGTTAAGGACTCTATTGAGACTGCCAGCGACAAGCTGGAGGAAGGTGGGGATGACGTCAAATCATCATGCCCCTTATGACCTGGGCTACAAACGTACTACAATGGCCGATACAAAGAGCAGCGAGAGGGCGACCTGGAGCAAACCTCATAAAATCGGTCTCAGTTCGGACTGGAGTCTGCAACTCGACTCCACGAAGTCGGAATCGCTAGTAATCGCGGGTCAGCACACCGCGGTGAATACGTTCCCGGGTTTTGTACACACCGCCCGTCAAACCACGAGAGTTTGTAACACCCGAAGCCGGTGGCCTAACCAGTAATGGAAGGAGCCGTCTAAGGTGGGACAGATGATTGGGGTTAAGTCGTAACAAGGTATCCCTACGGGAACGTGGGGATGGATCACCTCCTTTCTAGGGAGAAAGAAATTTCTTTAAGAAGAGAGAAAGCTTTGGATTGTAAGCTTAAAGTTTTGGACACATATGTTTAGTTTTGAGAGACCAATTTGATTTCTCAGGAACAAAAAAGCAGGCGATTTTTTTATAAAAAAGAATCGAAAGAAAGATCTTTGAAAAGTGGATATACTGTATAGCAAAGTTAAGGAAATAAGAGCATATGGTGAATGCCTAGGCACTAGGAGCCGACGAAGGACGTGACGAACTACGAAAAGCTACGGGGAGATGTAAGTAATCAGAGATCCGTAGGTATCCGAATGGGGAAACCCGGCAGCAGAAGGCTGTCACACAGCAATGTGGGGGAACGCAGTGAACTGAAACATCTTAGTAACTGTAGGAACAGAAAGCAATAGCGATTCTCTGAGTAGCGGCGAGCGAAAAGGGAACAGCCCATTTACCCATAAGAGTTACAAAACCGTATTATAGGAGAACTGTATTGGAAAAGCAGACCGAAGAGGGTGAAAGTCCCGTAAACGAAATAGTACGGACTCGGGTAAAGAAGAGTACGGCGAGGCACGTGGAACCTTGTCGGAATAAGGGAGGACCATCTCCCAAGGCTAAATACTACCTAGTGACCGATAGTGAACCAGTACCGTGAGGGAAAGGTGAAAAGAACCCTGGGAAGGGAGTGAAATAGAACTTGAAACCATATGCTTACAACAAGTTAGAGCCCGTTAATGGGTGATAGCGTGCCTTTTGTAGAATGAACCGGCGAGTTATGATAACATGCGAGGTTAAGGTTTAAGGACCGGAGCCGCAGCGAAAGCGAGTCTGAATAGGGCGAGGAGTATGTTGTTGTAGACCCGAAACCGTGCGAGCTAGGCATGAGCAGGTTGAAGTTGCGGTAACACGCAATGGAGGACCGAACCGCAGTCCGTTGAAAAGGGCCCGGATGACTTGTGTCTAGGGGAGAAATTCCAATCGAGCACGGAGATAGCTGGTTCTCACCGAAATAGCTTTAGGGCTAGCGTCGACGTAAAGTGTGTTGGGGGTAAAGCACTGAATGTATAATGGCTTCATATAGGAGTACTGAATGCAATTAAACTCTGAATACCAACATATATAGTCGGCAGTCAGACTACGGGTGATAAGGTCCGTGGTCAAGAGGGAAACAGCCCAGACCGCCAGTTAAGGTCCCGAAATTTATGCTAAGTGGGAAAGGAAGTGGATCCGTCTAGACATCTAGGAGGTTGGCTCAGAAGCAGCCATCCTTAAAAGAGTGCGTAACAGCTCACTAGTCGAATAGATCTGCACCGAAGATGTACCGGGGCTAAGCATAATACCGAAACTGCGGAATTGATACTTTTTAGTATTGATTGGTAGGTGAGCGTTCTAACAGCGTAGAAGTCAGATCGTGAGGACTGATGGAGTGGTTAGAAGTGAGAATGCCGGTATGAGTAACGAAAAGATGGGTGAGAATCCCATCCGTCAAAAGTCCAAGGTTTCCAGGGGAAGGTTCGTCCGCCCTGGGTTAGTCAGGTCCTAAGGTGAGGCTGAAGAGCGTAGCCGATGGCCAACAGGTTGATATTCCTGTACTACTTAATAGACAGACGGAGTGACGGAGAAAGATAACAGTAGCCTCCTGGAGGAATAGGAGGTTTAAGGTAACGAGGGAGAGTTGTAGGCAAATCCGCAACTCACATATCCTGAGTACTGACGACGTAAGTATTGTGAATCTCAGCTTCCAAGAAAAACTTCTATGGTTAATTTATTAAGTACCTGTACCGTAAACCGACACAGGTGGACGAGCAGAGAATGTAAAGACGCGCGAGATAACCCTTGTTAAGGAACTCGGCAAAATGACCCCGTAAGTTCGCGAGAAGGGGAGCTTTAAGTAATTAAAGCCGCAGAGAAGCGGCCCAAGCAACTGTTTACCAAAAACACAGGTTTCTGCTAAATCGTAAGATGAAGTATAGGAGCTGACACCTGCCCAGTGCTGGAAGGTTAAGAAGAGAGGTTAGAGCAATCGAAGCTTTGAATTGAAGCCCCAGTGAACGGCGGCCGTAACTATAACGGTCCTAAGGTAGCGAAATTCCTTGACAGGTAAGTTCTGTCCCGCACGAATGGTGTAATGACTTGGGTACTGTCTCAACAAGGGACTCGGTGAAATTTTAGTACCTGTGAAGATGCAGGTTACCCGCGACTAGACGGAAAGACCCCATGGAGCTTTACTGTAGCTTGATATTGATATTCGGTAATGAATGTACAGGATAGGTGGGAGATTATGAAATCGGGACGTCAGTCTCGGTGGAGTCATCCTTGGGATACCACCCTTTCATTATTGGATGTCTAACCTGCGGGCGTGTAGCCCGGGGGACAGTGTCTGGTGGTCAGTTTGACTGGGGCGGTCGCCTCCTAAAGAGTAACGGAGGCGCACAAAGGTTAGTTCAGAATGGTTGGGAATCATTCGTAGAGTGTAATGGCAAAAACTAGCTTGACTGCGAGACTTACAAGTCGAGCAGAGACGAAAGTCGGTCATAGTGAACTGGCGATCCCGCATGGAAGGGACGTCAATCAACGGATAAAAGTTACCCTGGGGATAACAGGCTGATAGCTTCCAAGAGTACACATCGACGAAGCTGTTTGGCACCTCGATGTCGGCTCATCACATCCTGGAGCTGGAGTTGGTTCCAAGGGTTGGGCTGTTCGCCCATTAAAGTGGTACGTGAGCTGGGTTCAGAACGTCGTGAGACAGTTCGGTCCCTATCTGTCGTGGGCGTTAGAAATTTGAAGGGAGCTGTCCTTAGTACGAGAGGACCGGGATGGACACTCCAATGGTGCACCAGTTAGTCTGCCAAGGCTATAGCTGGGTAGCTACGAGTGGAAGGGATAAACGCTGAAAGCATCTAAGCGTGAAGCCCCCCCTAAGATGAGATTTCTCATTCGTAAGAAGTAAGACCCCTTATAGATTATGAGGTTGATAGGCCAGAGGTGTACGCACGGTGACGTGTTTAGCTGACTGGTACTAATAGGTCGAGGACTTAACTTTGCGTTTTAAGCTACAAATTAAAATACAGTATACCCAGTTTTGAAAGAGGTCTGGTGATGATGGCGGAGTGGACACACCTGTTCCCTTACCGAACACAGAAGTTAAGCACTTCAGCGCCGATTGTAGTACGTTCGCGTGCGAGACTAGGACATTGCCAGGCTGCTTTCTAAATATTGCCTCAGTAGCTCAGTTTGGTTAGAGCACATGACTGTTAATCATGGGGTCGTAGGTTCGAGTCCTACTTGAGGCGCCATATATTTGGCCCGTTGGAGAAACGGTTAACTCACATGCCTTTCACGCATGCATTCACGGGTTCGAATCCCGTACGGGTCACCATATAAAACGATTAGATTTAGCACTTATGCTGGGTCTTTTTTTATACGTTTTTTACCCTAACAAAAGCGGGTTATCCAAGGAGTTTAGATTAAATAAATGTCATTATTAATGATTATTTGCTATAATGGTATGGTAATAAAAAGTATATATAAAAGATAAAATGCAGTTATATAATCTATTGGGACAGGAAAGGGTTTTGAATATGGAAAATTTTGAACTTATTGCGACAACTACATTCGGATTGGAAGCTATTGTTAAAAGAGAATTAATAGAATTGGGTTTTGAAATACTAAAAACAGAAAATGGAAAAGTAACTTTTTTAAGTGATGCTCAAGGAATTGCTAAGGCGAATATATGGCTTAGATGTGCTGATAGAGTATTATTAAAAATTGGTGAATTTAAAGCAGTGACTTTTGATGAATTGTTTGATAAAACGCAAAGTTTAGATTGGAGTTATTTTATAACAAAAGAGGGTAAATTTAACGTTAATGGTAAATCAGTTAAATCTACTTTATTTAGCATTTCAGATTGTCAAGCAATTGTTAAAAAATCAATAGCTGAGAATTTAAAAGAGACTTATAAAATAGATTGGTGTCCGGAAACAGGAGCTGAGTATACTGTTTTAGTTTCAATGCTTAAAGATATTGCGACTTTGACAATTGACACATCAGGAGTTGCTTTACATAAAAGGGGATATCGAGTTAATGCAGTAACAGCTCCTTTAAAAGAAACATTGGCTGCGGCTTTAGTAAAACTTAGTTTTTGGAATAAAAATCGATTGTTATATGATACATTCTGTGGCTCGGGAACGATTCCTATAGAAGCAGCTTTGATTGGAAAGAATATAGCTCCTGGTATAACAAGAGACTTTGCTGCGAAACATTGGCCAATAATTCCAGAAATGATGTGGAAAGATGAAATAAGTAAAGCATATAAGGCAATAGATGGTGATATTAAGATAAACATTATCGCAGTAGATATTGATAAACAAAATCTTATAGCCGCAAAGGAAAACGCTGATAAAGCTGGTGTAGCGGATTGCATAACTTTTATTAATGATGATTTTAGAAATATTAAATATGAAAATAACTATGCGATTTTAATATCAAATCCTCCATATGGAGAAAGATTATCAGAAAAAGATGAAGTAACTAAACTATATGAAGAGATGGGAATGGTTTTAAATAAATTTGATACATGGTCTTTTTACTTCATAACTTCGTATATAAGCTTTGAAAAAGTATTCGGCCGCAAAGCAGATCGATTAAGAAAACTTTATAATGGAAGAATCGAAACAATGTATTATCAATTTTATGGATTAAGACCACCTAAAAAGTAGTTTTTTTTAAAAAAAGTAACTATAACGGGGCCTATAAAACAGATGTTTTGAAAAAGGCATCTAATGATAGGCTCTTTTTTTTGTCAAAAAATGTGTATTAATTAATTAAACATGCCAAAACATGCTATTATGTTATTGCGCTAAAATAATTTTAAAGATATACTTAAGATGGGTGATAATAATGTATACACTAAAGAATATTATGAATTTCTTTTCCATACCAGAGAGAACCATCAGAAGGCATTTAAAATTGGGATTATTAAAAGGATCTAAAATAGGAGGAGTCTGGAAATTTACAAACTTTGATATTGAAAGATATACAAACAATAAATCTATATCAGATTTAATGACAAAAACAAGTATAGATAGACTAAACGACTATACTCGAGGGTTTATTAAACACAAGAATGATATTTGTATTACGTTCAACAGCAAACAGTTGCCTGATTCTTCGGTACATAAGATAACAAATTTCATCAATCAGTTTCAACATCCATTCTATTTTCACATATCAAACAACATCAAAAATAGAACGCTTATTTTTATAGGACATATAGAAGATAGCTTGTCCTTAATCAATTTATTAAAGGAATATGTAAATGAATAGCATACATGGACGCCTATCAAACATAATTGCGACAATAGATTTTAATTTTCTGTATAAGGGTTTTCACTCGTGTGATTTTGCTTTGTATAATCAAGAATATGTATACTTTAATCAAAGAATTGAAAAATTTGATGAGCGATTTATAGGAAATACAACGATAAATTATAATGGTGAGAATATAGCTATATGGAATTTGGAATTTGGGATTGAGGATGATCAGATTTTCGCAAGCAAAATCATTCATGAAATGTTTCATACTTATCAGATGAATCAAAAGGAAATAAGATTCCCAAATGAATTTTTGGGATTACATTATAATTATGATAAACACAATTTGAGCTGGAAATACAATGAAACCATGTTTTTGGTGGATGCATATACAAATAAGTCAATGGATTCTTTTAAAAAATTTATATCGAGCAGAAAAGATCGAGAACTGCAATTTAAGAATGAAACAGAATATGAATATAAAATTGAGACAATAGAAGGTATGGCTCGGTTTGTAGAATTAAAAGCATTGGCTCAATTGAATATTGAAAAGTATCAAAAAGAAATGTGCAATATGATAAATAATATTTCTATTCCGGATAACTACATACCTATACGTACAATATGTTATAATATTGGAGCGTTGATACTAATCACCGCTGAACAATTCGGTATTGCAATTGATCATAAGATTGGATTAGAGCAGTGTCCAATATTCCACATTGTATCAGCAGATATAAAGAAACATTGCTCTTATGAATTAAAGAGTATAAACACAATTTTTGTAAATCAGTACATTAAAAAAATGGAGAATGTAATCACTGAAATATTAAATAATCCCCACGAAATTATTCCCTGCGACGCATTGACCGGTTTAGACCCAATGAATACATTTAAAAGAAGAGAATATTATATTTTTCAACATTTTGTAAGAATAAAATATAAAGATATAGAAACTAATATTTTTGGTGAAACTTTAGGCAAGATTGATGAATTAGGAAATGTAACACAGATATATAAATCTCTTCCGTGAAATGCAATATGTGAATATAATGAAACTATAGAACGAGGTAAATTATGATAGGGCAAACAATACTAAAATTTGACGAGTTGACTAGTACAAATGATTTTGTTAAGAGTAATATTTTAAATT
>Ga0222658_1000818_pt1 | contig 15242 bp, 10 predicted proteins | sample AntAcemetagen476_FD_179830 | JGI IMG/M metagenome (GOLD analysis project Ga0222658, IMG submission 179830) | Saline water microbial communities from Ace Lake, Antarctica - #476 | ecosystem: Environmental > Aquatic > Non-marine Saline and Alkaline > Saline | place: Antarctica: Ace Lake... | reverse complement strand
AGAGGGTGTTGATTACTTACCTCTCAATGTTGAATATGAGGAAAAGATGTATGCGGCTGGTCGCATTAAAGGCTCTCGCTTTATGAAGCGAGAAGGAAGGGCGACTGATGAAGCCGTTCTTACGGGTCGTCTTATTGATCGTATTCTTAGGCCTCGCTTTGACGAAAGAATTAGAAACAACATTCAGGTTGTTTCAACAATATTATCATTTGATGGCATCAACGATCCGGATATTCCGGCTGCAGTTGGTGCTTCTTTAGCTTTAAGTATCTCCGACATTCCATGGAACGGACCATTGGCGACTACTAGGATTGCTAAAGTTGATGATAAATTTATCGTCAATCCTAGCTACGAAGAACGTGAAAAATGCTTACTTGACCTAATAGTTGCTAGTGATGGCAAGGTAGTTAATATGATTGAGCTGGGTTCTGGTGGTGCCGACAATAAGGAAATTATGGAGGCAATCAAGGAAGGCGTTAAGGTTATTGCGGAAAATATAAAATTCCAAAATGAAGTTATTAAAGCTTTTAAGGTTGAAAAGAAAGAATTTAATTTTTTCAAACTAGACGGCGACATAAAGAAAAAAGCTGATGATTACCTAGGAGAAAGCTTAGCTGGTATCGTTGGCGACAAAGACAAGATTGGGTTCCAGGAGGCCTTGTTGAAAGTTAAGGAAGGATATGATGAGCTTTTTGTAAAAGACATTAAAGAGAGTGATATTTCTGTTCAACTAAAGGACGGGTTAATGTCTCTCTTCGAGGAGAAAGTTGACACATTGGTTCACAAGAACATTCTTGAGAAAGACCAAAGAGTTGATGGTCGCAAACTAGATGAAGTTAGGGTTCTTGGATGCGAGGTTGGGCTGTTGCCAAGAACTCACGGATCAGGATTATTTAAGCGGGGACTGACTCACGTCCTTTCAGCAGTTACTTTGGGAAGTCCTGGAGAAGAGCAGTTATTGGATGGCATGGAGATGGTTGGTACGAAGGGATTTATGCATCACTACAATTTTCCTCCTTACAGTGTTGGCGAGACTGGCTTTTTTAGGGGCCCAGGAAGACGTGAAATTGGTCACGGTGCACTTGCCGAGAAGGCATTGTTACCAATGATTCCTAATAGAGATGAATTTCCTTACACAATTAGATTAGTTAGCGAAGTATTATCATCTAATGGGTCATCATCAATGGCGTCAACATGTGGGTCAACTCTTGCGCTCATGGATGCGGGAGTCCCCATTAAAGAGCCTGTTGCTGGTATTGCCATGGGCCTTATGTTGGACGAGAAAGATTCTTCAAAATATAAAATTATTACTGATATTCAGGGACCAGAAGATCATTACGGTGATATGGACTTAAAAGTTGCCGGAACTAAAGAAAGAGTGACAGCTATGCAGATGGATGTTAAAATAGGTGGGGTCAGTGAGAAAATTCTTGCCGAAGCACTAGATCAAGCCTACAAAGCTAGAACAGAGATCCTGGGTGTTATTCAAAAAACCATTAGTGCGCCCAAAAAAGAACTTTCTAAGTATGCACCAAAAATTTCCTCAATCAGAATTGATAAAGATAAAATAGGAGAAGTTATTGGTTCTGGTGGAAAAACAATCAATGCTATTATAGAGAAAACAGGAGCAGCGATTGACATTAAAGAAGATGGACAGATCTTTATAAGCTCGCAAGACATTGAGAAAGTTGAGGAAACAATAGAAATAATTAAGAGTATGACTCGCAAATACGAGCCTGGCGAAATATTTGAGGGCAAAGTTACCAGGATTTTAGATTTTGGAGCATTTGTTGCTATCTCGCCCGTTCAAGAAGGACTAGTCCACATCTCAAAAATGGCCTCTTATCATGTTGCTAGCGTTCGCGACATAGTATTAGAAGGCGATAATGTCAAAGTTGAAGTTATTAAGACTGACGAGAAAGGAAGAATAGACCTTAAGCTAATCAAGAACTTTGATCGTGAACCTAAAAAAAGTGCTCCTGCTGAACCACGCGATCCTTTTTCAGGACCAAGACAAAAAGATAATAGGGGAGGCGGCTTTAATAGAAACAACAGAAGATAACATTAAGTAAAATACATATGGAGGGCAATTCTAATCAACCCCAAAAGGTTCCAGTAAAGGGATCGGCACCCATGCCGGACCCTTCCGGTGCTTTATTGTCCACAAACACACAAAAAGATCTCAAGAAAAACGAGGTTGATAAGATTTTGCCTATTCAAAAACCAGAAGAAAAAGGAGCTATACCAGCTTCCTTTTCTGTTAAAGACACAAAAGATTTGCCTAGTTCCTATCAAAAGAAATCATTATTAGCGAATACTGGCAAGACTGAGGGATATGAGGTTCGTACAATGCAGCATGATGTGGACGAGACGAAGGGAAAGAAGGTGAAGTCAGTTAGTATTGCAAAAGACGCACCTAAGGCGGGGAGTATAAAAACTAGAAAGCAATCTCCTGATAGTGTTTCGAAATTCAGTGCGCCAATGACAATAGATCCAGTATCAGGACCCAAAGAAGGCGTTATCGGGAAGCTCGGAAAAGCTAAGACAAGAAAGAAAGAAAAAGTGTCACTAGGCAAAAGAATAAAATATTATTTAGCACAAAGAAGATTAGATAATGCCACTAAACCGAAGAGAACGGGAATGCTGGTATTTTTCATTATTGTTATTTTTATTGGTGGTTTTGGCTACTACATATATACTACCGGGGCATTTTCGAGTCTTGAGGGTATCTTTGACACACTTCTTGGAAGACAGTCAACAGACCCACCTATTGCAACGACAACACCGCCAACGGCTACCACAACGCCGCCAACAGGAACTACAACAATACCAACCCTACCGATTGATCCTGGTGGAGCAACAGCCACTCCAATAACAACACCGACAGATCCTCCTGTTGACCCAATAGCTGATGATGATTTTATTCCTTCTGATCCTTTTTTTGAAGCTGATTCAGAAAAAATTCTTTATCTTAAGAATCTTGCAGAGACATTTGATGAGCTTAAAGAAGCTTTTGATGCAAGCAAGGTTGGGTCAAATCAGTTTGAAAGAATAGTTGTGACTGCAGAAGAGAATCTTTCTGGCATAAGCTTGGCGCAAATCTGGAAAGGCATTAAGTCTCTGGCTATTAAGGGTGACGATGTGAACTATACAGAGCTATTGAGCAGTGAACTTATTGAGAGTTGGGGGTTGGCAATGACTAACAATATATACGGAGCAATATCGGAAAACTACAACTTATTCTTCTACGGTCAACCAGATGATGGCCCAAGAGCCGTTTTAGTTTTCAGGCTGAACAATTCTGATATAGCTGACTATATGATGGACTGGGAAACTACGATGGTCTACGATTTAAAGAATTTGTTTTTAGGCCAAATACACGGAGAACAAAGCGTGGAAGCATATCAAGACAATTTATATAAAGATGCTCATATAAGATATCTTAATTTACCAGAATCCAGCCTAACGATGGATCATGCAATAGTCGTAGATTCGGACTATCTCATCCTTACAACATCACGAGAGGCCGCCTGGGCGACCGTAGATAGGATTGTGGAAGCAAATCCACAAGAAGAGGTTGACGAGTTTGCAGACTGGCAACCATATGAAAACAAAGAATATGGATATAAGTTTAAATATCCACCAGAGTTAGCGTATCAAGAAGAAACAGATATAAATATTTCTTTCCGATTTATACTAAATTTCATCAATGAAAATACTGGAGAGCAAGTTTTCTCTGTTGAGAATCCGATACCAGAAGTAGGATATGAGGCTTGGGCTACACAGGGTATTGAGAAAGTTCTAATACCTGGAACAAGCAATAAGTATTTAATAAAAGACACTATGATGGCCACTGACAGCGAGTCAGGTCTTAATAATTTGCTTTTAGTAAGCTGGAACCATGATAGCTGGGAAAACTCAGGCTTATTTAGCCTTGGGTTTGCAGAGGAGACCGATGGTAATATAAAAATATTAGACAACATTGTATCGACATTTGAATTAGCGGAAAACTAAGGGTTAAAAAACAACTTAATAAATAAAAAGAGAATTAGTTAATGACCAAAAATGGTCATTTTTTGTTTAATTGTACTTAAGCAAACCATAGTAGATACATGGCAAATATACGCCAATACTGCATATAACACAGTTGACAGCATGTAAAATGTGGCCTGTGGATAACTTGACATATTTGCTATTGCAGGTGAAATATCTACGTGCTATAATTAGATTACAGGTGAAAGATTCACCTGTTCAAAGAGAAATGTTTTAGGAGGGCATTTCTGCGGTAGTCTGAGATAGCGGAAAACAAAATTGTTCTTTGAAAATTAGGAGGGATATAATGTTCTTTATTTCCTTATCTTGGATTCCCGAAGCCGGGATCTTGAAAATGAGTCAAGATTCTTCTTCGAGGGGGCGACCCTTATAAGCATTGCATACAAGGGCATCGCCCTCTTTTAATACAAAAAATTTCTCAGAGGGCAAAATGCAACGCTTGGGTCTTGGACCAGATAAGTCTCGACCTGCGATCCTTGGGTTTCACACTTTAAGTCTCGACCTGCGATCCTTGGGTTTCACACTTTAAGTCTCGACCTGCGATCCTTGGGCTGGCGCATTTTAAGCATTGATATTGCATAAATTTCATCCACTTGCACTTATCTTTTTGGGGGAGTAAAATAGTTATATAGAAAGCAAGGCAGGCTTGCTTGCTGGTTAAACGCCACATAAGCCCGTCTTGTTTTGAATTTGCAAAAATATGAAAAAAAGAATAATAAAAACAATAAAAAGAATAGGTCATAGGTCTCCCAAGAAGAAGGTTGAGTCAAAAAAAACTGTCTCCAAGAAAGTTACTTCTAAGAAGCCCGTAAAAAAAGTGGTTACAAAAGAGCACTTGCCACTAGAAAAAGCGCTTAGAAAGAAGGAAAAACAGCTAAAGAAACAACTTACCAATATTGCTAACAAAAGCAAGTCTGTTAAGGGTGATTATAAGGCTCGATTTCCTTTTTTTGGTCGTGGGAAAGATGAAGATGCTCAAGAAGTTACCCAATATGAGAAGCGAATAAGCATTGAACATCAGCTCGAAATAGAGCTTGAGAAAGTAGGTGCCGCGATTAAGAAGGTAGAAGGCGGTAAATATGGTATTTGTAAGGCCTGCAAGAAAAAGATTCAACCTGAGAGGCTCAAGATATATCCAGAAGCACAGCACTGTATGGAATGCCACAAAAAAGGCGTATAAATTAAAAATCAAAGAGGCCTTACGGCCTCTTTTAGGTTATTCGAAAAACTGCTAAGATAGGATATATGTCATCAAAAGTTTATTCAGCATCGATCATTGGTCTAGACGCACTGCTTGTTGAGGTAGAGGTTGATATCTCGCATGGTTTAAGCCTTTTTAATATTGTCGGACTTCCCGACAAAACCGTCGAGGAGTCAAAAGAACGTGTTAATGCGGCGCTTCGTAACAGCTCTGTCGTTGCTCCCCAAAGTAAAAGCCAAAGAATTACTGTTAATTTAGCGCCCGCTGACCTTAAGAAACAGGGCTCTTTGTACGATCTTCCTATTGCAGTTGGGTACCTCTTAGCTTCAAAACAAATTGAATTTTCTACCGAAGACAAGATGTTTTGTGGGGAACTAGCTTTAGACGGAAAACTTCGTCACGTTAATGGTGTTTTGGCTCTGGCAAACTTGGCTAGAAAAAGAGGGTTTAAGGAGCTTTACGTGCCTGAGGTTGACGCGGGAGAAGCATCGTTGATGGGAGGGATAGACGTTATTCCCGTAAGTGACATAAAGTCTCTTATAGGGCACTTTAATGGATCTGCTCTCATAGGGGTTGCTGGAGAAAATAATCTTTTTGAGGAATTAAGCAATGTGGAACTTGTAGAGGATGCTCTCGATTTTTCTTATGTTAAGGGACAAGAAACCGCAAAAAGAGCGCTAGAATTGGCAGCAGCAGGCGGTCATAATGTAATTTTTTCTGGAAGTCCCGGGTCTGGCAAGACGATATTAGCTAGGAGTTTTGCGACAATATTGCCAAAAATGGATGCTGACGAAGCTCTTGAGGTAACGAGAATATTTAGTGTGGCCGGCCTTTTGTCATCTGACAAGCCATTGTTGGTTGATAGGCCATTTAGAAGTCCGCACCATTCAGCTTCTAGTATTAGTCTTGTTGGTGGAGGAAGTTACCCAAAGCCCGGAGAAGTGACTTTGGCCCATAGAGGAGTACTGTTTCTAGACGAATTTCCTGAGTTCCCTAGAAAGGCGCTCGAAGCTTTGAGGCAGCCGTTAGAAGATGGACACGTAACAATTTCAAGGGCAGCCGGAACTATTAAGTTTCCGGCTAATTTTATCCTTGTGGCCGCGATGAATCCATGTCCATGTGGATATTTAAATGATTTAGCTAAAGAATGTATTTGTACCTCATCACAAACAGCGCGTTATAAAAGAAGGGTGTCCGGTCCCATTCTTGACCGTATTGATATCCATGTGAATGTTGCTAGAGTTAAGTATGATAAGCTTACCGCAGATGATTCTGGAGAAAACTCTAAGGATATAAGAAAGAGAGTTGAGGGTGCGCGCAAGTCTCAAAAGGAACGCTTTTCTTTGTCAAAAACACGACTCAATAGCGAAATGAATAATCTTCAGATAAAAAAATATTGCGAACTTGATGGTGCATCAACTGCGCTTATGAAAAATGCCGTCAATCAATATCATCTTTCAGCTAGAAGCTACTTCAGGACACTAAAGGTCGCTAGAACAATAGCAGACCTAACAAGCGCAACCAAAATAGAACAAGCTCACCTTGCGGAAGCGATTCAATATCGAATTCAAGAAGACAACTAACATGGATAAATTAGAAAAATCAATAATATCAACTCTGGCATATGCTAGTACAAAAAGCTGGCCAATGAGCTTGTGGGAAATATATAGGTATCTTATCAATCCGAATAGGTTTGACGGTAGAATAAACTTAAATAAGTTTGACGGTAGAATAAACTTAAATAAGTTTGACGGTAGAATAAACCCAAACAGGTTTGACGATAGAGGGGCAGTCGTTGAAGGTGTAAGCCTGGGCAATATCCAAAAGTCCTTAGGCGCCTTAAAAAAAGAAGATGTTATTATAGAGGAAGATGGATTTTACTCTTTAAGGCGGGAAAATTTAGCACAAACCAGGATTAAAAGAGACAAAATAAGCGATCTAAAGACCAAAAAAACACTAAAAAAAGCATATTTCTTAGCTCATTTTCCCTTTATCAGGGGAGTTTTTTTTAGCGGATCACTTGCTTTTGGCTGGTCCAAGGAAGAGAGCGATATTGACGTATTAATTGTTACGAAACATGGAAAGATATGGACGGCGCGCATTATTATTTCCATAGTATTATTATTGGTTGGCCTAAAGAGAACAAAAAATAGAGTTAAAAACAGAATTTGTCTTAATCATTTCATTTCAGAGAAAGAACTCAAGGTGCCGCTATATAGCCTGTACAACGCAAAGACATACACAAGGTTAATTCCCATATACGCTAGACCCAGAGTGGCGAGAGACTTCGTAAAAAACAATGATTGGGTGCGAGATTATGTGATTAACGGGTTTGGAAGTTATTATTGTGACTCTAGAACAAAACAGAGATCATATGTACTTAGATTAGGACAGATTTTTACAGAGAGCCTGATTTCAATAGCCGGGCTTGGACCGGTCCTCGAAAAAATCTTAAAATATTTACAAACAAAACGTATAAAAAAAGACCCCCTTACTTATGAGAAAGGAGGGCGAATAGTGATTGGTGATGATCAGATAGAGCTTCATCCCGAGTCTCCAGAGAAGGAGATGATAGTTGGGTACAATAAAACCCTAAAGCGATTAGACCTTTTTAGCTTTGAACTTGAGCAAGACTCTGGCCTTAGAAGATAGGGCCGAGATGTAAACTTTTTCGGTTTTTTGGGCAACATTCTCCCAATTGTAATGATCTCTTGATCTTTCTTGGCCTTTTCGGGCCATTTTTTTGATATCGTTTCTGCTAAGAGCCAATAATTGACCCAGTCTTTTATATAGATCACTAATATTTTTATTTCTGAACGTTAGTCCGATACCATTAATGGGCTCAATGTTTTCTGGGATATTACTTGTCAGAATGGGTAGGCCATAATGCATGGCCTCAAGAAGCGCCAATGAAAGCCCTTCCGATTCTGAGGGATGGATGTAGGCAAAGGCATTCTTAAAAAGGAGTTCCAAGTCCTTTCCTACTTGTTGGCCCGTGAAAATAATATTTGGGTTATTTGCAGCTAAACTTTTAAGTTCTGCTAAATAATTGTCTGTATATGATGGCTTGCCAACTATAACCAACTTTTTTTTCAGTTGAGCTTTTGGATCTAAGTGATTGTAGGCTTCAATAAGCGTATGAATACCCTTATGCTTGACAAGCCTATTAACGGTTATAAGGTAGCCTCTTGGCAAGAGGCTCCATTTTTTATCAAGAACCTTCTGTTCGGATTTTGTAGCAATCTTATTTACAGATTTTTGCTCTGTTGCATTTGGGGTATAGACAATGTCTTTACCGTAAACAGCCTTAGCATAGCGCTTGAGTGTTCTTGAAACCGCAATAGTTTTGTGAGGAACCAAAACCGAGAATGCCTCACCTAGTCTCAACGATAGTCTGGCTAGCAGTGACCATTTTTGATGATAATAATCTTGGCAATGGAAAGTAGAAACGACCCTTAGGCTGGGTTTCAAGAGTCTTGGTAGCCATGCAAAAAGAGATGGGCCGATTCCATGATAATGAATAATGTTTAAATCTTTTAATTTATAAATAGCATGCAAACTTGCAAAGAAAGTGTGTGATGCTGCATCAAGATTTTTCGTTTTAAGAGATCTGAGGCTGATCAACTTAACTTTCTTATAGTTTTTTTTGTGTTTTGGAGAATAGTGAGGCCGGGTATAGGCAAGAACCTCATGGCCAAGATCTGATAGTTTCAACGACAAATGTTCGACATGTTTTTCAATGCCGCCTGATTTGGCTGGTATTCCTTTTTGTCCAATCATTGCTATCTTCATGAGTGTTTTTTATCTAAAGCCTTTTTGTAAATTTTTATTAGTTCTTCGTAATGTTTTTCTGGAGTAAAGTTTCTCTCGACAAACAACCTAGCTGCTAGCCCCATGGTCCTGATGGTGCAGGGCTGATGATAAAGGGAGCTAATCTTTTCTTTTAAGTCTTTGCTATCACCTGGATTAAACAGTAAACCATTCTTACCATCATTTATCATCTCAGGCAACCCGCCAAGATTGCTTGCTATAACAGGCTTGCCTAAGGCGAAGGACTCAATCACAGAGAATGGAGCGTTCTCGTAAGAAATAGATGGCACGACCACGAAGGCAGACCCCTTAATAATGTCTTTAAGCTCTTGGTCGTATTTTGCTCCCATAAATTCTATATTATTGGCACCGTTTTTGTTGGTGAAGCTTTCTAGCTCTTCTCTTTGAGGTCCATCTCCTACAATTTTTAGGTTGATATCTTTCAATCCAGAAATAGCTTCAATAAGGGTTTTTATTCCTTTCTGGCCGTGAAGTCGACCAAAACATAGAATATATTTTCCTGGAGCAAACTCTGGATCGAACCTATCAATCTCCATAAATGAAGTTATTTTTGCTACTTTCTGGCTTGGAAAACCGTTTTTTACAAGCTTCTTTGCTAGAAAGTTCGAGGGGGCAATAAAATAATCAACATTTTTTATGTAAATTTTAGAGAATTTTTCAAAGTACAATCTCAAAGCGGCAATGAAACTGGCTGCAAAAGAGTTTTTAATGCATTTATGTTTCGCGGCTTTCCAATACTTACCACCAGCGCAAGATTCATGGACGCTATCCTCAAGATATAAATTATAATTAGGGGAGATTAGGTGAAAATCGTGAACAGTCTGAACTATCGGTATCCCCATTTTTTTAATCACAGGAAGAATCGAGGGGGTAATGTGATGGTAGATATTGTGAAAATGAACAATATCTGGCTTTTCTTCCTGTAGTAACTTTTTTATTTTCTTTCTTGCTTCGAAAGAATAAATTAATTTAAAAGCATTTTTTAATGAACCGAAAGAAGCTTTAGGATTGCTTAAATCTTGTTCTTGAACAAAATATGAGCTATAACTAGAGGGAAGAGCGTCTTTATCTTTCATGGAAAACACTTGGATCTTGTGAGATTTTTTCTCTAAAAGTGTGATTAACGACAAAAGGTATCGACCAACTCCGCCCGATCTTCCTTTCTGGTGATAGAATTTGTTAATCTGAAGTATTTTCATTGTCTTTATGGTTGGCAGGAAAAATATTTATATATATCTAGCCTTAGCTGCCGGAATGGGTCTGGTTTTCATAGCAGCTATCTTAGGAGAGCTTTCTTTGTTTGCCTCTCTTTTTTTATTGATCTGTCTTGTCTGTCTGCCTCTCTCTAAAAAGTATTCTTTCGAGTTGTTCTTGTTGCTTTTGCTGATAAGGCCAGCTATTGACTCTGTTGGTACGAGGCTGATTTTCGAAACCATTAATTTTCCAATTAATTACAACGGCGTAGTCGCTTTCTTAATGATATTTCTAGCCGGACTATTGGTTGTGAAAGACAAGGCTCGTCTCAAAAGAATGCCTGGACTGAGACCAGTTACAGTCTTTCTTGCTTTTAGCGCCTTAAGCATCTTTTGGTCTCTCAGTTTTTCAAGTAGTATTTCTGAATTAATAAGAATACTGAGCATCTTTTCCGCTTATTTTGCAGCGTTCCTACTAGTGAAAGACAAAAAGAAACTTAAGAAGCTAAATCTTGCTATCATTGCCTCGGCGATTGTTCCAATGAGCGTCGCGCTCTATCAGTATGTATCTGGAACAGGGGAGACAATTTTTGGCGAATTTTTTATAAGAACAAAAGGGACATTTTTCTACCCCAACAACCTGGCCTTTTTCTTGGTGTTCATAGTCGGCATGTTGCTAGTCCGCTTTTCACTTAGCAAGGAGAAAATTTCTAGAGGTATTTACGGCCTATTGATCGGATTGTGTCTGATAGTACTTCTAAGTACATATACCCGAGGTGCCTGGTTCGGTGTAATGATAGTTTTGGGAGTTTATGGCCTGATTAAACATAGGAAAATACTTCTTGTAGGAATTTTAATTTTGTTGGTTGCTTATTTGCTTGTTCCGACAATTCAAGAAAGAATGAGTGATATTATCAGGCTTGAGCCGTTCAGTTCAATCGTTTGGCGTTTCCGTCTTTGGGGGAATATGCTTGGTGACTTCATAAAACGACCCATTCATGGCTATGGAATAGGAGCATTTCAGGTGCTCTCTGGCAGGAGTCAGGGACTTAACATGCTCCCTGCGCCCGAAGCACACAATGATTATCTCAGGATAATGATAGAGATTGGCATTGTCGGTCTAATTTCTTATTTAGCTTTTATTTTTAGGGTGCTTATCTTTCAACTTAAGACTTTTCTTAAGGCGAAAGACAAATTTCTTAAAAACGTGAGCTTTGTTTCGGTGATAATATTCGGAACTTTTATTTTGATGGCTTTTGGAGATAATGTTTTGCGCGGAACAGCCGTTCAATGGATCCTTTTTGGATACCTGGGCGGTGTAGTCGGTCTGGCACGAACGCAAGCTAAGGAAAAGTAATTTTGAAAAGAAGAAAAAGGACAGAAGGAGACAGTGCCTCCTTTCTGTCCTTTTGTTTTTGCTATTTTCTACCACGCACAAGGAACGTTTTCAGAAACAAAGACATTTCGGACGAAATGACCGTTAATGATTTCACCTTCTGCGTCTACGTCTTGGCAGTCTGGCACCCAATATTGAGTGTGATCTCGAGGATCCATCCAACCTGGATTCAGCCAAACGTGATCGGTTGTTCCATCAGGATTACCTGGATAGAGAAAGATGAATTGTCCGTGTACGAGGTCGCAACACAGAGGAATACCCCTGAGTACGAACATGACTTCTTCTCTCTGATAGTCGGTACCTGCGTTTACAATGCGGAAATGAATCTCTTGATTGTAAAGAGAATCATGGTCTTTGAGCTTTGAGAGCTCCCAACCAGTTGCATCGCTTGCGAAGAAGATACCTGCTAGTTGATTAGGAACATTGTCATACGAAAAAATCCGTTGAATGAATTCAGTCGTTGATAGTCCTCTAGTCTGAACCAATCCATTAAAGGCAATCTCTGCCTGTGGATGGCCTTTCCAGCTAGCCCGCTCAATGGCTCCAGTTAGATCAACGTAGATGTCTCGTACAAGAATGTACGCCGTCATGGTGCCGTTATTTTCCATTACCAACTTCATCCTGTTAGCATCCCAAGCCCGGGACTGTTCGTCGAAGGCCAAGGTGTTCCAGGGTTGGCTGTTCTGGTTCGCAACGGCTACGATTGGCATAATCGCCACTAATACAACGATTGCCAGCGTGAACAATGCCATATTGCTTTTCATGGCACACCACTCCTTTTTAGTTAAAGTACTTGGCCAACGATTTGACCGCCAGAGCGAAGAAGACTCTTCGCCTAAGCGTTTAAATCGTTTTAAATTATTGGTAAGTTACCTGGGGCACTAGACTTCTTAATGACTTGCTCTGAAGTGTAATCTTTCTTAATAGTTCCGCTTTCTTGATTTATTTCCTTTTGAGCTAGTTCCGTTTTCTTAATCTTAAAGCTCTTTTTGGGGAATGCAACAACAAAGCCGATACTACCGATAAGACCGATGATTAAACCAAGAAAAGTATTTACAATAGCCCTTGGCTTAATAAATTTATTACTTACAATAGAGCCGCTAAGGGGAATAGTTTCAACTTCAGTATTGTCTCCTAAAAACAAGCTTTGCTTCTCTTTGATAACATAGCTAACAGCTTGACTGATGCTTAGGGCCTGTTTTTGATCTGGATGATAAATATCAACCTTTAATATGCCGGTATTGGGAACAGTTTCAAGAACGGCAGTTTTGCGCCATTTCTTAATAACTCTATCTTGTGTTTTGCCAAAATATTCTGACTCAACACCAAGACTTGATTCGGTAATTTGTTTTAAAAAGGCGGATGAGTGAATAATTTGTTTATAGGTGTAGGCGAGCTGTTCGGCACCCTTAATAGCGGTATAAGCATCAATACCGGCGTTTTGCTTTTGAATAATCAAATGCTCACTCGAGGCTTTGTAATAGTGAGGAAGAAAGAAGTTTATATATAAACCAAAAGTTGCGGTCAAGACCGTTATGATCAAAACAGTTTCCCACCTATCCTTTAAAATGTTAATAAATTCTCTAGTTGTCATATTGTTGCTATCCTATCATACAAACATTAATTTGTCAATAGCTGAGAGAGTTTTTTATGATTATAGACAGCGAGTTTCTTCTATTGACAAAAGCACTTCACGCCATTAAGATATAGTATAATAAGAAATTAGCACTCTTGTAGTGAGTCTGCTAATTGATAAGGTTAAATCTTAACTATTTAAATTACAAAACTATGAATATTCAACCTCTCGGAGACAGGGTTCTTCTCGAACCTATTTCATCCGAAGTAAAGACAAAGTCTGGCATTGTGTTGCCTGATACTGCCGAGAAAGAAAGACCAGAACAAGGCAAGGTCATTGCCGTTGGCACAGGAAAAGCCCTTGATGATGGTTCACTGAAACCACTAGAGCTGAAAAAGGGCGATACTGTTTTATTCTCAAAATATGGGCCAACCGAAATTAAGATTGGCACTAAAGAATATTTAATTGCTAAAGAGGAAGACATCTTAGCAATTATTACTAAATAATTAAAGAGTAATTTCTACAAAAAATTAATATGGCTAAACAAATTGAATTTTCAGAAAACGCCAGAAGGGCAATAAAAAGAGGGGTAGATCAGCTTGCTGATACGGTTAAGGTTACGTTGGGCCCTAAGGGCAGAAACGTGATTTTAGACAAAGGTTACGGGGCCCCTATTATTACAAATGATGGCGTTACTATTGCAAAAGAAATTGAGGTTAAGGATAGAATTGAAAACCTTGGAGTTGAGATTATAAAGGAAGTTGCCAGTAAAACCAACGATGTGGCTGGTGATGGGACTACAACTGCAACAATTTTAGCTCAAGCAATGATCACAGAAGGATTTAAAAATATCGCTGCTGGCGCTAATCCTTTGGCCATCAAGCAGGGCATTAAGAAATCCACTGATAAAGTTGTTGCCGGCCTTAAGAGTATTTCAAAAAAGATTTCATCAAAGAATGATAGAGCTAGTGTTGCTACTATCTCTGCCCAAGACCCAGAAGTCGGCGAGTTAATTGCCGAACTCATGGAAGAAATTGGCGCAGAAGGCGTAATCACAGTTGAGGAAGCAAAGACATTTGGCGTGTCCAAAGAGATAAAAGAGGGCATGCAATTTAACGAGGGCTATATTTCTCCTTATATGGTTTCAAACACAGAGAAAATGGTGGCCGAACTTAATAATCCACTAGTATTGATTACTGATAATAAGATTTCATCAATTAATGAAATTCTGCCACTTCTAGAAAAGGTGACAACTGCTGGCAAGAAAGAGATTGTTATTATTGCCGAAGAGATCGAAGGTGAAGCGTTGGCAACTTTGATTGTTAATAAGCTTAGAGGAACATTTACTGCTTTGGCTCTTAAGGCGCCTGGTTTCGGTGATAGAAGAAAAGAAATTCTTCAAGACATTGCCATATTAACTGGTGGTCAGGTCATTTCAAAGGACAAGGGTCTTAAGCTTGAAAATACTGAAATCAACATGCTTGGTACAACTGATAAAGTCATCGCTACAAAGGATAACACGACAATCGTTGGTGGTGGTGGCAAGAAGTCAGCCGTCATTAAAAGAATAGAACAAATTAAAATCCAAATTGAAGCCACCGAATCAAGTTTTGACAAAGAGAAGCTTCAAGAGCGATTAGGCAAACTTTCAGGCGGTGTTGCCGTTATAAAGGTGGGTGCTGCTACAGAAGTTGAGCAAAAAGAAAAACAACACAGAATTGAAGATGCTCTAGCTGCCACAAAAGCAGCAGTTGAAGAGGGCGTTGTTCCTGGTGGTGGAGTAGCTCTAATTAGGACTATAAAGGGCCTAGATTCTCTTACGCTGACTGGTGATGAGAAAATTGGCAAGCGTATAGTCAAAAAAGCACTCGAAGCGCCGCTTAAGCAAATTGCGCAAAATGCAGGCGTTGAAGGTTCGGTTGTTGTAGATAAGGTTAAGAAACTTACTGGTGCGAACGGATACAATGCTGCTAAGAATACTTATGAAGATCT
>Ga0222658_1000817_pt1 | contig 15303 bp, 35 predicted proteins | sample AntAcemetagen476_FD_179830 | JGI IMG/M metagenome (GOLD analysis project Ga0222658, IMG submission 179830) | Saline water microbial communities from Ace Lake, Antarctica - #476 | ecosystem: Environmental > Aquatic > Non-marine Saline and Alkaline > Saline | place: Antarctica: Ace Lake... | reverse complement strand
CAACTACACTTAATGGAGAGGCGAAGATTATCTTATCTAAAACTAAAAAACCTATGACTGCTAAACAGATATACAAAGAAGTAATAAAAAGAGGAAATTTGAGGCTTATAACAAAGCACAAACAAACGAGAAGTTAATTTTTATGAAGTTGTTAAAAGATTTGTGTGAGAACGCAGAACAACCTATCTATAAATTCGGTCGCCCAACCTTGCCTTTTTCAGATATGCTTTTTGGCTCTATTATGAAAGTCTATACTGGATTTTCCCTAAGACGATTTATGTCAGATATGCAAATTGCTAAAAGTATGGGATTAGTTGAAGTTGTCCCAAGCTACTCTACAATTTCAAACTTTATGAATAGAGAAGAAATAAAACCAATTCTAGACACTTTAATTAAAACAAGTGCCTTACCATTAAAAGAAATTGAAACAGCTTTTGCGATTGATAGTTCTGGTTTTTCTACTTCTCGTTTTGCTCGTTGGTTTGATTATAAATGGGGTAAAGAAAAGAAATTTAAGGTTTGGTTAAAGGCTCATATAAATTCTGGTGTCAAAACGAACATCATAACCGCAGTTAATATCACAGAAGGAACATCAAGCGATTCTAACGAATTAAAATCTTTAATTGAACAAACAGCCGAGAACTTTAATATGTCCGAAGTATCGGCAGATAAAGCCTATACCTCAAAGAAGAATTTAGAATTAATTAAAGAACATGGAGCAATACCATTTATTCCTTTTAAGAAGAATGTAACTGGTAGGGCGAGAGGTTGAGTAGATGGAGTAATCACCATAAGTGTGATGAAGACACCGAAGAAATTTCCTTTAGTTTGTCATCTCAAAGTTTTATGCTTTATTGTGAAAAATCAACATATACATTTTATAACCTATAAAAATCAAAAGACAAATAAGTAAAAAACCAATAATATTTTTTATCATATAACACATCCAGATGGATTAACACAAACATCTTTAGTTAAATTCAAACCAGACTCTACGGCTTTCTGAAAACCAAGCGAACTAAATATTAAGATAGTAGCTTTAAAGAAATCAAAAAAAGCAAGAACAGGACTAAGAAATAAATCAATTTTAGTCTGTCCATCAAGAGGAGAAGCTAATAAAAATAAATAAAATATTTGTAAAACTAAAAAAGTAAGAGTACCTAGTATATAATTAAGTAACTTCTGTGAATCATTATATCTCCCCCATATCCAAATAAACAACTTCAACCAAAGATAAATTAACCAAATATTAGAAAACAAACTCCAAAGAGTTCCAAGAAAAGCCCACCAACTTGTAAAAATAGCACCATTTTCTATTACTTGAAGTGACGTAGCCTGTAGACTTTGAGTAACATTAAAAAATCTCTCACCAAGAGCCTGAACAACCCCCACAGCCCCCTCACCACTTGTTATTCCAACGGCAATCGCCTGAATAAACAAAATGATTATAAAAATATAAGCAAACTTAATCTTAAAAATTTTACTAAATAATCCCCCACCACCTTTTATTACCGTACCAACCGCACTACTTCCTGCCATTATGGAGTTACTGACCCCCACATACATTTATGAATAAATTCATCTGTTTTTTTGTAATATTCTGAATTTAATATAAATTTCTCTAACTTTTTTAGATTAATAATTATTTTATAACTCTTACAATTTTCTAAAGATGGTTTTAATAAAATACAATCTGCATTAACTAAAATATCTATAATCTTCTTATAAGTAATAGAGTTTGTTGTCGTAACTCCAATATCTTCACAAAAATTTACCCTCTCAAATTGAGTTTTTTTAGTATTATAAATATCCAAAATTCTAAAATAGTTATCTGAAGTCATCATCTCTTTTTCCTCTTCCATAACCCATTTATAAGGAAAAAAGGGTTTAAATACTTTGTTTTTTTAGTATAATTATGAAGAGATTGGTATTTCATAAAAATACTAAAACGATAGTATTGAAAGGAGGTTTAAAAAAATAATGAGAAAAATAATGAATAAAAGCGGTAAACAGAATATGGTAGCATGGATGATAGGAATTGTTGCTATAGTTGCTTTATTGGTATTCGTTGCTTATCCTATGATTAGTCAAAACACAAGTGGTAATACTGTAGAACAGATTATTGCGGCAGGTGGCTGTGAGACTGAACCATACATCACAAACAACACGTTTAACGAGTATTCTAGAGGAACAGGTGTTGGTGTAGTCTATTCTTATGTACTTGATGGAAGTGATGCTTCGGCTAGAACTTTGACCCCAGGTAGTTCTGGAACAACTTTTAGTATCGGTGACAAAGGACAGATTCTTTCAGTATTAACTGGATATAATGACAGAGTAGATAACTTTGAAATCACTAAGTGTGGTGGAAATGAATTTACCAATTATATCAGTGAAGGAGATACTATTACATTAGCACTTCTTACTAAGAATTTCGCTACTCCAACAAATATTGCTGATGCATCTAGTGCAGTGAACTTAACTGATGGTGGTGCTTCTACAAGTGCAACTTTCTATATTGAGGTACAAGGTACAAGGGACAAGTCTACTGGACAAGTTCTTTTAACTCTTGAAGCTAACAGTACAGAAGTTGATACAATAAGTATTAATGCAGATTCTTCTGGTGCTAAGGTTATCGAATCTAACTCTGGTGTTTACGATGGACTAGACTTATTTGTAGCAGAAGGAACTGCTCCAAGTACTAAGTTTGCTTTCGTAGTAGACTCGGCTGAAGATGGTGAAATAGATAGATACCAAATGACTGCAACTGCTGAATCAGGAGAGATTCTTGGTGCAGGTGATGCAACAGGATTCCTTTATGTGAATGCTTACGCAGGTCAATGGTTTACTAATCCAGACGGAGAATTTGAATTCGGATGGGAAGATGCTGAGGGTACAGCTAAGTATGAGCAGAAGGCAAGTGACTCAGATGCGTTATTCTCTTAAAGAGATTAAGTATCAATTAGATTAAACTGCTGACTCCAAAAGGAGTTAGAAGCCGTGTTAGGCGGTTAGGGAGAAATCCTGAACTCTCCCCCCGATTCCAGGGGGAGTTTATTTTTTTAGTAAGATATAAAAAGAACAAATACCTTAAAATAATATGAAAAAAGGTGCTATTGAGTTGTCTATTGGAACAATGGTAATTATCGTATTGGCTGTTTCAATGTTAATGATTGGAATTGTTTTAGTAAAATCTATCTTTGAACCTAATTATAAAATCTACGAAGAAAATTGCGAGAATTTTACTTTAACTTGTGGTGAGATGATTGAAGTACCTGAAATGTTCTGGGGTAACGATACATTAAAAAATGAAGACCTATCAGATGAATTCCTAAATAGTGAATGTAATCTTCTACAAGAAAATATTTGGGGTTGCAATAAGTACCTAGTTAAGCATGAATAAAAAAGTAATTACTCTCTAATAGTTCGTACTACTTTTGAATTACAAGAAGTATTTATATAGGAAATTGAATTAGAGTTTTTATGAAAAAGGGTAGTAAAAAAAAGACTTGTAAAAATAATTTTTACTTAGCAGTATTAAGCCAATTAAAAAGCACAACAAATCTATCAAAAATACAAAAAGATTTAGGCATCTCAAAACAAAATTTAAACTATTACCTTCGGAAATTAAGCAGATTAGGATTTATAGAATCAAAAGGGGAGGGGTGGTATGAGATAACAAAAAAGGGTAAAAATCCTACTAAGTATGATATTTTTCTGAAGAAGGATATGACTAGGGGTCACGCATATATTTGGGAAACGGAAATTGAAAAAATCCCAGAAAATTGGAAAGATAGAATAAAAGTTTTAGATAAAAAAGGGGTGAATTATAAATTAGTCGGAGCATTAAAAAATGTACCAAGAATAAAAGTTTTAGGAAGAAAGGTTTGGCTATGCAACGACCATCTAAGAATATTTGACACAGAAAAATCTTCATATTACGGAGGGGATGCAATCGAATCAAGAAAAACGTCAAAACTCCAAGCAATAAAAATAGTACACGCATTAGAAAATAAATTAGGTCTAAGACTCAATCCAAATAAAATAAAATTCAAAAAAGAACATTACGCACTAATAAGAAACGACTTAGCCACAGATATGAACCAAAAAGGGGTCGTATTAGAGATTAGGGACGATATGGGGAACGTTTGGCTCTTAGTTGATGATTCACTAGGGGAGGGCGGAGAATTAGAAAATATAGGTAAGAAAGCGTATAAAACAAATATCCCAATGCAAAAGTGGTGGAATGATAATAAGAAACATAAATTCGAGGTAACACCAACAAAAACATTAGAGATGATTAACCAAGTAACACAAAACCAAGTAATGTTCGCACAAAACTTCGAGTCTCACGTAGGGGCAATAAAAGAATTAGGGAGTTCAGTTAGAGAATTAACAAATCAAGTAAAACAACTTCAAGAAGAAAATAGGAAATTAAGAAATGGAAAAAACATTTAAAGAAAAAGAAATAGAAAGACTAAAGTTCGTAAAGAAAGACATAAGGGAAAAGGGCTTACTCGCATGGGAAGAGTACAAGGATATTATTTTGGAATATGTAAACAAAGGAATTGATAGAGACATTGAATTTTTTGAAACGAAAAGGAGGAATAATGGAAAGAACTAAACGTACCGAAGAAGAAAGACACCAAAAGAAACTAGAGAAAAATAAAAGATACTATTACAAACATCGTGAAGAAATACTAGCAAAGCAATCAATCTATCAAAAAGAACATCGAAAGGATATAGCTCTAACAGAAGAAGAACTATCTAAAATGGATAGAGATAATCTTGGAAGATTTAAGGTAACTAATGGTAATCAAAAATATAAAAGAGTTCAAAGAAATGGAAAAATAAAACAACTTCATGTTTTAATCTGGGAAGAACATAATAAAAAAGAACTCCCTATTGGTTGGGTAGTGCATCACAAAAATAAGGACAAAAAAGATAATAGAATAGAAAACTTAGAATCTATGCCTTTGTCAGAACATACAAAAATGCACTTTGAAGAATATTATAAAGATAAAGATGTTTGGAACAAAGGACTCCCAAGAGAACAACAACCAAATTATGGGAGAAGATATAAATTTAAGGAAAGTTCAAAGAGAAAACAAAAATGTTCATGGTTCAATAAATATCTAGATTCAAATATAGAGATTTGGAAACTAAAAGATAACGGAAAAACACCAACTCAAATTTCAAAAGAATTAAATTTAACTACACATCAAGTTAATCATAGATGGAAAGGATTTACAAAAGTAATAAATCCAAGTAGTGGGAGGTTAATATGAAAAGACAGAAATGCGAAATCTTTTCTCGGTAAGAGTTGTTGGGTATTATCGTCCGACAACGAGTTTTAATGAGGGGATTTTGGAATCTTACAAAGACAGAGTTTTATTCAAGGTTGATTAATAAGCCTCTCATATTCTTCTTGTATATCTTGTATTGAAAGATGAGTGTATAATTGGGTTGTAGAAAGGTCAGCGTGTCCTAACAATAAACTAACCTTATCTATTGAAAAACCTTTTTTAATAAGATTTGTAGCAAAACTGTGGCGAAGACAATGTGGCGATACCCCTCTACCAAGTTTTAATAAACTAACCTTCCTAAGATGATGACGCCATTTTCTAGCTTCATTCTCGGAATTCAAATGTGGGAAAAGTAAATCTTCTTTCTCCAAATCATTTCTTTCAACATAATCAAAGATTTCCTTCATCATTTCAGGTATGACAAAAACAGGTCTTGCTTTGTTTCTTTTTGCTATCTCTGCCCTAACTATAAGTCTACCAGACCCATCTGGAAATTGTTTCCATATATCAAAATTAAAATCCCCTGCAACAATATTCCTTATTTCTCTAGAACGTAAACCAGTATAATAAGTTACTTTTGTTATAGCCCGATATTCTTTTGGTAAGTTAAACAGAACAATATCTAATTCTGGAACTGTGATAGTTTTTTCTACAGGTGAAAGATTCTTTTTAGATATTATTTTTGGGAGATATACTGAGTTAAGTCCATCGAAAAAGCTCTCACCATAGTTCTGTTTGATTTCTGAGGAATAAGTTTTACAGTATTCTAATAGGTTTTTGATGAAAGCTCGAGCAACACTATTATGATGTTCTTTGATAAAAGAAGTAACATTGTCTGAGTTGAGTTCTGATAATCCTCCAAACTTATTATAATAATATAGATAGTTCTGCTTTGATGAATCACTAAGGTTACTAAGGTAATCTTCAAAGTATTTTTGCTTGTGAACTTCGTCCATTTCTTTCATTAAATTACAACTGATTTCAAATATTTAAACCTTTCCATTAATATACATTAGTGGTTAGATAGGCACATTGGAATAAGAATTATTAGTTATTTCCTTATTAGAGTATATTGGTTTTTCTGCTTTTGGCTCAAATAATAACTTCTTTTTTTCTTGTCTTTGTTCAGGAGGTTTTTTTTGTTTGTGCTTCTCAAAAAATTGACTCAATGTTAGTCCTTCTGGTTGATTTTTGAGGTGGGCTATTAGTTGTGATTGAAGATTATTAGGTTTCATACCATGAGTTATAGCAATCGGTTCTAGTTCTTTAGTTGATTTTATTCTATCAAATTTTATGAGTTCCAATACAGTATCTAGAAAATTTGCCTTGTTACTCGGGCTAGATATTTCATCTTTTTCTTTAAGTTGATTCTTCCTAAAGGTTCTAACTTCTTCATAAAGTTCTCTTTGTTTTTTTGTAATATCATTGAAAGTTAATTCTGCTTCATAAGTAGTAAACATTTCAGGTCTATATTGACCCCCTGCGATATTCTTTGCGATTCTTTCGTTTTCATCCATTTCCCAAGAATCTTCCGCATATTCATTATCATTTCTAGCTAAATGTATGGTAGCATGGCAATAATATTCATAGAAAGGATTTCCCATAGAATCATACATTTCTTTTCCTTCTTCATCTTTCATAATAATAGGATTACCTTCTGCATCTTTCTTAACAAGTTTCCTTACGTGTACTCTCATGTGCATTAAATCTCTTATTTTATTATTTATCTTTTTGAATTTATCAGTCACCATAAACAGAATATTTCCCTTATGCCTTCCCATTGTCATTTCCCTAACGATTTTTCTTTGGTCTTGTCCTTGCCAACCTTGACTATCAACAGAATTAATACTTTCATCATCAAATATAAATCCTTTTTCTTGATTTTCCATAAGGTTAATAACATCTTCAGCACAATAAACTTGATGCTTCCATGGGTCATAGTTAGAAAATGGGGAAAGAAATTTAATAACAAATGTACTTTTACCAGAACCAGTAGAACCTGTAATAATTATTCTAAAATCTTGTTGTCTTTCAAGTCTTTGTAAGGCTATATGCCTTAAATAATCTATTGTTGTAATAAATTTATGTTTTACCATATTATACTGTTAAGAATTTTTGTTCTTTCTTAAAGGCTTCTTTCTTAAAATCACGTTTTTTAATAAATTTATATATCAAACCAGATTTATTAATTAAATGGATTGCATCATTAAAAGCCCCTTCTGATTCTTTAAGGATAAGAGAGAAATAGTTTTCCCTAATGGAATAATTATTATTAGAACCACAAAATGCTTTAGGTAGAAATTCTTTTATTGTAATAATATAATCAATTATTTCTTCATATACTTCTTCGTGATTTTCATGTATACCTTCTTTTCCTATATTAATAACTTCTTCAATTTGATAGATATATAATCTTAGCGATGTAACACGATTATTAGTTATCTCTAGCTTAGAAAGTTTTTTTATTTCTTCAGGAGTCTCTGCACCATAAAGACAAACAACCCTTAATTTTTTAGTTTTCTTTATTTCAGAAATTAAAAATTCTGTCCAATCTTTAGCAGAATTATAAATAGATTCCTCTGTAGTATTTACAACAGAACTATAAGAGGTATTATTTTTATTTTTTACCATCTTCTTTTTTTAATGTATAGGGTTTTTTCAATCTACCTTCACCAAGAGTATCATCATCCCCCCTTATATCAAGAAAGAAATCAATAAAATCAACAATATCAAAATAGTTTTTACCATCATTCTCTTTATCAATAACAAAGTTCTCCAGTAATTTCTTCTTACGACTCTTCCCAAATTCGCAATCTGACTTCTTATAGGCAGAGAGAGCATTAACATTAGTAAATAGTTTATTATGGGTATCTAAAAAAACAATAACACCTTCAATTCTACAAGATAAGAACAAACGCCTAAATTCATTAAAACAATCAATATAAAATCCTGCAAGAGAACTATAATCAGACTTTATATCTTCAATAGATTTAGGCATACTAATCTCTTTGATTTTTAATTTATTCTCAGATAAATAATCTTTTAATCGTTGGATAATATCATCAACCATTTTTTACCTCGAAGAATTTATCTAATATCTCAATAACACAAACAGCCAAATTTTTATTATCACTATCAATTTTATAATGTTTTAATTTTTTATTTGTTTCAGTAGGTATATCTATTTGTAACTTCATATATCAAGAAGTATTAGAATATATTTAAACCTATCGTATTAAATTGTATTAACTTAATAGTAGTTAATTAATATAAAAATTACCATTATTCAACTCATAAAAATTACCATTATATTCACAATTAAGAAAAACGTGTTCAAACTCAGTAAAATTAAAAGAACAATCAATACCGAGATTCTTTAAAGCAGAATGTCGAATTAAAGTTACATCTCTACAAACTCCTCCGAGTTCAAAGTATTGAGTCGCAGTTCTAACTGGTGGAAAAGTGCCTTTACCATTTAATCTATCATAATCCCACTCCATAGGAATTTTATCAAAAACACACTTAACCCTAGCATTTCCTATGCAACTTTCAGAAATCTCTAAGATAATTGGGTCAGATTGAAACTTACTTGAATAATAATTAAAAACTCTATTATGAAATTCATCACTGTCAATATCTAAACCAACTTGAGAAATAAAAATTAAAAGGTCTAGTAAAAAAATTAATGAAACAACAAAAATTACAAACAAAACAGAAAGAACATTATTAAGTGTATTTTGTTTCATTTAAACATTGCAAATCTCACCAAGAGAAATCCATTCCCAATCAAAATTAGTCTCATTAAAAACTTTAATAACTGGAACTTCGTTTCTTTGATTTACTTCTAGAATCATTTGATTATAACCAGCGACTGAACCATTAACAAAATACTCTTGATTATGTTTATCAATCTTTGGAACTATGAAATCATTATAAAGAAGATAACCACCTAAAAGAATTACAGCTACACAAAGTCCTGTGATAATGATTGTTGTTTTTTCCATGATTTTAATGGTGGGTTTTACCCCACCCCTTTTGTTCCCCTAGTGAACGCCAGTTAATATTACTAATAACAAATAGTTTATAAATCTTTGTTACACTTTCAAAGTGAAACTAAAACTTTAAATAAGAAGTAGTTTATATTAATCTATGAAAACCTACCCAATAAAAGTGGATGATGAATTATGGAAACAATTTATTAACACGATTCCAAGACAAAAAGACATCAACACAGCGATAGTAGAATTACTAGAAAAAGAGGTTAAGAAAAAATGATAACATTTGAATATTTCACAAGTATAATTGGAATTATGCTAATCGGCTACGCAATAGGGCGATTAAGTGAATACTTACTAATCGGAAGAAAAAAGGTGAAGAGGAATGAAAAAGATTAAATGTGCTTGTGGTGAAGAGTTCGAGAATAAGAAAAGTTATATCTTACATATACTAAGTCTAGGTTGTTTTGATGAAAATTTAGAATTCAAAATTGTTGGGCAAGTAGGAGACGTATCACCTCAGATTTCTTCTCCAAAAGCCCCTTTAACTAAGAAAGAAAAATTTAAAACTCCATAGAAATGGAAGTCTCAAGAACCAACACTTAAACAAAGAAACGCATTAAAAAAGATGGGATATTCTTGGGAAGAAATAAACACATTCAGTAAATACAAAACAAGTAAATTAATAGGAAGAGAAGAATGTTAGACTTTGAAGAAGAGCCAATAGTGAATCATACTCCTGAAAAAATCGAAGAAGATACACCTAAAGAACCCCCTATAGAAAAAGAAACAATAAAACCAATTTACAAAAAACTACCTATAGACCAACCAATAATACCAATAAAACCTGAACCAATTAAACCAGAGCCTCTAAAAGGAAAAACAGGAAACTACCCAATACTAGAAAAACCAAAGAAAAAATACTTCTGGAAAATCTACGCAATCGCAATAACAATAATAACAATACTTGCAATCGGTGGTTTAGTATTTTTAATTAAAGAAGGATATTTAACTCCTAAATTTAATTCAACAAACGAGATAATAAACAATAACAACTACGATTTCAAACCAAGCATAAGTTCTCCAGTAAGTAACGATTACGAAAACAACTTCAATAATTCAATAGAAATAAACTTTGACTTATCCGATGAATTCATTGAGAAGGTCTGCGGTAACAACACATGATTAAAGAAATAGAATTAACAAATGGATTCCAAACAACTGATGAAAAGCTAGAAGTAATAAGGTTGAAGATTAACGAACTAATTGAGGTGATAAATGGAAGTAAAAACAAAAGTTAATAAAGAAACGATTCTTAAAAAGGGTATGAAACCAGCAGAGCAAAAGAGACAATTAAGACTTGAATCTTATATGGATAAGGAATCAAAAGCAAAAACAATAATAGGTCTTCTCCAAGCAAAAAAGATGATTTCAGATAACTTACCAAAAGATGCAGTATTTTCAAGAGAAGATATAAAATGGATGTTCAAAGATATTTTAACTAAGGCAAAGAAATTAGAAAAAGTCGGAACAGTTGATGAAAAAGGATGGCGTGGAAAATCAAGTATTGAATTCATCAAAGAACCAAATAGAGTTTTAGTTTATAGATACCAAAAACCAGACAAGGGAGAAGAACCAAAAAGAGTAACAATAGAAATAAGCAAACAAGAAATAAACGCCTGTCTAAGTGTATTAGGAAAACTTAACATCGGAGACTCAATAGAATCAAAACAAATCTTTATGGGGATGAGTAGAATTCTAGGATTAGGTCATACGAGTTGGGATTCTGGAGAAAAACCTTTTGAAACTGACCGAATTCTTCATAATCGATTCACGACATTGTTATGTATGATGGATTCTGAAGAACTTATTAAATACTCGAGACGTGGTAAGGTTAAGTTACTAAAAGATAAATTATCAATTCAGGAAATTCTAAACTAGGAGGTATAAAAATGGGTGAACTAGACTTAAACGAAGACATCGAAGAAGAAACAGAAGAAGAAGATTAATGAACTTCAAAATTATATTTTATCTTTTTTTATTTAATTTATTAATTCTAGCGTACAATCTAGTAGGTGACGGAAACAACTGGATTTTTGTGATTTTAGGCGTGAATATTACATTTTACTACCTACTCCTTAATGACAACAAACTATATAAAGCCAATTAACTATAGAATAGTAACAAAGACGGGCTATATGACGGGTTAATGTTTTGTCGGCACTCCCCGTCAATGCCCCGATTAATTATTAATTTAAAGATTCTATTTTATTTAAAGGTGTTGTTGTCATTATTAAATAATTATAAAAGTATATAAAGACATTTGTATAACATTTGTATATGGAAAGAAAAAGAGAGATAAGAAAAATAGGAAATTCACATTTTATAAAACTAGATTCCTCAGACTTAAAAGACTTTGAATTAAAGGAGGGAAGTATTGTGGACATCGACGATATTACAAAGGTTAAATGAAGAATAAAACTTTTATAAGAAACGGAGTAACCTGTAAAAAAATCGGTGGATATATTTTTGTTCAAGTAGGACTTGTATGGACATCTCAACATAGAATCATAGTAGAGGCACACATCGGCAGAGAATTAACAAGTAGCGAATCCGTGCATCACATCGACCACGATAAAGAAAATAATTCTATAGAAAATCTTTTTTTATTTCCAACCCAAGCAGAACACAAGTCATTTGAGAATAAAATTCGACAATTCGGCTGGACAGAACCATTAAAACGCCAGGTAAGAAACAGATGGAATAACCTTAATACTCAACAATCGCAACAAGTTGTTGATACCTTCCCCCTGGTTCATAACTCTCCAGGGGGTTTATAATATGAGAAAAGACAAAAACGGAAACATAATAATAACCACCAGAAAAGGTGCAGAACTTTTTTGTATCTTAGGATTCGCAAGAAATAAATTAAATGGAAAGATAAAATCAGATTGCGAAAGATATTGGAAAGAATTAGAAAAAGTCTTAGGACTGGAGATTAAAATATGAATCCACCAAAACCACTAGTTAAATGCAAATGCGGAATAACATACGAAGGAAAGAAATGCCCTGGATGTGGAGAACCCAATATAAATAAAACAAAAAAGAAAAATGGAAAATAAATGTGACAAGTGCGGTAAGAAAGCAAAAGTCTGTTACCGTTCAAATAATAAAAGATACAAACTTTATATTTGTAGAGAATGTAAATTAAAAGAAGATAAGTCGTCGCCCTGTATCAATAACACGCACCCTGGGGTGAAGAAATGAAAAAGATAAATTATAAGAAAGCGTGTGAAGAGGCAATAGATTCTTTAGAAGAAGAATATAAAAATGGGGCAAAGGCTATGTTATCATTTATTCAAAGAGAAGCTACTGGATGTTTAGGGATAAAATGTGATTGTATAATTTGTAATGCAGGAAATAAATTTTTAAGAAAGAGGAATAAATGAAATCAATAGAGACAGACTATGATAACCATGGCTGGAAGTTAAAAGTTAAAAAAACAGATGATGGAATAACTCAGATATATCTAAGGAGTATATCTGGGGCTCACAAAAGTCATAAACCATTTTATCTAAGATTAACCGAAAAGAATCTTAAAGATATGCTATCAATGATTAAACAAATAGATTCCCCTTCTGTCCATAAGGAGTCGTTAAAATGAAACCAAAAAGCAGATTAGCATACCTAGAAATGTTTGATGAGAATGCATTCACAGCAAAAACAAAAAGAGAAACAGCAATCAATACTTATAAGATGGCTATGGAAGATTGTGGATTCTCACCAAACATCCAATCAAAGAAGGGATGTGGTTTGATTGTTAATGAAATAATTATTACTTGTGGTGATGAACATGGACATCTATGCGATGAATGTTCGCTTAATCTAAAGAGAGGGAACAATGAATAATTCATACTCAATGAGCAGTCGGCACAGCCGAATAAATAACACGGAGGATAGTGGAAGGGCTATCATATCAGCTGATACAACAATCGACCCGTATACGCTGTGTTCTCGTGGGCTAATTACCCACGGCTCATTGAGAGCTTATTCGCAAACTCATAGGGAGAAGTCGCATGAGTAAGTTAAATTTAATACAACAAGGAGATTGTTTGGAAATTATGAAGGAGATAAGAGACAACACTATTGATTTAGTATTGATTGACCCACCATATAATATTAAGATTGATGAATGGGATAATATCGGAGGGCTAGATGAATACATCAACTGGATGGAAAAAGTTTGTGATGAGTTAATTAGGGTGACAAGAAAGAATGGCTCTATTTATATTTTTGGAGATATGAATTTTATTGGAGATATTAAAGTTATGATGAATAAAAAAGATGTTAAACTTAACTCTTGGATTATCTGGGATAAAGGTTCTAAGGCACAGAACTCTACAAGAAGCTATGTTAATGTTACAGAGCATTTATTATTCTATGTTAAGGGAATCTGTAAAGATTTAGATATACCAACAGAACTTAATACTGTAAGAGATTATCTACGGGAAGAGAAAAGAAAATCTAAAGTAACCAATAAGCAATTAAATGAAATGTTTAGTGAGTTTTATAATAAAGTGGGATGTAGGGACAGAAGTGTTATTGAACATTATTTTAGTGAGATGCAATGGGTATTCCCATCTAAGGAAATCTATGAGAAGATTTTACAAACTACAGGATTTTTCCAGAGAGATTACTACGAATTAAGAAAAGAATACCGTAGCTTAATATTTACATTCAATGCTGATGATATTAGATTTGCAAGAAACCCACGAGATAAAAGAGAGTTTAGTAATGAAAAACAACTTATGCCCAACACTTGGTATTTCAATAATAAGCAAGAGATGACCCTTTATGACCATGCAACCGTTAAACCATTAGAAATGATTAAAACGATTATTAAGGCATCTTCAAACGAAGGAGATATTGTTTTAGATTGTTTTATGGGGTCAGGTACAACTGCTGTTGCGTGTAAAGAATTGAATAGAAATTTTATTGGGATAGAAAAAGAACAGAAGTATATTGAAATAGCAAATAAAAGACTAGAACAGACTTCGCTTTTTACAGGTTTGTCGTCCAAGGGGGATAAAGCATGAAAGAAGGAGTTTGTAAATGCGGAGAGAAATATTTGTATATTGGATTAGACCTAGGACTGTGTATTAAATGTTTAGATAAAATGGAGACAGCTACCAAACCAAAGGGGAACAATGGATAAAAAACAAGAAGCTCTTATCAAAGCTAAAAGGCATATTAAAAGACCAGCTAAACTTTACAAGAGATATAAAACTAAGGTGAAAGAAATATTAGATGGAGGTTCGTCATCTGATTAGTATGGGAAGTTATAATATTCAGCAGGATGAAAAGGCGAGATTGCGAAAGCATGATAACACCTATTTGCAGGTGAAGGGACACGCCCTACAATCCAAGAGCAATAAACGGGATATGGGTAGTCCTGCTGATTATTGTTCGCAAACGAATGAGCAAACGCATTTCGGACTAAAACCAAAAGGTTTAAATAGTCCGATTAACTAAGAATAACATGGAAACAAAAGTTACACAAGACAAAACACAAACGAGGGCAACAATCCCAAAGAAGCTCGTCGTTAAACACAAAGTTACAAAGAAAGATATTATTGAGTGGGATGATGAAGATGGGAAGTTAAAAGGAGAATTGAAAAGGTGAGAAAAACATTTAATGAATTTATGGAAGAAGTAAATGAAGCAACACGAGAGCCAACCTTACCAGAGAAGACTCACGACGCTTTAAATGTCAAGGAGGTATCTGAATGAAAGGATGTGGAAAGATTATAGGTTATCATGGACACCAAGGAAATATAAAATATGCTGTAATTTGTGGAAAGAAATCGTGTCTATGTAAAGAATGTCAAACTAAACAAGACGCATTGCATGAATTAAACGCTGAGGATAAAAAATAATGGAGAAAAGAAATATAAAAGGAATGGTTGGATTAATATTATTTATTTCAGGATTAACATTAATGATAT
>Ga0222658_1000816_pt1 | contig 15316 bp, 12 predicted proteins | sample AntAcemetagen476_FD_179830 | JGI IMG/M metagenome (GOLD analysis project Ga0222658, IMG submission 179830) | Saline water microbial communities from Ace Lake, Antarctica - #476 | ecosystem: Environmental > Aquatic > Non-marine Saline and Alkaline > Saline | place: Antarctica: Ace Lake... | reverse complement strand
GGAAGACTGGCTTCGTGCGGTGAATAGTCATTTCCCAAAGCCAGAAATTACTATTATCACATTGCCTTCTCTAGAAGTTTGCCAAGAGCGAATGGGGCGCCGTTTACTGCAGGATCAATATGAAAATAATGAGTTTCAACGCAAGATTCACAATGAATATGCTGCTCAAAAGAATCCGAATACCGTGTTCATCGACACAGCACAGAGCAAGCAAAAGAGTGCAGAGGAGATCTGGAAGCATGTAGAGCCACTTTTCGAATAACTTTTTATTCGAAGCGCAGAAAATAAAGAATTATGAAAGACGGACAATTTCATGAATCATGATACATATTGCTGCTCTGCGTTCGTGAAGGTCAGACATCTCATTAAGAAGAACATCTGCCATGCCCATGGCATGCCGCCTATTCTCATCAAGATCAAGAGCAACAACTACATTGTCGGGAATTTCGCACCCATGCAACAAACATTGTTGCATCAGGTCCACAGCAGCACGCTTAATAATCAAGGGATCTCTGACTGAGTAGCGACCAATACAGATTTCTGGCTCTTCATCGCAATCAGCAAACATCGAACATGTATCTGCCTGTTCAGCAATCGCACAATTATTATCTGTGAGAGGTTGATCTAGAAATGTAATACTCATGGGAAGGAAAGAGAATATGAAAAAACACCTCCGCCGCTTGGGGAAGGTGTCTACAGTCTTCGATTAATTATTTCAGACCATACGACCTCTTCCCCGTGATATACGGGTAGAAGCTGGAGCCGTAGAAGAAAGTCTGAGATAACATGATAAGTATTGAATAAAGTAGTCGTATAGAAACAAAAAACCCTCTATTGCTTGGAGAAGGTTGCCTGACACAAAACGATTTTACTCAGACACTAGGCTCCCTTCCCCGCGCTAAACGAGAAATAATAGAAGCTATAGGTAAATGTCTGATTCATCATGCATAGAGAGAATATTCTATTAAGGATGGGAAAGTCAATTTACGCAGCCATAACTACTTCGCCAGTTGGTTGTTGCTCTACTGTTTTTTTCTGTTCCAGTTCGTATTCCAAGTTCGTCAAAGGACTCACCATAACTTGTGAACCGAACACATTCCGAATTCGCTGACAGTATTCCCCCTGAATACGTACAGCTGGTATGCCTCCGCCATCCGGCCCAAAACCAATGTTTGAAACTGAAAACAAGGTACCAGTAGGGCATAAGCCCTCGATACGTTTACTAATTTGATCCAAATATAACTCATAGCGCTGAATACTACTGAATCCATCTCGGAACTGTGGTTTTTCCAGCCTGTGATGCTCGCACGTATCCGACATTTATAGCAGGATATATAATATTGATTTGGATACTAATCAAAGGTAATGCGAACAGGTATGAAGTACAGTTTTGCCCTGCATGAAAAGGAAAAACTAATAACGTACATCTCGTAAATACTTGAATAAATTATTTATTCAACAATTCTCATGTGCATTTTCTCATGCGCCATTCTAGTATATCGATGTGTCAGCAATCATTCTCGACGGCCGAGCAACGGCAAAAGTTGTACTGGAATCGCTTAAGTCCCAGGTGCAAACACTCAGCCCTCAGCTTGTTGTAGTACAAGTTGGCGACGATCCTGCCAGCGCAAGCTATATTAAGCAGAAGATAAAGAGCTGCGATGCAGTTGGCATGCGTCATAAGCACGAGCATTTGCCAGCAGATATTCAGATAGATGCACTCTTTGCATTGATCGAAAAATTAAACAAGGACACAGATGTAACAGGTTTTATAGTCCAGCTCCCACTCCCCCAAAATCTGGAATCATATGTACCGCAGATCATGCGTTCGATAGATCCGAAAAAGGATGTTGATGGTTTTACGGCATACAACCTCGGCAAAGTGTTTCTTTCTAAAGAATACGAACATCTGCCACCTGCAACTCCAGCTGGTGTAATCACGCTACTCGAACACTACAAAATTCCCATACAAGGACAACATGCAGTTGTAGTGGGACACAGCAACACTGTGGGCAAGCCTCTGAGCACCATGCTCCTAAACCGTGACGCAACAGTTACCACGTGCCACATTCACACGAAGGATCTGGCAATGCATACACGCACTGCAGATATTCTCTGCGTCGCAGTTGGCAAACCTAGTCTCATAACTGCAGATATGGTGAAAGAAGGTGTTGCCGTCATCGACATTGGAATTACGCGAACAGATGATGGCCTCAAGGGTGACGTAGACTTTGATGCAGTTAAAGAGAAGGCATCTGCAATCACGCCAGTACCTGGTGGTGTTGGGCCAATGACCGTTGCAAGTTTGATTCGTAACTGTGTTCGTGCAGCTGAGAGACAACGGAGTTGAACTGCATATTCTTGCGCAACTTACTTAAATCATTAGAATGCATACGTGGACATTCCTTCCACTTTAATTTTCCGCTTTCTAGCTCCAGCATCACGCTGAGCAGCCCTTTTGTGCATGTGTGGCATCCTCGCTGTTACCGGCTACCGTGACGTCATTCAAGACCTATACGACGGTCTGATTCTCCTCCAACACCGAGGGCAGGATGCAGCAGGCATAATCACATACAACGATCAATTTCATCTCAAGAAAAGTAATGGAATGGTTCGCGACGTCTTCCACGCCAAATCGATGGCACGTCTGCGAGGTCCAATGGGTATTGGTCATGTGCGTTACCCAACTGCCGGTTGTTCGAGTGAATTCGAGGCACAACCCTTCTTCGTAAATACACCATTTGGCATTGGTCTTGCTCACAACGGAAACCTAACCAACTCAAAGGAACTTGCCAAAGAACTACTGGAGAAGCAGTTTCGGCACCTCAATACAAACTCAGATTCTGAAGTGCTACTTAATATGTTTGCTTCTTCCTTGCAGCATCAGCGCCCCAAGCACCTAACACCAACTCACATATTCGGTGCGCTCAAGCAAGTTATGCGCAAGTGCAAGGGTGCTTATTCTGCAGTTGCTCTTATTGGTGGGCACGGCATTGTTGGATTCCGTGATCCATATGGCATTCGCCCGCTTCAACTTGGTAAGCGTAAATACGGTATGAAGGAGGAGTACATGATCGCTTCTGAAAATACAGCGATGAAGGCACTCGACTTTGAGTTTGTGAGAGATATTAATCCAGGTGAAGCTGTGTTCATCGACCGTAAGAACCAATTGCACTCTAAACAGATTCGCCAGGGAAAATTGAGCCCATGTCTATTTGAATGGGTTTACCTCGCAGCACCAGACTCCACCATAAACGGAGTAAGCGTATACAAAGCGCGAGTACGTATGGGCGAGCATCTTGCGAGGCAAATACAAAAGTCAGGTTTGAAAATTGACTCAGTAATTCCTGTTCCAGAAACCGGCCGACCTATGGCAACCGGTCTCGCCAATAAGTTAAATATTCGCTACCGAGAAGGCCTTATAAAGAACAGATACATAGGACGTACCTTTATTATGCCTGGTCAGGAACTACGCAAGCGCAGCCTTAGATTCAAGCTCCACCCCATCGAATTAGAATTTAAAGGCCGTGACGTTCTTTTGGTAGATGACTCCATCGTACGAGGTAACACGAGCAAAAAGATCATTGAGCTCGTGCGGGAAGCTGGTGCACGCAAGGTTTACTTTGCCTCAGCAGCACCGCCAATTATTGGACCGGATCCTTACGGAATCGACCTACCTACAAAATCAGAGCTTATCGCACACAATAACTCCATTGAGCAGATTCGTAAGCATATTGGAGCTGATGCACTCTTTTATGGAAAGATCGAAGACTTACGCAGTTCGGTCCGCTACGGGAACAAGAAGATCAAGCACTTTAGTGAAGGCTGCTTCACCGGCAAATACCCCACTCCGGAAATAACACCTGCGATGCTTCGTACCCTTGGAAGTGCACGAACCAAGACGAGGCAGAACTTCGGGGAACATGAGATTCAGTCAGACGAAGAAGGCGAGGCCTATAAAATGATGACCCTAGTGTAACCATGCGAGTGTTACTGATCTCCAGCTCGGCTCGTGGACATGCTATCGCCGATGCCCTTTCGCGAAGTCCGCAAAAACCAGAGATTATTGCCGTAAGCCCCAGTCAAAACCCCGGGATTCACCAACTTGCAGCTGCACAACATATTCTCGAACTCAGTGATTTAGAAGCAATTGTTCGCATTGCACAAGACGCTCAACCGGATTTTGCGATCATTGGCCCCGAAGATCCCATTGCCGCAGGACTTGCAGATGCACTGCAAAAGGTAGGCGTTCCGAGCGTTGCGCCAATGCAAACGCTTGCACGCATTGAATCCAGCAAAGGATTTACGCGCGACCTTATAGCAAAACACGGAATAGATTCTTCGCCTCTGTACCGCGTATTTACAGAGCCGGACGCAGATGCAATTCACAAATATATCCAAGATGATCTGCAAGGCGAGTACGTCGTAAAATACGATGCACTTAAAGGAGGAAAAGGTGTAAAAGTTGGAGGTGAACACCTCGACACGATTGATGATGGAGTGGCATATGCCGTCTCCTGCATTGAGGAATGCGGCAAAGTTGTATTGGAAGAAAGGCTCATAGGCGAAGAGTTCAGTCTTATTAGCTTCGTTTCCGGAACACAAGTAATTCACACACCCGCTGTGCAAGATCACAAGCGAGCGTATGAAGGAGATACGGGACCGAATACCGGAGGTATGGGCACGTATTCTGATTCTGATCATTCACTCCCATTCATAACAGAGCAAGATATAAAAAGCGCACAGACCATAAACGAGCAAGTAGCCGCTGCATTGCTCGCGGAAACAGGAGAACCGTACCGCGGTTTCCTTTATGGTGGATTTATTGCCGTGCGTGATGATGTGCGTGTTATTGAGTACAACTGCCGATTTGGGGACCCGGAAGCACTGAATATTCTTCCACTGCTTTCGTCTGATTTTGTAGCTGTGTGCCAAGGAATTGTTAACGGAACACTCACAGACGACCTCGTGAAGTTCGATGCTAAAGCAACCGTCTGCATGTACATCACTCCAGAGAGCTACCCAGTATCAAAAGATCAACGTGGGCAGCCTGTGGCGTTCCCCACTCCGGATGCGAATGCGCGAATCTACTTTGGCGACATTGCAGAAGAGGAAGATGGATCTCTGCTACTTGGTGGATCTCGCACTGCGGGAATTGTAGGCGTGGGCAACACTCTTACAGAAGCACATGCAACTGCTCTGCGACTATGCGAAGCAGTAGATGGACCTGTTCGGTTCCGGAAGGACATTGGCTCAGAAGCGCTTATTGCAAAACGGAATGAGGCAATGAAGCGTCTTCGTAGTTAGCAACTACTCAGTAAAGCTTGCTGTGCCAAACAACGGAACAGGGAACGAGCTTTTAAACTCACCAATTCCTCCTGATTTTTTGCGAGGTTGTACAGGATGTGCAGCAGGCGAAGCATATGTCGGAAACTGTTCACATATTTCATCTCGTGACATTGCAATATGATGTGCCGTTTGATCGTCAACTTCTTCTGCAGCAGCAGCAAGTAAATGTTCTATGCATTCCCCTGAATCCATTTTGCCTTTTCCTACTTTAGGAACAGCCCACGGACGATTCATAAGAACCCCAACCGCCAAGCGGCATTGTGTAGACATAACTGGTAACAACATTGCGAGCCTAGCTAGTCTTTCGCTCTGTGCAGAAGAACTCATATTCGCAACTTCTGCAATTTCATCTTGCATACGAGCTTCGCTATACGGACATTGTACAGAGCCTGTTTTGCGTTCATTAAACATAACCCGGACATACTATTCATTTAATAAAATATCTCAAGAAAGTAACCATTCTTTTGGCTATAATAAGGGCTATTTTTAAATTCATTCGTCTCCCCAAAACCAAAGAAAATTATGTATCCAAATCTTGTAACTTCTCTTGCAATTGTCGCTCCTGTAGCGCCCTAATGATGTCTCCAATATCACCTTCCATAATGCCAGGAAGATTCGAAAAGTTCGCACCAAGTCGATGATCAGTCACACGATCCTGCGGGTAATTATATGTGCGAATTTTCTCACTCCTATCGCCTGATCCAACTTGGCCGGCGCGCATATCACCACGCTCCTTAGCAAGACGTTCCTGCTCTAATGCATAAAGACGGCTGCGCAGAATACCCATGGCCTTATTCTTATTCTTAAGTTGGCTCTTCTCATCCTGACAAGTAACAGTAACGCCAGTTGATTCATGTGTAATCCTCACGGCAGAATCTGTCGTATTTACAGATTGCCCACCAGGACCACTGGACCTAAAAACATCTATGCGTAGATCTTCTGGGTTGATCGTAAGATCTACCTCTTCTGCTTCCGGAAGAATAGCAACTGTGGCAGCAGACGTATGTAAACGCCCTTTGCTCTCTGTAGTTGGGACACGCTGTACACGATGAACTCCAGACTCAAATTTGAGTACACCGAAAGCACCGGAACCCAAGATGCGAATTGTTGCCTCCTTTAATCCCCCGCCTTCTGCCTCCGCAGAACTCATAAGCTCCGTCTTCCACTCTTGCTCTTCTGAGTAACGCAAATACATACGTAGCAGCTCCGCTGCAAATAGTGCTGCCTCCTCACCTCCTGTTCCTGCGCGTATTTCCAATATCACATTCCTATCATCATCTGGATCTTTGGGTACAAGAAACTGCTCCAGCTCTTGCTCCAGCTCAGGAATTCGCTCCTTTGCCTGGGTTGCTTCATCTTCCGCAAGTTGCTTAAGCTCTGGGTCATCACCAATCTCCTTAACTGCATCTATTGCCGCAATACACTGCTCGTATTCTTTGATTGGTAAAAGAACCGGCTCTAGTTCTGCAATCCGCTTGCCAATGCGAGCGACCTCCTTTTGATTTCCATATATCTCCGGATCCTGAAATTGCTCCTGCAGTGCTGCATGTTCTTCTGCCAATGCACGAAGTTTTTCAAGCATGTGATTACAAACGAATCGTATCGCAAATACTAAAACAAGTTGACGCTAATTCTTGCCACAGTGCACACAGGCTGTTTGCCATGTGTACCCTTCTTTTTTGCAGGAAGAACATTTCTTCTTAAGCTGCTTACCACAACCACCACAATACACATCACTTAGATTGAGCGGATAACTACACGTTGGGCAAAGACCTTGTCGAATCTTCTTTTTGCCACCTCGTACAGGATCGGTGATACGTCGATGTATAAAAACGATCAATCCTCCAAATATAAAGATTACAAGAGCCATGATGAGGTAATACCCCACCACACGCGTAAGAATGGTGGCACGCAGAATTTCCCAAAGCCACTCGAGGAACATGCGTGGAATCCAACTCCATAGGAAAATACCAAACGACTGAACGCCCAGAATGCTCGCGGCAACTAACGATGAAAGAGAGACAATCTCCCACTTAGATTCTTTACGTTTGCTACGTGTATGCCACAACAAGCTCAATGCCAGGAACGGTATCCAGAACAGTGCCTCCCAAGCAAATACTTTGGCCTGACGGATACGTACTTCCCATCTGTGTTTTTCAATAATAGGTTTCCGCGCTTCTTTTACAGCCTCCCAAAGACTCTTACTTTTCTTCTCTGCGGCTGCAAGAAGTGTATTTACCTCGACAAGCTCTTCGCTACTACCTGCAAATTCTCCACGAAGTAAATCCTCACTGCCGTATAGACGCTTGTTCTCCTGGGCAATATTCTCGAGCAAACTCGTATCGTATTCTTGACGAGTCACACGTATTTTTGATTCCAACTCCCTCTTACGGTTCTGTAACTTTGATAGAGTGTTGCGTTGAAAATTATCAAATTCCTTCTGTTCGGGTAATGCTTGTATTTCTGCGTACGGATACTTAATACGAGGTATGCCATCGCTTAAATCTGCGAATGCGCGCTGACCAAGCGTAAACAGTACAATCGTCATCATGAACACAAGCACCAGCACTCCAAAGGAGTACTTTTTTTCCTCGTAGTGCAGTTGCCTTTCTGGTTTCTTCTGGCGGAGAAATTTGAACATGGCTGTATTGTACGAAGATGCCATGAATATGTCTACGCAGTTACAAATTTTCGAATGAATGTCATTACACATTCCAAGTACATGACATATTCTGCACTGGCATGAAAGTACTAGTCGCTATGTCCGGCGGAATTGATTCGAGTGTGACAGCATGCCTGCTCCAAGAGCAGGGCCATGAAGTAGTGGGTATGAGATTTTCAATTTGGTCAGACCCACTCGCACCAGCATCAGCGCAACTTAACAGGAAATGCTGTGATCCGCAGACTCTCTACCGTGCTAACACAGTGGCACAGATGCTTGGTATTGAGATGCTTCACATAGACCTCCAAGACGAGTTTAAAGAGAAAGTTGTGCAGCCATTCCTAGAAGAATACCGAGCTGGCAACACGCCCAACCCGTGTGTGCTCTGTAATAAAGTAATCAAGTTTGATTTGCTTATGCGTAAAGCCAGTGAGCTCAAATGCGATGCGATTGCCACAGGTCATTACGCACGTATCGTGCGAGATCAATCAGATGGAAAAACTGTATACCGTCTCTTTGATGGTAAAGATGTAGGCAAAAGTCAGGCGTACTTCTTATACACACTCACGCAGGAAATACTAGCTAAGACACTCTTCCCGCTCGGCGAGTTGCATAAGACAGATGTTATGGCACGTGGACGTGCGCTTGGCATTCCATTACCCAAGGAATATGAAGAGAGTCAGGACGTGTGTTTTTACCCAGAAAAGGAACCACAGAAATTTCTTACACGCCATCTAAAAGATTCCGTTAAACCTGGACCGATCAAATCGGAGGATGACAAAACAATAGGTATGCACAAAGGCTTGCCTCTCTACACGATCGGACAGCGGAAAGGGTTGGACATTGGAGGCCTAAAAATTCCACTACACGTTATAAAGAAAAACGTGAAATCCAATACCCTGTATGTGGCTCCAGCTGGGGCTGATAGCGAATCGGCATTACACATAATATCTCCAAATTGGATTGCCGATACTCCAAAGAAAAGCATTGAATTACCACTGCAAGCACGCATCAGCTCGCATGGCCAGAAGCGCGAAGGAATACTTCTGCATGACGATGCACATACGGAATTCCATTTTGCTACTCCTGTTAGTGGCATAGCACCCGGTCAATCTGCTGTTTTTTATGATGGAGATGAAATCGTTGGAGGTGGGATTATTGAGCACGCATTCTCAAAACCAGATAAGAGTGCTTGACTGTTCTTCTTATACGTACTGTGCTACAATGCTTTGAACCATGCGTGAGAGTCGTAATCAACACAGTGCACAATATGACGAGGAAGGAAATATCATCCTTCCTGAAGAGTCAGAAACATTGTCATATGTTGCACAAGAAGAGGCTCCACAGGCATCCGCAGCCGTGCAACACGAGGATCTTGCACAGCCTTGTTTGAGTACACGCAATCGTATTATTTCCATTACAAATGGAACTGTACGAGAGTGTATTTCGCAATACACCTGTACTTTTCGTGACTGCGAAGGCGCATGCGCATATCTAGCACGAGGTCTACGTATACTTCTTAGGAAAACGGGTGGGTTTCTCGCACAACCTGTATGGGTGATAATTCCGAATAGAAAACCACGAAAGTACAACCGAGGCACATTGTTCTTTATGGATGTTCTGCGTTTTGGTGGAACCTTTGCTGCAATCTTTGTTGTTCTATTCGCCACACTTAATTACCGCAGTTTCTGGGAAATCATGCAGGAAAAAGTGCAACCGCTACAACATGCACAGCACGTACAGCAGCAACAGGCAATTGTAGATGCAACACTGCGAGATAAGTTGCTACGTTCCCCTAGCCTCACTACAGCAGGTAAAGAGGCAGGAGATATGCTTTCTTATCTGCCACCAATTGGCCCTCCGGAAAATCGCATAATCATTCCTAAGCTTGGACTAAATGTGCCTTTGGTAACACCTTCATATCAATCATTACTAGACGAAGATTGGGAGAAAGTGGAAGCAGATATTCAAGATGCGCTGCAAATGGGAATTGTGCACTACCCCGGTACAGCTCGCCCAGGTCAGGCAGGTAACTTCTTTGTTACCGGACACAGTTCTTATTACCCATGGGCACCAGGAAAGTACAAGTCTGTATTCGCCAGGCTCCACAATCTAGAGGCAGGCGATGAGTATTACGTGTACTACGGTGGCGACCAACACCGGTACATAGTGCGCTCAAAGAAGGAAGTGAGCCCATCGAATGTTGATGTTCTGGATCAACCGGTAAACAGGCGTCTCGCAACGCTCATGACCTGTACACCGGTTGGTACAACGCTACACCGACTCATACTCGTTGCAGAAGAGGTGGACCCGCTCACAGGAGAAGTTCTCGCTGTGGGAGAGCAACAACAACGAGAAAATTTGCAAAGACCTGAGATGTTACCGATTTAAGGTATACTGGCATCGCCCGCCGCCGTGGTGGAATGGTAGACACGGGGGACTTAAAATCCCCTGCCCTAATCCTGGGCGTGCTGGTTCGATTCCAGCCGGCGGCACCAAATCATTCACCGTACGTCGCAATCGCCAGCGAAACAACCTTTGCTGTCTCTGCCCTGTTAACAGTATCGAATGGTCCAAATTGTCCTGTGAGCTGCCCCTTGGCATCTGTGTATCCAGAAACAATGCCATCTGTCGCAGCAGTTTCTATTGCATAGCGTGCCGGCATTGTGTTGCTTACATCTCGGAACATTGTTCCAGTTGCCGGCATAAGATCTCGACCAAATGCTTCCAGAACTGTTGTAACAACTTCGAACCGAAGTGCTGCACGCGCAGGGTTTACAGAACCGTCGCTAAAGACTTGCCACCCCAGCTCCTCTGCACATGCAATGAACTGAGCAGACCAACTATTTGCCGCGGCGTCATTCATTGGTACCGCAGGACACACGGACTGATCTACTCGTGCAGCTTGCACAACAATCTTGGCAAGCTGCTCCACGGTTACTTGGTCTGCAGGACCAAAAACACCAAGTGGATTCCCTGCTGCATCTTTATAACCGGTAATTATCCGACGCTCCGCCATATCCTCCACATACCGCGCAAACCACTGTTCCCGTGGAACATCCTCCAACGTCACCTCTGTGCTACCCACCATTATTCGCACATGTGTACCATCTCCGGTACTGACTTGTTTTTTTACTGTCGACTCCTTTCCGGTACCTGGGAATAGATCGACAGATGACTGGAATTCCTCCTCCTCGACCTGCTGATCCCTCATTTGCTGCATACGCTCCATATCTTCCTGGAGCATTTCCATATCCTTCGCCAGAAAATCGAAAGCATCTGCTGCGAATACTGTTACAGGAAGAACAACCAAGGAAGCGATAATTAAACGATGCATACAACCCGCACAGTACCAATAGTTCATGCTGCAACACAAGACTGGCTGCTTCTTGGTTGCTCAGAATCTCCCATTGCATTACTCTCTGCCAGACATGAAACCGGACTCAGGTACCGGCACCCCGGATGCCCAAATGGGCAAGGGGGCCAGTATTTCACAAAAATCTAATCAAAGGGCTGCAGGGAAAACTATTCTTTTACTTGGATCTGGTGCTCTAAAAATAGGAGAGGCTGGTGAATTCGATTACTCCGGCAGTCAGGCTATTAAGGCATTCAAAGAAGAGGGCGCACGTGTGATTGTTGTGAATCCGAATATTGCCACCTGCCAAACCAGCTGGGGGCTTGCTGATTCAGTGTACTTTTTACCAGTCACGACGGAATTTGTTGAACGTATCATTGAGAAGGAACACCCAGATGCCATAGCACTGAGTTTTGGCGGACAAACCGCACTTAACTGTGGAGTAGCTCTGCATGAAGCTGGTGTATTTAAAAAGCACAACATGGAAGTTCTTGGAACACCTGTGGATAGCATTCAGAAAACGGAGGATCGTGCTGCTTTTAATAGAGAGCTAAAATCAATTCAAGTTGATGTGCCGCGATCTAGCTCGTGCGAAACACTACAAGAGGCAACAAAGGCTGCGCAGGAAATTGGATACCCTGTGATCATTCGCGGTGGTTTTGCGCTTGGAGGCAAAGGAAGTGGACGCGCAATGAACGAAAAAGATCTTGGCGAAATTTGTAAACTGGCGTTTGTTGAATCACCACATGTGCTCGTGGAAGAAGACCTAACTGGATGGAAGGAGATCGAGTACGAAGTCGTTCGTGATGGTGCAGACAATTGCATAACCGTATGCAACATGGAGAATGTAGATCCTCTTGGTATTCACACAGGAGAATCAATCGTAGTAGCTCCTAGTCAAACTCTAGACAACTACGATTACCAACATCTTAGGTCCATTGCACTGCACGTTATCCGTCATCTTGGAATAGTAGGTGAGTGCAATATTCAGTATGCACTCGATCCACGTTCACGCGATTATCGTGTAATTGAAGTTAATGCTCGCCTCAGTCGCAGTTCTGCACTCGCTTCCAAGGCAACGGGATACCCACTGGCTTTTGTTGCTGCCAAGATAGCACTAGGCGCAACTTTGCCCGAGCTTCGCAACGCTATCACAGATACCACATGCGCAGACTTTGAACCTTCACTAGACTATGTCGCTGTAAAAGTCCCCCGTTGGGACCTGCAAAAATTCCGCTTTGTATCTGACAAAGTTACAAGCGAAATGAAGTCTGTTGGTGAGGTTATGGCGCTAGGTAGGAATTTCGAGGAAGCCCTACAGAAAGCCGTTCGCATGCTTAACATTGGAGTGGAAGGATTGGTTACACATGGGTTTGAATTCTCCGAACTAACTGCAGAAGTTAAGCGCCCAACACCACGAAGAATTTTTGCTGTGGCAGAGGCCCTCAAAGAAGGATGGACTACAGAGGAGGTTTCTATCGCAACTGGTATAGACCAATGGTTCGTTGGACGCATACAAAAATGCACCAACCTCTCAAAAGAACTTATGCAACAACGGAGTGAGACTATTCAGTCTCCATTACTCCGTGCTGCCAAGCGTGCAGGGTTCTCTGATGCCTCTATCGCACAACTCATAAGAACAGATACCAATACAGTACGATCGCTACGTGAAACCCATAATGTGATGCCAGTCGTTAAACAGATCGACACACTTGCAGGAGAATTCCCTGCCCAAACCAACTACCTTTACCTAACTTACTGCGGCACAGAGCATGACGTCAGTTTTACTGAAAGCAGCGACAAGCCTCTAACTCTTATGCTTGGCGGAGGACCGTATGCAATCGGCTCATCTGTTGAATTTGACTGGTGCTGCGTTCAGGCAACGAAGGAATTACAGAAACAGGGTATGCGAGTCGCAATCATCAACAGTAACCCCGAAACTGTGAGTACAGATTATGACGAATGTGATGATCTCTTCTTTGATGAGCTTACTGAAGAACGTGTGCGTGATATTGCCAGCATTACCAATGCGGCAAGCATTGTTGTTTCTATGGGTGGACAGATCCCAAATTCTCTCGCTCTCAAGCTCGCAAAACACGACTTACATATTCTCGGCACTGCGCCAGAAGATATTGACCGCGCAGAAGATCGCCATAAGTTCAGTGCATTGCTAGATGAGATCGGAGTCGATCAACCGGAATGGAAAGAGTTTTCTGACATTCAATCAGCAACAACGTTTTCTGAAAAAGTGGGTTACCCCGTCATTGTCCGTCCGAGTTACGTACTATCTGGCGCTGCTATGGCAGTTGTGCACTCCAGTGAAGATCTGGATGCATATGTAGAGCAATCTGCTTTCATCAATAAAGAAGCCCCAATTGTGGTCTCCAAGTTTGAACAAGGCGCCAAAGAAATTGAATTCGACGGAGTGGCACAGAAAGGTCGCCTAGTGATATATGCAGTATCTGAACATGTAGAAAACGCCGGGGTACACTCAGGAGACGCAACAATTGTACTACCCCCACAGCGCGTGAACCTTGAGACACTGCGTATAATGAAGGCTTCATCAAAGCGCATTGCAAAGGAATTAAATATATCCGGCCCGTTCAATATTCAGTTTCTCGCTAAGAATAACCGCCTCAAGGTAATTGAATGTAATTTACGTGCTAGTCGCAGTTTCCCATTTGCCAGCAAAGTCACCGGTGAGAATTTTATTACTCTCGCAACACAAGCACTTCTCAATCGTGCAGATACAAGCAAGCAATACCAGACGCTCGACCTCGACCATGTTGGCGTTAAAGCAGCGCAGTTTAGCTTTAGTCGCCTCAAGGGCGCAGATCCACGCCTAGGAGTGGAGATGGCAAGCACGGGTGAGGTTGCATGCTTTGGAGAGAACACAGAGCAAGCGCTGCTTGCGGCGCTGCTTGCGGTTGGTTTTCGTATGCCCGAAAAAAATATCCTCGTTACAGTGGGAAGCCTGGAAGATAAAGTCGATCTTTTGCCAGCTATTCAGAAACTGGTATCTATGGGGTTTTCATTCTATGCAACAAAATACACGCATGAATTCCTGCAGAGTCGAGATATTTCCTCCGCACTTCTTTATAAACTTTCCGAAAATCGAACACCCAATATTCAGGAATATTTGGAAAAACGTCGTGTTGATCTTGTCATCAACGTACCAACCCACGAAACCTCAACTGAGCGCACAGACGGCTACTACATTCGCCGACTTGCTTCAGATAATGGAATATCGCTACTAACGAATGTACAGCTTGCGAAACGCCTTGTGGAAGCCCTGGCGCAAGAAGACACTCACGCTATTCCACTACTTCCATGGCCAGAACTACTGGAGCACAAAGGATAGGATTTTAAATTTCGCGCTTCGTGCTTGCCCGAGTTCTGCTAGATACGTACACTTCGTCCACCTTCCCCAATCTTTGATGACTACTGACGACGATGATTTGCAAGATGACGACTCCGGTTCCAGCGACGACCAAACCCTCGTAACAAAAGAGGGTCTAAAAAAGCTAAACGAGGAACTTCATGAACTGAAGAAGGTACGACGTCAGGAGGTAGCAAAACGCCTTAAAGAAGCTATTTCATATGGTGACCTCTCTGAAAATGCTGAGTACGAAGAAGCAAAGAATGAACAAGCATTTGTAGAAGGCCGAATCATTGAACTCGAGAGTAAGATTAAAAATGCTCATATAATTAGTGCCAACCAGAAAACCAGCACTAAAAGTAAGATCGTGGATCTTGGTACCACAGCCACCGTGCGTAATAAAAGCGATAATAGCGACCCGGAGACCTACACAATTGTTGGTTCCACAGAAGCCAATCCGCTTGATCATAAAATAAGTAATGAATCACCGATCGGAAAATCTTTCCTTGGACACAAGAAGGGTGATGCTTTCGAAGTGAACACGCCGGGCGGCATCTTGAAGTATGAAATT
>Ga0222658_1000815_pt1 | contig 15326 bp, 13 predicted proteins | sample AntAcemetagen476_FD_179830 | JGI IMG/M metagenome (GOLD analysis project Ga0222658, IMG submission 179830) | Saline water microbial communities from Ace Lake, Antarctica - #476 | ecosystem: Environmental > Aquatic > Non-marine Saline and Alkaline > Saline | place: Antarctica: Ace Lake... | reverse complement strand
TACAACCTGCCATAGAGGTAAAGACACTAGAGAAACAAATTTACAACAAACTAGAAGAATATGAGTTTAACCCAAAGTTTGAAAAACTATTTTTTAAGATAGTAAAAGAACATCAAAAAGACAATCCTGATAACACGAAAGAAATTATTAAAAACTTAAAGCAAGAAATTAAACAGCTAGAAATTGAAAACAGTAATTTAACAACGATGTCATGTAAAAAGTTAATACCCGATAGCGAGTTTTTAAAAGAAAGGAATAAGTACAACAAAAAGATTTTAGACCTACAACAAAAAGTATCTAAAATTGAAGAAGAAGAAATCAAAGAAAGCGAACTTATTAAAAAAATATCTTACACTACTAAGGCAAAAATAAACTTTGTTAAAGGCGACAAAAAAACAAGAAAAGAGATACTTTCAGAGATAGGTTCGAACCATGAACTTAAAGACAAAACTTTGCTAATTAAACCGTATAAATGGCTTACTTATATTGAAAAAGGGGTAAAACCTATTGAGGGTAAATATATAGGGTTCGAACTATATAAATTTCCCTTAACAAAAGCAAAAAATGAGCTTTTAGACTCACTTTGTTGCGAACTGCGGACTGGACGGGACTCGAACCCGCAACTTCCGCCGTGACAGGGCGGTGCTCTAACCAGTTGAACTACCAGTCCATTAATTTAACAATCAAATTATAATACATTTGTAAGTTTATGTCAACTATTATAAATAATTTGTTAATCAAAAAACTCTGAAGATCCTTATGATGTTTGATAAAGGAAAGGAAGCGAAGGAGGGGACGCTACCAACCTTACCAAACATCATGTGAATCTCCAGAGTTGTTAAGTTCTATAAATATTATATCACCGGCTTTTAAAACAGTCAAATATCTCACCTGTGGATAAATCCAGCACTATTTTTTAAGATCAGCAATTACAGCTTTAAACATTTTTGGGTGATGTTCTGCGATTTGAGATAAAACTTTTCTATCTAATCCAACCTTCTTTTTAGTCATTTTATCAATTAATTGACTATAAGTAAGCTCAAAATTTCTTACAGCAGCGTTTAATTTAACAATCCACAAACGACGAGATAGACGTTTTTTAGTTTTTCTACCTGCAAAAGCAAATTGTCCAGCACGTTTAAGAGCTGTTTTTGCTGTTTTTAGTTTTGCATTTCTACCCCAGTTATATCCTTTTGATCGTTTTAAGATATTACGACGACGCTTTGTATGCATCACGCCTCTTTTTACTCTTGGCATAATTTTATTTTTATTATTATATTATTTCACAATTTTAAATCCAGGTAACGGGCCTAGAAATAAAATTATTTTGATTTGTTCATTATTTTTTTAACTGATTTGTTCATTACTTTTCTTGCTACACCATCTTTACGTTTGTTACGTTTTACATTTCCAGTTTCGCGAGAATTAAAATGACCCTTACCACAAGTTTGTTTTGTAACTTTACCTGTCTTAGTAATTTTAAATCTTTTAGAGACTGCTTTTCTAGTTTTTAATTTTCCCATATACTTTTTTAATAAATATTTTAATCTTTGACAATTATAGTAGAAATACGATTTCCTTGTTTTTCAGGTGGTTGTTCTGTTCTTATTTTTTCCATTTCTTCAATTTCTTTAACAACCTCTCTAACGGATTCAAATCCACGAGATACATGTTGCATTTCACGACCCTTTAGGACTAATTCAATCTTTACTTTATCTCCTTTGTTTAAAAATTTTACAACTTGTTTTTTTCTATTATCTAGGTCATGTTTTCCGATACGAAGTGATATTCTGATAGATTTTGTATCAACAACGTGTTGTCTAGCTTTCTTTTGTCTAGCATCTTTTTCTTGATTGTATTTAAAATGACCATAATCCATTATTTGTGCTACCGGAGGTTTGCTTTTTGGATTAATAAGTACCAAATCTAATTCTTGTTCCTTTGCCATTTTAATTGCCTCAGCAGTATCTTTTTCTCCAATGCCTTTTCCTTCATTATCTAAAACTAAAACTACAGGAGCTTTAATTCCCTCATTATAGAAAAATATTTTCTTTATTTCTACTTTTTTTCTTTTTCTAGAAATTCTCATAGTAAATATATTGATATGCTGATAATACGGATCCACGGATTAATTTGAATTATAGATTATACTTAGAGTATTATCTGTAGATCCGTATTATCCGTGTATCTGTAGTTGTGGAGATGGCGAGAGTTGAACTCGCGTCTAATAACAATCTGCTCATATATTCTACATACTTAGCTCTCTTGATTTTCTGATTAATTGCGTAAAAGAGAACAAAATAGCAATTAACGAGTTGATGAGGTTTCAACTTAAATTCACCAACAACAATTTAAGTCTACATCTAGTGATTTTACACCACCTGACAGCTACTAGATATGACTGGGGTGATGTGCGACGACCCTTAGGCCATCACAGGAGCGAATGCAAAAGTATTAGCTAATGCATTTTGAGCTCTTGAAAATAAGTTTTTTGCACTTATAGTTTTTGCCTTTTTTTAACGAGGAACTGCCCCTCGGTATGCTAATATGTACAGTCATCACTATCGAAGCCCGGCATCCCCAAACTTCATTTTAAACAGTGAAATTACTGATATTTTAAAGTTCTAGCTATTTCACGGTCTGTGTCTCGTTGTTTCAAATGTTCCTTTTTATCGTAGTGTTTTCGTCCGCGTCCAACACCAATTTCTAATTTGATAAGACGGTCATTAGTATACACCTTTAAGGGCACTATTGTCAAGCCTTTTTCAAGTGATTTACTTTGTAGATAGTTTATTTGTTTTTTGTGGAGTAATAGCTTGCGTCGTCTTTCTGGATCATAGTCAGGTATTGAGCCAGCCATTTTGTATTTTTGAATGTATGAGCCTGATAACCAAGCCTCATTCTTGTAAAAATTAACAAAAGCACCTTTTAAATTAACATTACCATTTTTGACAGATTTTACCTCTTGTCCAGTCAATTCTAAACCAGCCTCGATATTTTCCAGGATTTCATAATCAAACAAAGCTTTTTTATTTTTTGTTAAAATTTTCATATTATCATTCTACCATTTTTTTATTTTAAAATCAATATTAAGTGGCTAATTCCCTCCTTGAGGAGGGTTAGGGAGGTGTTAATTTTTTTTGGATTATGATATAATTGATGTATGATAAATTTAAAAGCATTAGAAAAAATTTCAATTCACCCTAAATTATCTGCTGTTTTAGATTTAGTAATGGGGGTGGTTTTTTTATTTGGATTAAAAGAAATGCTTTTTAATTGGTGGTTTGTTTTGATATGGTTTGTACTTCGCGCGATGTGGTGGTCTGGTCTGGTTTTTTTAACTTTCTACGCTAAAAATATAGATAAAATTAAACACTTGATTTTTTTGAATGTTTTTAATCTTGGTCTATTTACCAGCTTCTTATTTTTAGAATGGGGTTTGTCAAAACAAGTTATTACCATCCTTTTAATTATAGGGTCAAGTTTTAGTTTTTATCTTTTACCAGATAAAAATAGTGTTCTAAGTTACATAAGCAAACCATATAGGCGTTGGCTTTTAATTTTGACAGTGTCGGGGATGATGGGTATTTTTTCCAGTGTTGGAGCTGTTTTTATTTTTCAAGTTTCATTTATCCCAAAATTTATTTGGATTTTATTTATTTCTTGTATTACAGCGATAATGTCAGTTTTTTGGTGGCAGAATTATGGCTTAAAATTAAATAGAAAAATGGGAAATTGGGCATTCGCTATGTTTTTAATAATTTTTGAATTATCTTGGGTGCTGTCAATTACGCCGATTGGTTTTTTGATTTTTGGTTTAATTTTAGTTTGGTTGTGGTACCTTCTTTGGCTTATGGTACGATTTCATCTTTCACATGAAGGAATAATTTGGAAAAAACAAATTCCATTTTTACTTACAAATTTGGGTTTGTTCTTGATTTTTGTTGTATTTATAGTACAATGGATATAATATTCCTTTGTCATTCTGAGGAATCGAAGAATCTCTTAATTTTTTTTACTAGATATTATTAAATAAATATTTTAATTTTATGCATGCACCTCATTTACCAAAGAAAAAGGAGAGTACAGGTTTAAATTTTCTCTCTGAACGTTTGAAAGTGATTATTTTCTCAGTATTTCTAGCTGTTTTTGCTGGACTTACTGGAGCTTTGATAGTGCTTGGTTGGATTTGGCCTTATGCCGGAGAAGGGGATACATGGGTACTTTCTCAGACTCGTTCATCAATTTCTCAAAAAGAATTAGAAGGAATTGTAAAACAAGAAATGGCTAGTCGGATTGTTTCGGTTTATAAAAAATCGTCTTTTTTATATGGTACAGAATATTTTGAACCACAAAATAAACTATCAGATGCTGTAATGATTGGTTCAGATGGGTGGTTGGTTATGCACTACAATCAATCTCTTCCAAATTTCATGAATTGGAAAGTTGTTTTAGAAGATGGTTTGGTATATGAATTAGAAAAAGCTGTAAAAGACGATTATTCAGATTTATTATATATCCGCTTGGGTGCTTTGGAAGAAAAAGAAAAACAATTTAAAGTAGTTAGTTTTGCAGATAAAGATATTAATTCTGGGGATGAGGTTTATGTTTTTCAAAATGGTAATTGGAATGTTAGTCATGTAAAATTTTCTGTTTTGCCAGATAAAGTTGATTCTCATTTAGACACTGCACCAGTTTTAAGTTATTTATTAGTTGATAAATTTGATTCAGGTTCGGTTGTAATCAATAAACAGGGGAGAATCGTTGGAATTATTGATGATAGTTTTAATCTACTTCCGTATAAAACAATAACCCGTGTGATGCCTTTTGTCCTCAGTGATTCAAAGATAGAATATGTAAGTTTAGAAATTAAAGGTTGGTTTAGTGAGGAAATGCCTATTAAAACTGACGAGGGTTTAGTACCTGCTTTTATGATTACTAAAGTTTTAGATACTGAGAGTAAGCTCCGAGCAGGAGATATAATTATTGAGATTGATGGTCAAAAAACCAATCTAGGTACTTATTATCAAACTATTTCTTCTCGAGAAAAATTGTTGGTAAAAGTTTTGCGACGTGGTAAAATAGTGGAGGTAGAAGTTGTGGTTGGTAGTGTTTAATCTTTGTCATCCTCCCCTTAAAAAGGTAGGAAGCCGATGAGTTGTGAGGTCACCGTTCGTATCCCCCTCTTTTTAAGGAGGGGCTAGGGGAGGTTAATAATAAAATAATAATTAATTTTAATATATGATGTATAACTTAGATAGACATTTTAAATTCATAATACTTTGGGGAGTTATTTTTGCCTTAATTTCTTTATTTGTTGGATTAATTTTACCAAAATATTATAGTGCAGAAAGTGATGTGCTTTTAATGCCTAGAGGTATCACAGGGGTTGATTCATATACTCAAGCTAAATCAACTGAGAGAATTGGTGAAAATTTAGCTCAAGTTCTGGGAACAACTGATTTTTATAAAAAAGTGATGAGTCAAACAATTGTAGAAATAGACAAAACAAAGTGGGTAGATTTAAGCGAAAGAAAACAACGCAAAAAATGGGCTCGTGATATTAAAGCAAGTATGAGTTATGGGTCAAGTATGATGCATATTTCTACTTATGCTAGAACTAAAGAAGAAGCTGTTAAAATGTCTAATGCTGTTGTTTCTACAGTAATTAAGAGTAGTTGGGAGTATGTTGGTAGTGGAATAACAGTAAAACCAGTAAACGACCCGCTAACCTCATTTTTACCAGCTAGACCTAATTTAGTATTAAATATAATTTTGGGTTTTGTGCTTGGTTTAGTTTTATCCACACTTTGGGTTGTAAAATCTAAAGAAATGGAGTATAATAAATAGTTAAAAATATGACAAATCAAATAGATAATATATTAGAAGAATTAAAAACAAAAGCACATTTTGATGGTAAAAAATTAGGTTTTTTAATTGCGGGTTTAGATGTTGATCAAAAAGTGACAGAAAGTTTGGTTAGTATTTTACCAACATTAAATTCAGAACAATTAACTAAATTAATTGATGTTTTAGAAACAAATTACCTAAATCAAAAAACAAAGAATCTAGATGAGAAATTGAAAGAAGATTTGGAAAAAATAAAAAAAGACCATGATGATAAAGAAGATGTGCAAAATCAAAAAAGTATAGAAGAATTAAAAAAGATTAAAGAAGATCTAGATAAATTAAGTTCTTAAAATTTTTTAAAAAATAATGCCTTTTATAAATAAAAAACAAAAAAATAATAAAAAAGTTTATATAGATTTTGTTATAGAAAAAGAAGAGCTCTTGAAAGAAGGGAAAAATTTGCGTGAAAAAATATTAAATTTTTTAGATAAACAAAAAATAAATAAAATAAAAAATTTTATTTCTAAACAATAAAATAATTAAATATAAATATATGGTTAGAGAAGATATAGAACAAGATTATTCAATAATTAAAAAAAACAAAAGAAGAAGTAAAAAAGAACCAAGAAGAGAAAGAAAAGGGCAAGATGATATAAGAAATAACGAAGGTGAGATAGCTGCAAAAGATAAAGATAAAGCTAAATGGCGTAAAAATTTTGATAAAATAGTTAAGAAGCATGAAGCAATAAGTGCTAGTTTTGAAGCTTTAGAAGAAGAAGCAAAAGAAGAATTTCAAGCTGAGTTAGCAGATTTAAATAAACATGCTGATGAATTTGAAAAATTTAGCGATATTCCAGAAAACAAAAAAGAGTATAATAAATTAAAAAAATTAATAAAAGATCATGAAATAAAAATAAAAATTTTACTTAAAAAAATTAGAAAGAAAAATGAAGAAATGGATGTAAGTGGCGAAGAAATAAGTAATAAAGTTGAAGGTGTAGAACTGGACGTAGAATCAGATATAGTATCAGACGTAGAACCAGAACCAGACGTAGAATCAGATAAAGTGAAATCAGTTGTGGAAGAGAAAAAAGATATAATGAACATCTTAAGAAAAGGAGATATAGAATTAGCTAAACTAACTAAGCGTCTTGGGGATTTTGGTGAAGAATATAAAGAAGAATTTGAAAAAGAACAGGAAGAATTAAAAATATCTTTTAATAAAATTACAGATGATAAAAAATATTTTGATTCAAGTGATAAACAAGCACATGAAGAATTTAAAAAAGAATTAGCAGATATAGATAAAAAACAAAAAGAATTAATTCAAAAAATTAAAGAAAAATTAGAAGTACTAGAAGTAGAACCAGCAGAACCAGAACCAGCAGAACCAGATTTGTCACTAGAAGAACCAGATTGGTTACCAGAAGAACTAGAATCGTCACCAGTAGAACCAGAACCAGAACCAAATCAAGTAGAAAGAATTAACTCTTTAATAGAAGAAACAAATACTATTGCACGTCAAGAACGCAATGCAATGCCAGATTTAGTTTCTACATTTCTTGCATTTAATGAACCTGATGAAGATTTACAAAAAGAAATTGATAATATGAAGGAGAAATTTGAAGATATTGTAGGCCTTGATAGTGAGGTTGATTTTGAAAAGTTAACTTTATCGGGTAAAGAGGAATATCTTAAAGGATTTAAAGAAACTTTAAAAGAATATGCAAACAAACAAGTAGAGTTAAATGAAAAAATTAGTAAGAAAAATGAAGAATTAGCAACAAAAGATCAGAGTAAAGTACCAGATACAGAAGATACAGAAGTTGCAGATTCTAAAGATTTGGAACAGTCTGCAGAACCGAAGCTTGAAGTTATTGCAAATGTTCCTCCAGAAAAGAAGAGTTTCCTTAGTAAGGTAAAAGCATTTTTTAGTAGAAAGAAAAAAGTTGATAGTGATTCACCCGAAAAAGATCCTAGTCAATTAGAAATAGTTAATGCCTTGACAATAGAGGTAAATGATACTGCAGATCAGTTTAATGATAAATTTAATATAATGTCAGGTCTAATTTCTACTTTTGATATATTTAATGAACCTGATAAAGATTTAAAAAAGGAAATTGATGATATTCGTAAAAAACATAGAGAAATTGTAGAATTTGAGCGTGAAGATAATGAAACTTACAAAGATTTATCTTTACCAGATAAAGAGAAGAGTCTGAAAGAATATAAACAAACTTTAGAAGAATGTACGAATAAACAATTAGAGTTAAACGAAAAAATTAGTAAGAAAAATGAAGAATTAGTAGCAAAAGATCAGAGTAAAATACCAGATACAGAAGATGGAAAAGATGCAGATTCTAAAGATTTGAAACAGTCTGCAGAACCAAAACCTAAAGTTACCGCAGATGTTCTTTCAGGAAAAACTGATAAACGAAAATTTGCAAATATAGCTATAAAAACTGTTTACAATACAGCAGCTTCTATTTTTGGTATAAAAACCTTAACTGATATAGTACTTGCTATAGGTGGTAAAGGTGATATACATCAAGCATTAACAGAAAGACTAGGTAAAAGAGGTATTATCAAAAAAATGGAAGAGTTTGAATTGGCTAAAGAAAAAGTAAAAGAAGTTAAAGAATCTAAAGCAGAAAAAGATAAAAAAATGGAAAGCATTAAAGTAATGATGGATATCTATCAAGATATTAAAGATAAAATGATTGAGTTAAAGAAAAGTGGTAGTTTGAGTGAAACACAAGAAAAAGAATTTTTACAAAAGTTAAAAATGGTTTCTTTAAAACAAAAAGAACACAAAGAAAAATTAGAAAAAAAATTAGAAATAGATGTAAAATCAGTTGTAGATGCCTATGTTGAAAATAAAGTATCTGGAATAAAAATTATTAAAGATGCTTTGAATACGGGTTTGTTACTAACTGGTTTTGGTGCTTTAAGAACCTTTGCTTATACAGGGTCTTCTATTGCTGAATGGGGGCAAAAAGTATTACAAAAACAAAGTAGAGAAAAAGTTTTAAATAATAAGATAGACGTTACTTATAAAAAAGAACTTTGGAATACTATAAAAGAACATGGAAATAATTTGATTTTTCAGTCTGGTGATACAAAATTTCAAAAAACAGCTAACTTTGCAAAGACTATAGGTTTAGTGACTCGTGGTTTAGGTATTTATCATGGCGCTGAGTTTATTAATGGGAGTGGTCCCGATCAAATGTTTCATAATTTCATTAAATCAGTTGAACAAAATGGAATTGGCGCAACTGTGAGAGTTAATTTCTTAGAAAAAAATGCTGTTGCACGTTTCTCTCGTCTTTTTGAAGGTGATGATAGTTCAGTTGATTTAGATGTTATGATCAAAGATGAATTATCTAAAGCTGAAGCCTTAGCTTTACTTAAACATTGGAGTGGAGGCATAGACGCTTCTAGTTTTTCTGATCTGTCAGATGATAAATTACGAGAAATAAGAGAAAAAATAGGGGATACTAAATGGTTAGATGCTGAAATGCAAAAAGCCGGTATATCAAATGTGGAGGCAGATGTAGCTCAAGTGGATTTTGATCAAATGCCAAAGTTTGATTTAGAGCTTAATAATCCAGTATTAGTTAAATTAATTGGTAAAGATAATTTAAATGATATTGCCAAACATGTTTATGCTACTAACCCAGGGTTAAATAATCAAGATTTTGTTACTTTGTTTGGTAATAAGATTGATGAGTTGCATGAAGCTGCTGTTGATGTGGCTGGTAAAGATCCTGATGGAATGGAAGATTTACATAAAATTATTCAAGAGGAATTAAATAATGATGGTAATATTGATGCAGCGATTGATAAAGTGAATCAAACAGTTGGTTATCACGAAGGGATTTCACATTCTATTGTAAGACAGCTTGAAGCAGACCCTACTAAATTTGGGTTTCAAGGTACCTCAGATCAACTTCATAGTTGGGCAAGTAGTACTGCTGGTAACATTGTTACTGATGAAGGGTTTTATGATAAAACTTCTCAAACTTGGGTTAAAAATGCATATGAAGGAAGTATAAGACTAGATTTTGATGAAAGTACAAGTAAATTTAATGTTACAGATAATATTGGAGCTGACAATAAGCTTGTGGTTGATAGGTTTATAGAAACAGATACTCCCGAAACAAACCCAGATATTAAACCAGCTTCAGAAATTGTAGTAGAACATAATTACTCTCCTGAGAGTGGAACTTCATATGGTGATAAGGCAATAAATGATCAATTTGAATATGTGTATGAGACTAACCCTCGTTTTAAAACAATAGATGATGTGGAATATGTAATAAAAGATTATTTGTTTAAAAATGATTATAATAATAATGGAATAATGGATGAAGGTGAACTGGATATGTTTAGTATAGTATATGATAAAGATTCTGGAGATTATATTGGTAGGCAGTGTACTAATAACCCAAATCATATTCATGATCTTAGAGGTGTCGATTGGAGATACCCTGGAGTTCCTGAAAGCATGGAAACAACAGATACTGTAAATAATACTATTAATTTAAATGAAAATGTACCAGAAGGTAATAGTGAAGTAGAATTAAATAATGAACTTATTACTGGTTCAGAAGTTGTAAGTACTTCTAATGAAATACATCATACAGACAGGTTTGGTCTTAAACAGTGGGAAAAACTTTATGTTTTTACTGATGGTAAAAGAATGGTAGGAATTTATGATCATCAAACTGGTGATATTAAAGGATTTTATGATGCTTCTAGTAAAATAATAAAAGATGGAGCACCTAAAGATGGTTGGCCAGAAGGTGTAAAAACCAATATTCATGATGAGATTAATGATAAAGTATATTCTAAAGTTAATTCACTTGCTGAAACTGAAGATATTAAACCAAGTTTAACCTCAGAATATGATATTTCTTCCGGTAGAGGTAAAGGTAAGATAATATTTAACAAAAATGAAAGTGGGGTTGTTACCGGGTATAAAATTGAAGGTAGTTTAGCTGGTGAAAGAGAAAGTGATATTATCGAAGAATATACCGGAAAAAAACTAGGTGTCTATGGTTTAAAGAATGAAACAAGTTCAGATGCTAGTAATTTGAGAGTAACGGGTGAAATTATGCTCATAAGTCAAAGTGATTTAGTATATGATAGTTTATCTGATAAAAATACTCCTGAAGGCAGGTTTATATCAAATACTTTAAAAAATAATATGAGAAGTTTGGCTAAAACACTAGATATTCCAATGGGGGAATTATTTACAGCTGAAAAGTTAAGATTAGTCGGGTTGGATAGTGAAATTACAAGTGCAACTTTGGAACAAGAAGAAAATATACAGATTGAACAGGTGAGGCAAGAGGTTGAGAGAACTAGCGGTAGGATGGAAGAGGCACAGGAAGAGGTTGAACAAGAAAGAGTAAAAGGAAGGTTTGTAGAAAGAAAACAAGAAATGATAGATGATAAATCTTCTACAAGGTTGCCAAAGAAGTAAAAAAGTCGTTTATAATACTTAAAATTTAGGCTAAAATTAGCCAAAAATAAATACTTATCCACAGTTGTCAAGGTTACCCCCTTGACAACTTTTGATTTTTGTGATATAGTTATCTGTTAACAATTAAAAAGGGTATATGTTTCGAGAGAGAACATAAACCATAAAAAAGAATGTGTCAGTGTCGAACTCTCTTAAAAGGAGAGTTTATTGTTTTGTAGAGTTCACTACATTGTCATTCTGAGGAATCGAAGAATCCCTTATTAGATAATTTGTATCTTTAAAATAAAAAAGTTTACTACCTGTTATGTTAACTTCTTATGAAGGAACATATAGCAGGTAGGAGGCTTTTTGACAATCAAATAAGAGATCCCGTTGGGATCTCAAACAATTCGTCGCAATCGCGACAAAAACAATTTGAGTTTAGCTTGAATGCGAGCTCGAAAGGAGACGATTATGTCAGACAAATCGACACCGACCACAGATGCAACTCAGGAAGACCAAGAAATGAATCAGGGGCGTGGTTTTGCTCATAGCTACCTCGGATTGATTTTGTTCGTCATCTTGTTTGCATTCATCGTGAATTTCGTGATGGACAGCAATGCGAAGAGCACGGCCGCTACTGACAAGGCCGCGATCTACACTCGCATTAATAGCAATGCGAATGGGATCGACGCCAACGGCACCGCGGACACGACATACCGCAAAGCAACAGACGCGCTTGTAAAGAAGAACTCTGAAAAGATTCGTAATGTTGATGAATATGCCAAAGATAATTGGCGTAGGATTCAACAGAATGATAAGGATCTTTACCGGATCAAGCGCCGAGCGAAGGTGTTGAACGCCGGCATCAACGCTTCAGCAGGGTGTCTTACCCTGAGCAATGATGTCACGAGTCGTCAGGTGCGTGGCAAGAAGGCCGGCGAGAAAGAAATCTCATTGATATACATCAATCCTGAAAATGGTCGGGTTGAAATATATCTCTCAGATGGGCAAGCCAAAAAGGCCGCTAAAAAGCGTGCCAAGAAGGCTGCCGCCGATAAGGTCATCGCCGACAAGAAGGCTGCCGCTGACAAGGCCGCCGCTGCAACTACCACCCCGTAGTAATCTGTTACGGGTGGTAATAATCGATCTTTCATAAACATAGGCCGAAGTGAAGTAGACCTCCATACTTCCTTCGGCCACATTTCATTGCCTATTATAATAGTTATTAGCCATGAGTTAATAGCCAATAGTAGATAATGAATAGTAAAAAAGTTCTTTACAACAAAATCAACACCACACTGTTTTTTTAAGAAAGTAGTGTGGTGTTGAGTTAGGAAAAACAAACTCGGCGAATTTCTCGCCATCAAATTACCCCTGTATGAAAAGGAGATCTATCATGGCAAGGACAAACCACAGTTTTGGAGTAAATGTTAATCCTACCGTTACGGCGGTAGCGGGAAACCCTAACCAAGCACTCATCACCGCCGATACCGAAATTGTGTACGGCGGCGGTAGTAATGGAGGAAGCGGGCGTCCCGGTTGGACCGTCGTTGGTTTGCTCGGCCTAATAGGCGCGAGCATCGCCCTGTTGTTGATCTTTGTCTTTGTTCCACTCCTCTGGGGGTGGACAAATGACAATGAGGAATTCATCCTCAAAGTCGGTGAAGCGTCACTGTCTCGTGACACCGCTCTGGGTGATGAACTTGGAGGACAGCTGGAGTCATTGCGCCAGGGTACAGAGCAAGGTCTAAACGCTCTTTGGGATGATCAGAAGCGTCAGGATGGCGAATGTGCCATTCTAGCGACTGATCTGACCAAGGTCCGAAAGACTGTTGGCTGGAACTCTAGTCAAATCAGTAAGGGCGAAGGTCTGTTCGCAGCGTCTCTGAAGCGCATTCGCGCCAACGAGGGAAAGGTCGACTCCATTGATAGGGAGCTGGACAATTTCGCTCAGTTAGAACTGAAGATTCCGAATGGTGGAACGGTGAATGCTCGCAAGAACGTTCATGTCAGTACTGCCAATAATGGAGTCCTCAGAGTCCGGATTGGCCGAGATTGAATTTTTCCCCTCTCCTAAACTCTTCCCATGCCCGGTTTGAAAACAGCTGTTTTCAAACCGGGCCTCTCTCATTTTTTATTAGCCATTGATTAGTAAGAAGCGAGAGAGGTAAAAGTATGGCCGATCATTACATTTTCACCTCAATTAAGTTTGGGGAAAAGGAGAAAGACATGAAACGTGCACTGCTGGTTATGATGATGGTTTTTTGTTGGGTACTTAACAGCGGAATCGTCAATGCAGCGGAATCCTGCGATGACGCGGGCAACTGCGTCACCTGCGACAGAAATGGAGACTGCAGTTGGAATGCTCCGATTCTGGAGAATCACGAGTTAAGGATCACTGGTTTGGAGGTTCGGTCACCCAAGGATATCCATCATGGTGGTTTCGTTACCATTGGTGGGGGATTTCTTTATTTCTCTCAGGCCAAGGAAGGCCTGAGCTTGGGTCTCGTGACTGCGGGTTACCGCTTCCTTTACGATGCGGGCGAGCCTGGTGACACGTTGGTCGGTTTCGAGCTGAAGCTGGGTGGTGGTATGGCCAACGAGTATGCTGCCACTGTAACAACCGGAGGAAATTTCGTGCTGTACGTGCATAAACACTTCGGCATGGCGGTTGGCTATTCCTACTTTCACGTTTGGAACGTGGGTAAGGAAGATCCGATTGCCGCACATTATGCGCAATTCGCTTTGCGTGTGCCGACCGTGAAGTTTTGCGAACTGGAATTCTACGGCATGGCTGGCTGGGGTGAATACCATACCAGCGAGATCAATCCTTATGAGGATATGACCACTGGCCAGGTTTTTCAGCTCAAAACCCACAAAACCTCTTCCGGCACTGTCTATGGTGGTGGGGGAAAAGTAATTTGGCGTTTCTAACACCTCTCGGGTTTAGTAGATCCTTAAAACTACTGGGTTTGGTAGAGTCCCTTATCTTTACCAACCTTTTTTCTAAAGATAACTAGTTTGTCTTTAGAAACAGAGGTCTTTACAATTTATAAAATAGAGGTTAATAATACTTTTTTAGTATGTTATCCTGAAATTGTTATATATTTTTATATGTGACGGTTCCAGGATGACATCTATCAATAGAAGTCATCCTTTGGATCAGCTAACCGGTTTTTAACGAAGCCGTTTACCTATATAAAGGAAATGAAGTTGTTTATTGCAGTGAGAAGCGTTACTTGGAAGAAAAATCCAAGAATATACATTTCTCGTCTCCAGCTTATACCACAGCGGTATATATATTAGCTTTTAGGAGAATCTACAGTAGCAATTTCAAGGTTGTTAACCAGAGAGAGGCTCTCATCCCGAGAGGCTCGACAATACGAAGGAGAAGTCATGACGAAACGCTTTTTGTACGGAATGATTTGTTGTCTCATCGCGATGTTTGCGGTGGGATGTGCTGGCGAAACTCAGGAATCTGAGGTGGTCGGTTTGGGGAGTGGTGTGAAGGCGATCACCTCCATCCCGTGGACCTGCTGGGACCGAAATGGAAATGGTATCTGTGATATCGGTCTGAACGGCGGATACAATGAGGATACCAATGGAACTGGTTACTGTTCGGACATCGAACCGGATTACGATTGCAACGGGTATTCCAACCTGTGCGACGAAATCCGTTTTGAGGATGATGATACAACCTGTGAATCCGGCAATGGAATCACGCGCGTCTGCGCTCTCGACCTGAACCGCAACGGTGAAGTCGACGAAGGCGAAATCGATTCGACAATTCAATTTCCGCAACTGTGCGACGGCAACCCCGGCGAACAAGGTCCTCCAGGACCTCAGGGTCCGCAGGGTGATGCCGGTACCGCTGGTGTAAATGGCACTGACGGCCTGAACAGCTTGACGGAAACCTCCATCGAAGAATCCGGCGATAACTGCGTCAACGGCGGAGTTCAGATCGATACCGGTCTGGATGATGACGAAGACGGCGAGCTGGATCCCG
>Ga0222658_1000814_pt1 | contig 15359 bp, 20 predicted proteins | sample AntAcemetagen476_FD_179830 | JGI IMG/M metagenome (GOLD analysis project Ga0222658, IMG submission 179830) | Saline water microbial communities from Ace Lake, Antarctica - #476 | ecosystem: Environmental > Aquatic > Non-marine Saline and Alkaline > Saline | place: Antarctica: Ace Lake... | reverse complement strand
AAAAGAATGTCCCAGTCCTGCTACGATCTGCGTGACGGTTTCGCCGGTGGCCAAGCCGAAACGTGAGGTAATGTTCATTGGCGTGGATTTGTAGAAGGAGGTTTCTCCATCGCCAAGTTGTCCAAGCCCGTTACCTCCCCACGCAAACACGCGACCGTTTGAGGTGATTGCTAGAGAATGCCAAGCTCCCGCGACAATCTGCGTGACGGTTTCGCCGACGGACAAGCCGAAACCAGCGGTGATGTTGGTCGGAGTGTATTTAGATGCGATTGTTCCATCGCCAAGTTGACCGTTATTGTTATATCCCCACGCAAACACGCGGCCGTTTAAGGTAATTGCTAGAGAATGATAAAATCCCGCCACGATCTGCGTGACGGTTTCGCCAGATGCTAAGCCGAAACTAGTGGTGGTTTCAGTCGGGGTGGATTTATTGGCACTGGTTCCATCGCCAAGTTGTCCATATTCGTTATGTCCCCACGCAAACACGCGGCCGGTGGAGGTCAGTGCGAAAGAATGATTAGATCCCGCTACGATCTGCGTGACGGTTTCGCCGGTGGCCAAGCCGAAAAGTGAGGTGATGTTCATTGGCGTGGATTTTTGGGTGGTTGTTCCATCGCCAAGTTGTCCATATTCGTTATTTCCCCACGCAAATACGCGGCCGGTGGAGGTGATTGCTAGAGAATGATAAAGTCCCGCTTCGATCTGCGTGACGGTTTCGTTTACCAAATAATAGGAAATGAAATATTGATTAATAATCCATTTGGCATATAGAGTAATATTTTCTGCCAGCATCGTCGAGAATGTGAAAGCATTGACGAAAGCAGAGTCGCTATACCAACCGTCGAATGTATATCCTGTTTTGGCTGGATTGGTCGGTGCAGTGACGTTGGTTGCATAGTTTTGCGTCTTTGCGGTAACTGCTGACCCTCCGTTTGTTTCAAAAGTGATGGTGTAGCTCTTTGCGTTCCATTTGGCATATGCTGTCATATTCGATGCCGACATGGTATTAAAGGTGAATACTGTCGAAAACGCGCCGCTAGTATACCATCTTGCAAAAGTATATCCTTCTCTTGTAGGTTCTGATGGTTCTGTAACTATCGTGTTGTAGTCTTGAGTGATTGAATCAATAGAACTACCACCATTTGACTCAAAGTTAATTGTATATTGATTGATTTCCCATTTTGCATATAGATTATTGTCTCCATATGAATTTGTTGCTATTTCAGCAACTAAATCTCCAGTTAAATCTTCTTGTTGATACCATCCAATGAAAGTATAACCGTCTTTAGTAGGATTTTCTAATAAGATAGTATCTGATTCATATGTAAATGTGCTTGGATTGCTGATACTATTTATCCCATTATTCAAGTGATAAGTAATCGTATATGTATTGATGTTCCATTTCGCATATAAAGTAATCGCATTAGTAACTTGTGATGTGGTAAAGGACCATCTCTCATCTAGTGTTACTCCACCATTAACACTTGTGTACCATCCATCAAGTGTATATCCATTTTTAGTCACGACAGGGATAGCAATCGTATGACCAATAAGTACATGTACGGGATCTATTACAGTTCCACCATTTGAATCAAATGTTACTTGAACAGATCCAGGTGGTATGTAATTGTCATCTTCATTCCATTTAGCATAAACTGTCATATTACTTGATAGTGGTGAATCAAGTAAGGAATTAGCTGTAAAGGGTTGACTAAATGTGTTGTTATCCCAGTACCATCCTCCAAAAAAGAATCCTTCTTTGGTGGGGTCACCAGGAATAGTTATTGTTGAACTTCCGTCTGTAACAATTGCTGCGACATCTGTTCCTCCATTACTATCAAAATTAATGGTAAATGATACTGAAGTTGTACAACCTGTTAATATGATTGCAAGTAGAAAAATACTTAGTCCAAACAATTTTCTTATAGCTTTCATTTAATCTCCGCCTTATACGTAGTATATTTATTCTATTATAATACTTTTATTCATTCAATACTATTTTTTATGTGATAGCCATTAATGACACTATCAAAAACAGAACAGGTATCAGTTAAAAATCACCTAACCTTTTTGATACTTGAGTTTTAACTTGTTGAGGAATTATTGTCTTTACAGCATAAAACTCATCCATGTAATAATGTGCAAAAGCTATTGCATCAATCTCAATTGATTGAGTTAGATATTCCATATCTTTTTTGCTATTTTCTAATCCTTTGGTAGGCACATAATTTTCGAAGTCTTTCTTCCACTGCTTTACAGTTTCTTTCGATTCCCTGCCTACAAAAAACTCGGGAAACTCAATATTAGCTTTTTGATATGCATGTCTAGTCTCGTGAAGTGCAGTTACCATAATTTCTTCAGGAGTTGCTTGACTTATCCATGCTTCATTAAAGTAAATAATATAGAATTTATCGTCAAAGACTGCATTGATTTCCGGATGTGAAAATGAACTACTAGGTTTGAATTCAACGAGTATCTCACTTAGTCCTAATATCCTTGAAGCTAAGGCAACTGAGTCTACTGATTTCTTTCTTTTATTCATATATCCCCCAAATCAATTATCGTATTGTTCATTATTAATTATTTTATCATATTAGGTTTATATAAACAATGCTATTCCGGATATCATTATTTGAAAATAATGTGAAAAAAAGCGCCAAATCTAGGTTTAGTCCTAGAGATGGCGCTTTCTGCTATTTAGATATTTGTTTTTGGATGAGTCTTTCAGCTTCAGATAAAGTTGCTTTGCCTTCCATTTTATTGCTGAAGGAAATATAATCTTCAATAACTGAATCAATCCTACTTTGATTTGTTTCTACAAAATTAACTGCATTTTCAACAGATCCTGAGACATTACTAACCCATTCACTTAACCTTAATAATACAGCTTTCTTCTTATCATCTCCTGATAGAAAGGCTTCACCTTTATCATGAGCTAACTTGTTTTTTTCTTCCACAATCATAATAAACTCTTTAATTGCTTTTTGTACCGATTCGTCAAACACAATATTCTTTGCTTTTGAAACAAGATCTGCAATGTTCGCTGAAGTTTTAATCAGATCTGATTTTACTTCCTTAATCACTTCATTCAGATCTTTGTCTTTACCAAGTTTTGATGTGATATAGAGTGCTAAGACTGCAAGTAATGCAATTAATAGAATAATATCAAGTGTTGTCATTTTCTTTCTCTCCTATTTTTTTATATAGTGTAACGTGTGAATCTTCTAATCTGTTAACTCGATGTTCCAAAACATTAATATCTTTTTTCATGACTTTAATATCTTGAGAATGCATTTCTAACAGATTTAACATTTTTACACTTTGTTTATCTATTTTTTGAAGATTTGTTAAAATCTCTTTATTACTCGTTTGACTCTTCTCGCCTTGCTTATTGAATTGCTTAATAGTAGTAAGGATAACCACAACCATCGTTACAATCCAATAAATTAGGTTTTCCATTCTAAAAAATATCATAATATTATCCCAGTTCATTTATTCACCTAACAATCTTCTGCATTATCGAAGCCAATTGCATTTGCTTTCAACCAATCATATAATGTCGTTAACAAAGACACATCATTCGAACTTGCATGAATATCCAATTCAATATTGACGTCCATCGTTTCAACAGGGTCTTTGTCATTTCTTCTCATATATTCTGACAAATATGAAGCAACCGAAAATGCAACCCTTTTTGTGACCCAATTGATGTTCGTAGATATGATTCGATGGTAGTTCACATGGATTCCTGATGGTGTTTGTATTTCATGTTTTAAAGCCATATTTTCACATCCTCTAATGATTTGTGTCTATATAAATCGTTATTAAAACACCTGTCGTATATGATTCTACTTGAAATGTGCTCCCTATAACTCGAACATAAATAATGCCTTGCTCTATCTGCATGCTATCCGGATTAGCCCAAATCAAAGAATAGTAACCATCCCCATATAAATAATCGTTCGAATTGTTAATTTCAGTGTTTGAGGTATTTCCAACGATAATCTTGTTTGGTATGATTATCTGTCCTATCTTGAATAAAATACCAAAATCCTTTTCAAGTACAATCATTATGGATTTAGCATCATCAAGATACGACGATGACATCGATGATACATTTGCTTGTCTGTTTGTCATTCTTCTCCATGCTTTTCCCGCCAACCGTACAATCGACGTCCCATCATGTACATATAACTGATTACTACTCTTATTGTAGCTTAGCTCGTATGATTGAGTGTTTGCTGTTGTGGGAATTGAACTACCTCTACGCACCTTGATAACAGACACTAGAAGTTTCCTCCATCAATCACACTTTGTGGTGTTAATACCATGTTTTTGTTGACACCCCAACTAAGAGTTTTTACAGGAACACCACTTGATGTATTAATTTCCTCGTGGCAAAGAATACTATAATTAATTGCTTCACTTGCGAAATCTATAGCATCAACCACTGCATGACCCCAACTTTCAGGATTTTCAATTCGATAGACTGCGCTTATAATATCTCTTTGTGTCTGCGTAAGATGTAGATTACTCGCTACATGGGTATTATATGTAGTAGTAGCCAACCCACCAAGACCTGCGAGAGAAATCGTCACTACGCCAGTTTGTCCGTTAACACTTGACACTGCATCTGTTGGTGTTTCCAGGACTTGCCAGTTTGTTAAAGTGGATGCTGGTGTCGTTTTTAGAATGAAGGTTTTCTTGATATCTGTTCTAACCGCAACATCTCCCTCTTGGGCTTGTGACAAGGCTAACATAGCAATTTCTGTGGCAACAACATGCGTATTTGTAATTGCTATTTTCGGAATAATCGAATCAACCAGTTTTCCATTTGCATCCAAGATTGGCACATTCCCGCTTCCTGTACCTACATTTTTCGCAGCCGCAGTTCCTAATCCTAGTCCTATTATTGCATCAGAGATAAGTGTCTGAATTTCAGGAGCGCTGATAAATTCCACATAATCAGACAACGTGATTGGTATTCCTACAGATGCTGTCTTTGTTGATTTCGCTACAAAGAGCTTTTCTTGATTAAAATCAATTTGTGGTTCTGCTTGATAAATATTTCCAGTGTTTCCTACTAATGGTCCAGAACCAACGGTTGTTCTTCGTTTAATTTGTATGACTGCCATAATATCCTCCTATTTTATAATCCATAATTCTGTTATTTCATGTGTTGCTTGAGCTGTTGTAATAGTTACTGATGTATCATATCTTACCATCTCAGCTAAATACCAATTACCATTGAGTAGATAGCCGACTCCAGTTCCAGGTCCTAATGAAATGATTGAGCTTGGAAACACGCGCTCTACTATATTATTTACACTTAACATCAATAGAACTTCCCCAGTTTCGTTTAAGTTTAGATCAAAATAGTGTGAAGCACCATTTCGATAGCTTCTTTCAATTCTTCTTGTACCACTATTTTTTATATGTTCTATCGTTTCATTTTTTGTTTCTTCCATAATTGTTTGAATGCTTTTGACGACAAGCGCTTCTGTATTTTCTAGTATCAACACAGTAACTAGTGTTTTCTGGTATTTTACCAATGGCAACTCAAAGACACCTTGTCCTTCTGAAATGTTGTCTTGCTGTAACGATGGTAAAGATAAGCCTTCTTTCAATTGTAACGACACACTATCATCAAACGTATTGACGAGCAAAATCACATATCCATATTTATTCCCATCTGGTTCCAAATCAATTGCTGTGTTGTTCTCCAACTCAATAATTCTTCCATAAACAGAAACAAATCCATCACTAAAAACAATCCGGTTATTGGAAAAAATGTAAGCACAAGAGCCACCTATGCCTTCTAAGACACCAGAATTGGATGATTGTAATGCTAGGTGTATTTTACTCGCCTGAAATGCTGTGTTGTTTTCTCCACTAAATGTTAACTTCTTGATTCCCATTAAAACTCTCCTCCATCTATATTTTCTGAAACTATTACTGTTGTTCCACCATTTGTATTGTTTTCATCTACTTTGGTAGCTAGTAGTGAAATCTTTTCCGTGAGCATGTTCCGATACTCACCTAAGGTTATCGTTGCGACCTTGCACGTTCCATGAAACCTGATACTTGTTACTATCGTCTTATAGATATCCTTATTATGGATAAATTCAAAGTAGTCGCCAACATCAAAATCTTTCATTGGAACAATCAACTGATTATCTAACGTTAAATCAAATGAAATGTTGTGATCATACATTGAACTTTTCAATTCGTTTGTTGCTTTTATATCGAGTTGGTTGTATTCCTCATCTGAATAGAGTGTTGATTTTATTCGTGTAATCTCATATCGTAACTCATGATTTGAGTTGTCCGTAATTTCATTATTTTGCAATAAAAAAAACTCAATGACATCACGATATTGAGTGTTCTCTTTTTTTGGTATAAATACCATCTTATTGGTAGACTGATTGCTATTTCTCTGAATGGAAAGATTTCCAATGAAACTCTCATAATACTTAATGGTTTTCGTTATTGGATTATTGCTTATGAATAATTCTATGCCGACGATCCTACCTCTTAGATATGTATAATTATACTTGGTATTTATGTTATAGTTTTTTGACAAATACTGGATTAATGTGGGGATTTTCATTAATTTATCCTTATCAAAAGTAAGTTCACCTACTATCGTTGCAATATTCGTTACTATTAGGTAGGTTAATGATTGGTAATAATCCGTGCAATTAATGAAATTGTACTCGATCTGTTCTTTCAAGAAATCTCCAACGTTACCGATATAGGAATCTAGGGTAGTTTCCAACGCAAACACATTGAGAAATTCCAATGTGCCTAGTTTTATAATGCCCTTCTTCTCTATATCAATTGAGTCAATAATTCCAAGATATCGAATAGCGCTTTGTTTTATTGTTAATAAATCTCCCACTCTAGCATTTATGGTATCTTTAGCTACTACGAATGTACTTATTTTTGAAATGACGATGTCTAAGTGAATATCAAAATCTCTATCTGTAAAAAAATAATCTTTCACTTGTAGTGAATGACGATCAAGTATGATAATTTCCATTAGCTTGTCAAATAACTTTCAACAAAGATGATATTACAAGTTGCTGAACTTAGTATGCCAGGATCAAATACTACTTTTGTTCTTCCTACTGGTAGATATAAAAAATTATCTCTTTCAAAATCTTGTAGTTCATAAATATTCGTTATCGTCTGATTTTCATGTTTCACTATTTTCTGAAGATTTGGCCTTGAATCAATAATAATCTTGTGATACTCATTGTCCGTTTCCAAAAACACACGACATGAAGAAATGAGTTCTTCATTTTGATATAAGTATAAAATCGGATTTTTCACTGCACCATTGATTTGGATAATCGTTGGAGCTGGTTTATATCCTTTATTTTCCAACTCAATGCTACCTTGATTGGAATCACTAAATGAAAAAGGAAATATATGTGGATACACTTTCCCAACATCATCTGTATTTACCTCAATAATATTGGTAAAATCTTCTAGCCAGAGACTAGTTTTTTCTAGTTTCAAATCACAAATTAAAGAATTACTTTTCAGTTCTGTTTTTGGTAACTCCCCAATATGCACATAGCAGTATCTCGTATTTACATCTGTAGATAAGAATAACATTAATGTATGACTCTTAAACAAATAGTCACTAAAATTTTTGAATCCAAGATACCCTTTCATAAATACCAATGTAAGATTGACGGAGGTCAATGGAATCTTGTCATCTATTTTCTTATAGTTATTATCGTACGCAACATAATTGTTAATAATAGAAGCCCCAACTCCAGCAACATTGGTTACTAATGTCTGGTTATATTCTGTAAAATCGAATCGATATCCATTTTCATTTTTTAGCCAAAGTTTTCTAATCATATGTAACTACCTCCTAATGCTTTGTTTATGGAATCAATATCAAAGGTTGGTGAGGTTGTGTTAATTGTAATATTGTTAGTGGAGACGTTCGAAGAGGATGAATTTGATGTATTAGAAATACTTTGAGCTTTTTTCAAATTGAAAGCATCTCCAAACCAACCACCGATTTTATTAAAAAAGCCTCCAACTTTATCTGCAGCTCCGTTTACAAAACTACCGACTCCATCAGAAATGTTTGAAGCAAACTCGCCAATATTTCCGGTGATATTACCAATCATGTCTCCGAAATTTCCAGCAATATCTGACATCTTAGGTCCAAGATCTCCTATCCATTCGAATATCGTGGATAGAAACTCGACAATTTTTTCAACAACTGCCATGACAGGTTCTAATACTTTTTGTAAGACTTTGATTGCGGGCACTAAAATTGCTTGTAAAACCTTACCAATCACTTCTAGGAGTGGGACAACCATTTCAAGAATATCAGCAATAAATCCAATTTGAATCATCAGCGGTTGAAGAATAATATCTATAATTGGAACAAGCATATCAACTAACATAATCACGAGTTCAATGATCACATCAAGAATAGGAGATAATGCCGTCATCAGGCTATCTACTATCATCATGATTGGTGGTAATAACTGCATCAATGTTTCACCAAGTCTAGAAAGTAAAGCACGGAAATCTTCACTTTGAAATAAGGCCATGGCTAGTATTGCAATGAGTGCACCTATGCCAAGTGTTGCAAAATTAATCCCCGCTCCTGCAAATATCCCTGCAGTTCCAACTCCTTTTAATACCATTGATACCATACTCAGTAACGGTCCCACTTTTCCTATAATGGATAATACAGGACCAACTGCAACGGCAACAGCGCCAAGTGTAATAATAATTCGTTTTGTGCTATCATCTAGATTAATCCATTTATCAATCCATTCTTTGATTGTCGGAATAATCTCATCTCGAACTTTTTGAAGAAGGGTTTCAAGTATGGGGAGTACTGTCATTGAGAGATTCATTGCAAGACTTGATAATGCTTGTTTCGTTTGATCTAGTGAATCAGTAAAATTGCCTGCTATTTGTGCTTGCTCATTGGTTATGATTCCTAATTCTCTAGCTTCTTGTTTTAGATTAGAAATAGCTATCTTTTCACTGGAGAGGATTGGAATAATTTCATTTCCGATTTTTTCACCAAAAAACTCGTTGGCCACTCCTACACGAATAGCTTCATCTTTAACTCCTGCTAAGGCATCTCTTATTGTATTAAATGCCTCATCAGCATTCTTACCTTTTAAATCATCAACTGTTAATCCAATTAAAGCAAGACTTTCAGATACCTTGTCTCCGTTTCCGGTAGCAATATCACCTAAGATTCCATTGACCTTTATAAAGGCCTTATTTAGGCTTTCTGTTGAACTACCGGAAATCCTTGCAACGTAGTTCCATTCTTGTAAACTCTCCGCACTGAGGCCAATTTTAGAGGCTGAGTCGCCAATTTCATCGGCAGTGATTGCTGTCTTTACAGCTAATCCAGATAAAGCAGAGATGGCACCTAAAATAGGTAGTGTTACTGACTTTGTTAATGTTGAACCGATCTTCCCAATTTTCTGAAAATTAGCGTTCCCTAGTTCGGTGATTTTCCCTTTAGTGTTTTGTAACTCTTTATTGAGCTTTGATACTTCTGCTTCAGTATAAGAAACATTTCTCGCAAATTTGTTATATTCCGTTTCACTCATGTCACCAATTTTTACTGCTTGCTTTGCTTTTTCAAGTTCAAGGTTTTGAGTTTCAAGTTTCTTTTTTGTGGTTTGAAGGATGTCGTTGAGTTTCGATTGTTTGTTTTTCCAAAGTTCAACATTAGAACTATCATATTTTAAATTGGTATTGATTGCTTTGAGATCTTTTTGCTGTTCTTTTAGATCTGATTGTATTCCTTTGAGTTCATTTTCTAAATCTCTGCCATCAAGACTCAATTTGATATTTAGTCCTTTGACTGTTTCTGCCATCTGCGACACCTCCTTCTAAATTAGAAATGCATCAATATCCGATTGCGTTGCTTTTCTTAAATTACTCTTGCCAGATATCACTTGCATTTCAAGCTGCACTAGTTCAAGGTAAGTCTGTAAATCAAAATGTTTAGAATCTTCAATTGAAATACCTAGATGAGCCAAGTTAAAGATAATGTTTGCTGTCATTCCAAACTCTGACTCATCATTTGAACTGTGGGACTGGTTTACTTCCATCCTCTAAAATTTTGATCATTTCGACAACTGATGTAAATAAAGTAGTCATCTCTTCTTGATTTCCTAATAATGATAGTTCTTGTTCCATCAATAACTCTTTATATGAAATGTTACTGAACGGTTTGTGAAAGATATATAGCACTTTGAAAATCGTGTCAAATAGAGTTGAATACTCGACTTCATTAATATCTTTCAATTCAGTCAGTTTCACAATATCTTTTAATAACTCAGTCCCAAAAACACTCTTATACTCAATAATTGAATAAATGGATGCATGTAGTCTATAATCTTTATTTCCAAGCTTAATTGTCTTTTCCATTGTCAATCACCTAAATGAACGTTGGTAAAGCCGGTGCTGTTGTTAGAAAATTAGTATAGTTGGTATCTCCCACAGAAGCGATCACTCTAATAATCAAGTTGTCACCTGATTCAATAGGTCTTGCTGTTATAGAAAGCGAGATTGAATTTGCTTCAATCGAGTCTGCTTTGGATTTGCTAGCATCTCCTGAAGGCGTCGCTATACAAAGATAATACCAAATACGTCTTGCTTTTGAGTCGCCTTGAATTTCATAACCCAAAGCAAATGTCTTTGTTTCATTGTTGATGACTTCGACAAAGTTTCCGTTTGTATCTGTTTTGAATCCAAAGATATCTTTTTTGAACTCATCATCAATTTCGGTAAATTTCAGTGAAACAGTTGTTCCTGAGTTTGAAACAAGTGTTGCAATCACTTTATCATCAGCATAGACTTGTGTACTTCCGCCTATAGCTTCAGTGGTAATTTCTTGAGCACCTACTAAACGTTTAGGTGATCCAAAAGTCCACGCTCCTTCAGCACCTTGCGTCGCAAGCGCATAATGCACATTGGTTAATCCAAATGTTACTTTATTACTCATTTTTTATTTCCTCCATTTTAATTTCATAAACTCGGTTAATCGAGTTGTCATCATTTAAATATTCTGTAATCATTTGATAACTGTACCCTGACAGATAAAGTGCTTCTTCAAGTCTTTCTTCTAATAAGATATCTTTATTTTCTGTGACAAGTGTGATTTGATAAGTCACTAATCTTACGGTAGCATAGTTATCAGCATATGTGATCGCGCGATCACTAATCTCTTGATAAACAATAAATGGATAAACATTAAGATTCGATTGCTCTACAATATTTGTTCCATAAGATGCTTTACCTGGTAAAATGCCATCTATTAATTGAAATATACGTTCGAGTACGATTTGCATTAATTCCCACCACTTTCAATTATTTTTTTTATCTCTGAAAGCATTTCAGGAGTGAAAGTATCAAAAGCGGGTCTCATAAACGGTCTAGGAGACACAAACTTACCACTTTTGTGTGTAAACCCAAATTCAAGTAGATGTGTCAGTCTTCCCTTTTTTTCCGAATAAATGGTAACCGATTTATTGATCCCTGTTCCATTTGGAATTGCGACAAATGAGTCCGCAAATCCACCTACTCTTCCACTCCTAGGTGCATTCGATTTAATATAAGCTAGAGCCTTATCTGCAGTATTATCAAGCGCTCTCTCCATAGCAACTATGATGCCCTCTGTATATTCAGAAACCATATTCGATATTTGTAGTCCTAACTCATCCAGGGTAACCAATGATATCACCTATTTTCAGACTTGTTTCGACTAAATAGAGTTCAATGAATTGACCACTTAAATAAGTTCGCTCGATTTTGTAAATTGTCGTACCGATAACTGCATGCTTACTACTGTCATATAAGAAGGACTGGATTTTTAATGCAACATCGATTCTGATGTCTTGCTTCTTGCTTTCATAGTACTCTTTGGAAGTAATCGAGAGATTAATCCCAACAACTTCTTTTGAGTTAATTAATCTAAATTGTTTATTTCCTATCGAATCTTGAACGCTGTCAAGTTTAAGTAAAGAAAGGCGGATATTCGGTGAACTAGGAAACATTATTTGAAACTCCTTTTGTAAGAGCTAGCTGAGTTAATAGCATATCAAAGCTCTTAGGAAGTTCTTTGACACTTCCATCATTTTTAAACCCAAAGAATGTCTTGCAGTAGATTAATATAAGAGAATCAACAATTGGATTAGCACTGGGTTCAATCACGGTTTCGTCTATTCCTACTGACTTCAATAACTCCTTGCATGATTCAATGTGTGATGAAAGCTCGCTATCAGCATATGTTTCTTCTAATGGAATAAGCAATGCCTTTTTAACAATATCCAGTATCGCCATAAATATCCGCCTTTTCTAAACTGCTTTTAAACAGCTGCTTTTTTCTTAATTCTTAAAAATCCGTTATATCCAACAACATTCCCGCCTGTGAATAAAGATGCTTTAAAACTAATAATGCCATCTTTAAATTTGTAGTCAGTTGATTTACTGATCTCAATAGGAGAAAAGATGGGTACTTCGTAATTTTTAAGTGAGCCATATGCAATACAGTATGAATTTGCAGGTGTAGCTGCATTACTTAATGCACTGCAATTACCATTAATCACATAAGGAATTCCATCTATTGTTCTATTGATGGTATCAATCGTATGCACTTTCTTGCCATCGGAAGCTTTCAATCCCGCAAATGCGCGTAAATCTGCTTTGTTTAAAATTAAAACTGCTCCACCTTCAACTTCTTCATCTCCGCCATAAGCAAAAATGATATCGTCCAAGGTTGAATCGGTGATTGCCACAATCTCAAGTGCACCTTTATCAGCTAAAGCAATCGCATTTTCACTAAATATCCCTGTAAATGTATTTGTATTTCCTGTGCCTAATAAGATTTGTTGTGATATTCTTTTCTTTAACGATAGATTAATGTTACGTAAGACTTCAGCTTGATATGGAATAGATGGCAGTTTTTCAAGTTCTTCTGTGATTTCTGTATATACAGTTAATTTAACTTTTGAAATGGTTAAATATCCAAATGCAGGTTCAGTTTCTGAGTATGGTTGTCCTTCAAGAGTTGTTCCCGCAATACCATTTTCTTTTACAAATGATTTCTTGTAAGTCTCACCACCATTAAGATTGATGACATTAACGCGATCTACTAAGCTTGATACTTGAACAAAGGGAACAGGTGCTAATCCGGATGCAGTATGTTCAGGAAGTAAAATTTCTTGACTTGATACTTGGATGACACGTTTTTCCCTTAATTGTTGTCCGCGTAACTCTAATTTTTCTTTATCAATTTGAGTGCGGTTGTCAATAATAATTGGTTTGATTTCTGTTTTCGTAGCAATTGACATTTTTTTATCAATCATACTTCTTTCTTCTTGAAGTGTTGATGTTTCTGATTCCAAAGTTTCTAGTTTTTCTAGATCACCTTCATTATCAACAAGACTTCTAATTTCAGTTAAACGACTTTCGATTTCTTTTCTTCTTAATTCTAAATTCATGGTTTTCTCTCCTTAGATTTGTGATTTGATTTTAATACGTTTCTTTATAATTATTGATTGTGCTTCTTGCTCTGCTAAATCCATAGTCTTTAGTTCTAACTCCATAGACTCTAAAGAACGAGCATATATACTAGATGCATCATATGCCGGAGTATCCACAACCGACACATCATACAATCTTTCAATTTTAGTAATTGTTCTTTTTGGTATTTTACCTTCACGGTTCCATACTTGTTCATCAACTGTAAAAGCAAAACTCATCTTATCCAACAAACCACTTCTAACCATTTTATAGATATCCTGGTTTGTATTCGTATCAAGAAGCTCCGCTCTAACTTTTAATCCGATACTATCAATTGATAACTGCAGGGACTGATTCTTAGTTCTAGCAATAATTAAAAAGGAATCCATATGATTATATTTCATAGGAACATCCTTCATTTTAGTTTCTGATAAAGCTCTCGAATCTATCTCTTCAATAAATCCATAGTTCTCATCGCCGATGAGTGTTTCATTGTTAAAGACTATGGCATATCCCTCAAGGATCATCTTGCCTTCTGATTCTTCTAGTGTAACGTCAGCTAATCTAGTTTCTTTAAGCATCTGTTCTTACCTCCACTTTCTTTGGTTTAGGTTTATCTTGTTTCGCTTCTTTTGAATATTCATACTCAAGTTCTGAATCTTTATAAACTAAAGTTTCTAACTTTTCTTGTTTACAGAAATCATCAATAATCTTAACTTTCTCTTTTTGAGTGTTTAAGACCACTTTGATCGCTTCTTCTGATATTTTCCCGTTAACTGTTATCTTCATTATCTAGTTTTTCCTCCTCTCCTACTTGATATAGATTTGCTTTGTCGGCATCAACAAAGTTTAATGATTGTAGTCGTTTATTTCCACCCTCTATAGGCTCTAATCCCAACAGTGATCTTGATTCATTTAATGACATAATTCCAAGACTCATGAGCTTTTCAATCGCAGTCACCTTGGTATTCCAGGATGCATATTGAAGTCTTTCGCTATAGAAGATTATCTCTTCACCGCGTTCTAGCTGATTATCTGTTAGTAATCCTAAAGAAAAAGCCTCGCTTAATTGAATAGCAAGAGGCTCGATGGTTGATTCATAGAATGAGTTATACTCATTTTCAGAATATTTGTTTGTAAATATTGGAACAGATACACCAAAATAATCAAGTATCTTTGACTGCAAGAATTCTAGAGTATCTTTATCAATGAGTTTCGGATCAACATTTAATGGAATGTACTCCGATTTTAAATCAATCGGTATAATTGAACTTCCTTTAGTGTTGATGGATTCTGATAATGCAGTATCGAAGAGATCTCTTTGCTTCTTCTTATCTACTTCTGATAGCATCCCATTCATCTTAATAATACCTTTGATTTGCATTGAAGATTTAATCGCATTATCGATGCCCTGGAGCAAACTATCATTGATAGAGATTGTTTTAAGAATTGCTTCATGATCACCTGATGATCCAGTTCCACCAAAGATATCATTTTGTCCATAATGCTTACGTAAATGGATAATGTTATCGTAAGGTAGAATGTGTGACTCTCCATTATCAAATAAGAACTTTATGAAATACGTATCACCACTATCAACTATCATCTCAACTGTCACTGGCCTTAATGGATACATACCTTTTAGCTCTCCGGTTTGTTTATCAAACTTAGGATAAATAAATGCATTATCATTTAATAGTAACAATGTGATTGTTTTATAGATAAAATCATATGGCGTCATGATTTCATTTGGTTTAAATTTCAAAAGAAAAGACAGTCGACCTTTCTTCTCGGTTACTGTCTTATCATTTTCAGTTTTGATA
>Ga0222658_1000813_pt1 | contig 15367 bp, 21 predicted proteins | sample AntAcemetagen476_FD_179830 | JGI IMG/M metagenome (GOLD analysis project Ga0222658, IMG submission 179830) | Saline water microbial communities from Ace Lake, Antarctica - #476 | ecosystem: Environmental > Aquatic > Non-marine Saline and Alkaline > Saline | place: Antarctica: Ace Lake... | reverse complement strand
TTCTTCCGGACGAAACCCCTAAAAAATCACAATAATCCTTAAAAACCACAATTAATTCTTTCAGAAATGGAAGAGGTTTATAATTCGAACAACATCATGTCTGATCTTTCTTCAGATTTACAATCTATAGACAGAGAGTTAGAAGAACTTCTTAAAAAACAATCGGCAAAGATTAAGGTTGTTGGTGTTGGTGGTGGTGGTAATAATTCTCTTTCTAGAATGCGTGAAATAGGAATAAAGGGAGGAGAGCTTATAGCAATTAATACTGATGCACAAGATTTATTATATGCAAACGCAGATCAAAAAATTCTTATCGGGCGTGAATTAACTCAAGGGCTTGGAGCCGGAAGTAATCCAAAAGTTGGAGAGGAAGCAGCAAAAGAATCAGAATCAGAAATAAAAAAGAAACTTGCCGGAAGTGATATGATTTTCATAACCTGTGGACTTGGAGGTGGAACCGGAACAGGAGCAGCCCCAGTTGTAGCAGCGTTAGCAAAAAAACAAGGAGCATTGACTATCGGTGTTGTAACAATTCCATTCACAATTGAAGGAAGAAAAAGAATTGAGAATGCTATGGAAGGTTTAGAAAAAATGGAGTCTGTTGTTGATACCTTAATCGTAATTCCAAACGACAAACTTCTTGAATTAGCTCCAGAACTTCCATTACATACCGCATTTAAAATTGCTGATGAAATATTAACTAATGCCGTAAAAGGAACTACAGAATTAGTAACAACTTCTGGTTTAGTAAATTTAGATTTTGCAGATATTCGTGCAGTTATGGTTAACGGAGGAGTCTCACTTATAGGAATGGGGGAGTCAGACAGTCAAAACCGAGCACAAGAGGCAGTTGAGAAAGCAATTCAAAATCCTTTATTAGATGCAGATATTTCTGGAGCAACCGGAGCTTTAGTAAATATTGTTGGAGGAAGTGATATGTCTCTAGATGAATGTAAATCTATAATTGAGGCGGTTGGAGATAAGTTAAGTCCAGAAGCTAAAATGATTTGGGGAGCTCAAATATCCGAAGATATGGAAAAATCAATACGAGTTTTATTAATAGTTACAGGAGTAAAGAGCGGACAGATTTTTGGAGGAGGAGACACAATGGAAAGTATAAAGCACAAAGAGATAGAAGAAGAATTAGGAATAGAATTTTTTGAATAATCTACAATTTAGAAGAATTTTTAAACAAACATTTTCTCATTAAATTATGAAACTTTGGGAACCTACAAAAACATTTTTATTGAAGTGTAAACGAGTTTGGTTTGTTTTAAAAAAGCCAACACGAAAAGAATTTGAGTTAACTGCAAAAGTTTCTGCTATAGGAATTGTTATTCTTGGTGCGGCTGGTTTTATAATTTCTCTCCTTATGGGAATACTAATTAGGTAAAGTTTATAAACCAATAATTTTAATAATCTATATCTACTTCTTATGAAGTTAAGTTGTAGATGGAACAAAATTAAAACAGAAAATGATTTTCATTATAAAGGTCACAACAAATAAAGAAGAGCGAGCCGTAGATATGATCTCAGAGAAAGTTCAGAAAAAAGATTTAAATGTTTTCTCGGTATCACGTCCTCACGGACTTAGAGGATATGTAATTCTCGAGGCTGAAGACAGAGATTCTGCAGAGGAAGCAGTTTTTAATCTACCTTATGTTAAAGGAATTATTGGAAAAACAATTTCTTATGAAGAGATAAAAGGAATGATAGAACCCTCTATATCAACAGTCTCAATTAAAGAAGGAGATATAGTAGAAATAATTTCAGAACCTTTCAAAAAAGAAAAAGCGAAAGTTATAAGAATAGATAAACAGAAAGAAGAAGTTGTGGTGACTTTGCTTGCCGCAGCAGTTACACTACCTGTAACAATTAAATTAGATAATGTTAAAGTAATAAGAAGAGAAGATATGGAGGAAGAACAAGATGCCTACTATTAAACTTTTAGTTGAAGGAGGAGGAATGTCTCCCGGACCAGCTCTTAGCCAGCAAATAGGACCTTTAGGATTAAATATGGGAAAGATAATTTCTCAAATAAACGAGGCTACAAAAGATTTCAAAGGACTAAAAGTTCCTGTAGAATTAATTGTCGATGCTGGAACAAAAGAAATAGAAATTAATATTTCGTCCCCATCTGTTTCTGAATTGTTAAAAAAAGAAATCGGAATTGCTAAGGGTTCCGGACTTCAAAAAAAAGAATTTGTTGCTAACGCTTCAATAGAACAAATAATCGCAGTATCTAAACAAAAATTTCCTAATTTATTATGTAGAGATTTAAAATCTGCAGTTAAAACTGTTGTAGGGACTTGTGTCTCTTTAGGAATATTAATAGAGAGTAAACCAGCAAAAGAAATAGAAGAAGAAATAAATTCTGGAAAATATAATAAAGAGATTAAAGAAGAGAGAACAGAAGCATCTCAAGAAAAGAAAACAGAACTTGAGACTTATTTTTCTAGTATAAAAGGCAAACAGGAAGCCCTTAAGAAAGCTGAGGAAGCTGCTAAGGCTGCTGAGGAAGAAAGCAAGGCAGCAGCAACCACTACTGAAAAAGAAGAAGAACCTGAGAAAGAAAACGATACCAAAGAAAAGAAATAGTTTTATAAACGAAAATCCCTCTTTTTTCATTAAGGGGATATGGGGTAGCCTGGTAGCCTTTCAGGTTTGGGACCTGACGACCCCGGTTCAAATCCGGGTATCCCCACTTTTAATATGGCAACAAAATCAAAAAAATCAAAATCAGCAGGAAGATTCGGAGCAAGATACGGAAAGACAGTTAGAGCAAAACTTGTAAAAGTAGAAGTTAAACAAAGAGTAAAGCAAAAATGTCCGTTTTGTGAAGGAACTGCCAAAAGATTATCAAAAGGAATTTGGCAATGCTCGAGGAAGAAATGCGGAAAGAAATTTGCTTCGGATACCTTTTATTTAAATAATTAAAATGTCAACATACAAGTGTTTCAAGTGTGAGAAGAAAATAACTAGTGCAAACCTTGATAAAAGATTTGTCTGTCCTCACTGCGGGAGTAAAATATTTTACAAACCGAGAAATAAGGCAAAAAAAATTAAAACCGATTAATTTTTAAAATGGCAGACGAAAATAATATTCAAGAGATGCAGCTGTTAGAACAGAATCTTCAAAATTTAATTCTGCAAAAACAATCTTTTCAAATGGAGATTGTAGAAACAAACTCTGCATTAAAAGAGATAGAGACTGCTGGAGATGAGGTTTTCAAAATTGTTGGACACCTAATGATTAAATCTGATAAAGATAAAATTAAAGAAGATTTAGACAATAAGAAAAAAATTTTAGATTTAAGAATTAAGACTTTTGAAAAACAAGAGAATTCTTTAACAGAAAAATTAGACAAGTTGAGAGAGACTCTAATTTCTCAAAATAAGAAATAAATTTTATATATTAATTATAGAATTTTTGACATATACAAAACAACCCCGAAATCTTTATAAACAATACCAATATAAATTTATTATGGTCTTCGATAAAATAAAAAGAGCGTTTTCTAGCTCGATGGATGATGAGTCTGATAACGAATATTTAGAACTTGATCTTGGAGGAAAAGAAGAAAGAGATAGCAAAGTTTTAGTTAAACTATTTGTTTTAAAAAATTATGATGAGGTTACAGACATTCTTAACGCTCTAAGAGAGGGATACACCATTGCAATAATTGATATAAAAATATTAAGACAAAAAGATTCTATTGAATTAAAGAGAGCAATTTCTAAAATAAAGAAAACAACAGATGCTCTTGAGGGAAGCATTGCTGGATTTGGAGAGAACATGGTTATAGTTACTCCGAGTTTTGCTAAGATACACAAAGAATCAACTCAAGTCAAAGAAGAGAAGAAAGGAAGATTCGAATAAAATTCAATTTCTTATTAATTCCAATTCAAAAACTTTATAATCTATAGTTTTAACTCTTCTTCATGAAAACATTGTTCATTCCAACATATTCAAACTCAAAAGCAAATAAAGACAAAATATTAGAGATATCTAAAGAACTTCCAAGTAAGTTAGCAATTTATTATTCAATACAGTACCAAAGCATAGCAAATGAGATAAAATTCCTTTTTGAAAATACTAAAAAACATAAAATACTCGGTTTTTCTCAGATTCTTGGTTGCTCTAAGCCAATCCTTAAAGAAAAGCCACAAGCTATACTATTAATAGGAAGCGGAAGATTTCATGCATCTTCCTTATCTCTAGAAACAAATATTCCTATTTATATACTAGATAACAACAACTTCCAGAAAATATCTGAGAAAGAAATACAATCCTTTAAAATAAAAAGGAAGGCAGCGTATCTCCACTTTTTGAATTCAGACAAAGCTGGAATAATCATCTCAAATAAACCCGGACAACAAAACCTTGAAAGAGCTCTAAAACTAAAAAACAACATAAAAGACAAATCTTCCTATTTATTCGTATCTAATGAGATAAATCCGCAAGAATTTGAAAACTTCCCACAAATTCAATCTTGGATCAATACAGCATGCCCAAGATTAGATATGGCTTCTAAAGTTATTAATATAGGAGATTTAAACCTTAGCGATTGAGAAAACAGTCTTCAAAGCAACAATTATTGTCGCAGGTATAAACATCACAAGCAATGCCCTAAATACTGAAGGAAGAATATCATTAACTCCTATACCTATCAACTCTCCCCCTATACCATCCATTCCAAATTTACTCACAATTACAAGTATTGCTCCTGCAAGCATAAATGTCTGGCTATCTTTCCCAGTAACGTTCATAAATCCAACAATTATTCCAAGAATTACTAAAATAGCATAAATTGCTTGATTATAATCTGCGATAACCTTAATTGTTATCAATGTAGAACTAGCAACCCCAATAATCACTGCAAGAATAACTCCAATAAGAAACGCCCATGCACCTATATTATTTTCCTTAGATTTTAGTGTCATTTTATCTATAAAAGAGAATAAAAGATTATATAAAACTTTTGAATAAACAATTTAAACACATATTTTGTAAAATAGAAATCTTTATAAACCATCGTAACTGCGGAATGATTACAAAATGAAAAGCAAAAATTTAGCATTTTTATGTGCAGGTGTTTTAGCGTTAGTATTTCTAACAAGCTTTGCTCTTGCAGAGATTACTTTTAGTAATCAATCAATATCACTTACAAACAAAGATAATTCTGGAACTCTAACTTTTACAAGTGATGAGGCATTTAATATAACAACAGATTTTCCTAGTTCTGGACTTGAACAAACTTTTGGAGATGTTAAATTTACTCTTATCCCTACAACAGATTTAGAAGATGTGACTTCAGTAACATTTTCAGTAGAAGCAGATGAAATCGCTGAATTAGATTTCTTTGATGAATCTTTCACAACTTTCACACTCTCAGCAGTAAATGCTTCAGATTCTGAAGATACAACTACATTTAATATAGTAGCTAATTATGAAAACACAGAATACTGCACAGAGGAATCAAGTAATAATTTAGATATAACTATAGAGGATGTTAATACAATTAGTGGTTTTGGAGATGATGAAGACTTCTGGTATCCAGGAGATGAAGTAGAAATAGATATTAATGTAGAATATAATGGAGGAAATAGAGACGAATTTCAGGATGGAGAAGTAAACTGGGTTCTTTATTCAGAAAGTGGTGAAGAAATAATGGATGGAGATGAAAATCTAAAAGACTTAGAGGATGGAGATGATGAAACTGTTACAATCACTATCAAATTAGATCCAAAAGATTTAGATGTAAATACAGATAGATATACTCTTTATGTTTCAGTAACCGGAACAGAAGATTTTGATGATAATTCTGAAGAAGATATAGATATTTGTGCTTCAGATTCAGAATCTTATGATATTAACATAGATAATAATTTTGTAGTTTTAGATAACATAGAATACAACCCAGACCCTGTGTCTTGCGGTGGAGAGGTTATTGTTACTGCAGATGTTTGGAATGTTGGATCAGATGATCAAGATGATGTTATGGTTAGAATCTTTATTGAGGATGGAATAACTTTCAATCAAGAAGTAGAGATGGGAGATATGGATGCTTTTGATAGAGAAAAATTAGAGTTTAGATTTGATGTTCCTACTAATGCAGAAGATAAAACTTATCATTTAAGATTGTGGGTTTATGATGATGATAATGATGTTTTCCAGAACGATGAAGATGATTATGCAAAATATGATATTCCTTTTGTAGTTTCTGGAGGATGTAAAGTAATACCAGAAGTATTAATCACTGCATTTTTAGAGTCTGGAGGAAAAGCTGGAGATGAAGCAGTAGTTAAAGCAACAATAACAAACTCTGGAGATAATCTTGGAACCTTTAAATTAACTGTTTCAGAATACGAGTCTTTCGCGAAATCTGCTGAATTGAGTCAAGAAACACTTGCTATAGAAGCAGGACAATCAAAAGAAGTTCTTATAACACTAGATGTTAATAAGGATGCATCTGGAGAGGATTCTTTCTCTTTAGCAGTTTCATCTGATGGAGAGGTTTTAGCTAGACAACCAATAACAATTACAATAACTCCAAGAACCGGAGGAATAACTGGAGGAGTTATAGGATTAAACTCTGACAACTGGTATCTATGGGGAATCGGAGCACTTAACGTTATTCTTGTAATTATAATTATAGTTGTAGCTATAAGAATTGCAAGAAGTTAAATTAAAGATTATTTTTATATTATTCAAAATGCAAACACAAGAATTTTATCTTGAATTTAAACCCTTTCTAAAAAAGCTAATGAATTCACTTAATTGGCTGTATGAACACACTCTAAACTATCCTCTTGTTGAAGATGAATCTCAATTTGAAAGATCCATTAAGATAAGGAGAAGAATAAAAGAAAATCAGAGAGATTTCTTAGAGATAACTCGTAGATAAGATATTCTATTTTATTAAAATATTTAAACACACTTTTCCATTCTATTTCATGAAAGAGGCAGATAAAACGCAATTATTTGATTTAGGGATTAGATACTCTCTTTTGATTTTAGCGGGGATTTCAAATTTGTTTATTTTTTACTTTATTTTCAAGCCTTTAACTATTTACCCAGTATATTTTATATTAAACTTGTTTCTTGAGGTTAGATTAATTGGAAATGTTCTTCTATTTTCAAACTTTTTTTCAGTTCAATTAATTAATGCCTGCATAGCCGGGGCGGCATATTATTTATTATTAATTTTAAATCTTTCAACACCAAACATAAAGATGGACAAAAGAATTTCTATGATTTTTTATTCTTTTTTATCTCTACTTGTTTTAAATGTAATAAGAATAATAATATTAACTCTTATGTTTTTATTTGGATTTACTTTTTTTGAATTTACTCACCAATTATTTTGGTATGTGTTAAGTTTCGTTTTTGTGATTGCAATCTGGTTTATTCAAGTAAAAATATATAATATTAAAGGGATACCCTTTTTCTCTGATTTAAAATATCTTTATAATAAATCTTCTTTAAGATAAAATGTTTTCAGAATTAATTAACTTAATGTTAGGAGTTATCAATCAACTGGGATACTTTGGAATTTTTCTTGGAATGACTATAGAAAGTTCTTTTTTTCCATTTCCTAGCGAGATAATTTTGATTCCTGCAGGAGCTCTAATTGCACAGGGAAAGATGGTATTTATTGGAGTCTTCATTGCCAGCCTTGCAGGAAGTATGGTTGGAGCCTGGATTAATTATTTTCTTGCTATGTATTTAGGAAGGCCAACAGTAGAACTTTTAATTAAGAAATACGGAAAATTTATTTTAATTAGCGAGAAAAGTCTAAAAAGATCTGATGATTATTTTAAAAATCATGGAGAGATAACCACTTTTGTTGGAAGACTTATTCCAGTAGTAAGACAGCTAATCTCTCTTCCTGCAGGGTTTTCTAGAATGAATTTTTTTAAGTTCTCAGTATATACTGCAATAGGTTCGGGTTTATGGACAATGATTTTAATATTCATAGGTTTCTTCTTTGGAAGTAGTATAGATCCAAATAGTAAATTAAATGTAACTCTTTTATTATTATTGTTCTCTTTAATTGCGGTATTGATATATTTATTCCTAAGAAAAAAACCAAAGAAAAATTAATTAGAATGATATTTCATAGCTTCAAGAAGAAATCTTTCTGTTCCTTTTAGAACTTCACAATCTTTTATATTGATATTAAAACATTTATTTCCCGGGCTTGTTATTTCTGTTTTATCTCCCGATTGTAAATTAACATATAAGTATCTTCCAAATTCATCGCAAGATGCATTAGGGTCATTTATTATCGTAGTTCCAAAAGCATTCATAATATTTTGAAAATTAGCAACCGCAATTACCCCATCTCCATCACAATTAAAATTTTCAGAAGAGTTTAAAACCATCATTTCTGAAGGATAAAACTTACCTTCAAAAGGAATATCTCCTAGTTTTCTTGGATCTGTTCTAATAAATATATTATAGTTTGCAGCAATGTCTTCATAAGTTCCTAAAAAAGATGTTTGAAAAAATGTAACCTCTTTCTCTTTTATAATATTAAAAGTTATTCCTTCATATTGAAAATGATTAGTTGTATTCATAAAATAGAATCCAATTGCAAAAAATCCAATAAAAACAAAGATACCAATTAAAACGTTTTTTAATATTTTATTTTGTTCCGCTATCTCTTTTTTATTTAGAGCATCTTCTTTTGAGTTATTTTCTTTCTCAGGTTCTTCAGCCTTTTCTTCTACGGTTTCTGCCTTAACTTCATTACTGGCCTTAATAGGTTCTTCAGCTATATCTAAATTTTCTACTTCTTCACTCTTAACTTTTACATCCTTATTCTTAACCGCTTTCTTCTTTAGACCCTTTTTTTTATCTTCTTCCATAACTATTCTTCCTATTTATTAATTTATAAAGTTTATTGTCTAAAATCTCGATTAAATAATTCCTAATATTTTAAAAAGAAACTCATCTCCCGCCTTAATAATTTCCTCTCCACTGCCTTTTATGAAAGTACAATTTCCTTCTGATTTTAACTCTGGAAGTTCAGACTTTTCTATAATTATAAAATTGTCTTCGCAATCTTTTATAGGAACATCATCTTCACAAATCTTATTCTTCGGACAGGCATTCTGAACTCTTTGAGGAAAGTATTGGAGGTTTCTTAAAATCTCTATTCTAACAAGATTATCTTCAGAATAAATATAAAGTGGTTTTCCAGTATATTTTGTAATTAATCCAAAATCCTCTTCCCCTATTTCTTCTATTTCCTCCGGATTGTATTTAAATAAAAAATTAAAATCTCCTACTGCTAAACTCCAGTATTCCCCAGATTCTGCAAAAGAGTACCCATTGTATTTTACAATGCCTTCTTCATTATCAGTATTACTTCCTCCAAGCCCCTGGAAGGCATATCCTAAAGTCCCAAACATCATAACTCCTATAAGAACAACTCCAACAATTAATTGATTTCTCCTTTTCTTTTTCCCCATCTCATGTACAGAAACTATTTTACGCATATCTTATTAATTATTTTTATCCTTAAAAACCTTGTGAATAAATATAGAATTATTTTAATAGAGTTCCACTAACTCCTTAAAAAAAAAAGAAAAAAAAAGAAAAAAATAAATTTTGATTTCTACTTATATTTTAGTAATAGTTGATGAACCTTCTACACCTACAACTCCAACGTATTTGTTACCTGCAGTTGTGTCGATGCTTGAAGCTTGATTAACTAATTTACTAGCAGCAGCAGCAGTATCGTCCTTACTATAACCAGCAACAACAAGTGCTATCTTTCCGGTTGCAGGGTAATTAGCCACACTTTGTATTAAGTACTTTCCAGCACCAACACCAGTAGCAGTTTCCCATGCAGCAGCACAAACTTGTCCAGTTCCTAAAGCGGAAGCAGTAGCCGAGTTAATACATGATCCTCCAACAAGAATAACATTCTTAGTTTGCCAAGAAGTCTTCTCGCTGTCTTTGAAAACCATCTGTCCAATCTCTCCTACAACAGCACTTGAATCACTTAAATAGATTTCACCATATGATTCTGCACCATGATATATAAGATTAACAAAGTCCTGATCTCCACCCTTATCCCATAGGGATTCAGTAGCAAGAGCAGAATATTCGAAGTTTCTGTATACATCTGTCTCTCCAATTTCTGTTGAACTTCCAGCGGAAGTATGTGTCACAGCAGTAACTGAAGGTTCTGGTGTCGAAGCAGAGTTGAATCCTATTGTAATGTTTATTCCATTACCATTTGCAACATTTTCATTGTTGTCTTCTTCAACTACTTCTAAAATCCATGTTGTAGCTGGAGCAATTGTATCTTGTGGATAAAGTGCACCTGGAATTGTACTATTTGTAGAACTTCCAGTCCATGGTAAGTAAACTAACAATCCCTCATTTGAGAAAAGGGTATGGAAATTTACACCAGTTCCACCATCGAAACCAACCACTTGGTTTGTTTGATTTAATGTACCAATTGTAAGCTCTACATTTCCTAAACTGATTGAGTCTCCGCTCTGAGCGTCATTAGCAATGTTATCCCAAACACCGTTCTTTCTGTAATCTATATCCACTGTTGGAGTTCCACTTGAAGTTCCCCACCCAGTAGCTCTCATTAAGTAAGATTCAGAATTTACTGTATCATTGTATGATGTTACGAAATAATCTCCAACTGAATCATCATATAATAACGAATTATTAACTGATGTTATTAGCTGATTATCTTCATCTTTACCAATACCTGTACTTGAGTCTGTTGAGTTAACATCTCCCATAACATCCGAAGCATTAAGACTACCTTGGAAGCTTGTAGTGTTCATTACATAAAGGATGTTTATATCCTCTACACTATCTTTCAATGGGAAATTCTGCAATTCAACATGTGTTGAACTTCCTGCAGCAACATTTATTGTTTCCTCTGTAGAATATTTCATACCAGTAGTAGATAACTTAACCGCTCCAAATCCAGGCATTGTTGCCGAATTATCTGGAGTAACAAAAGTATCTCCATTTGCATTCCAAACTAAATGTAACTTGTCAAGAGTTCCGGTAGCTGTACAAGATGTACCTGCAGCATTTTCCATAACTACTTTCAATCCAGTGATTGATTCATCATTCAATTCAACATCACTTCCACTAACCACTTTAAGCTTACCACTACCAATTGAAAACTCAACAGTCTTTATACCTCCAGCGTAATCCTGTGTATTAATTTCTTTAACACCAAGATATGCACCGTCAGCCAACCTTTGAGTTTCTGTAGCTGCAAGAGTGTTTGTTGTAACACCATTAACATCTAACTTAACTGATGAACTTCCGATGAAGTTGATTGCAACATCATATGTCTTACTTCCAACGGTAAGTTGCTTTGTCTCTCCTTCGCTTAGTGATGCTGTTGCAGCACTATCTAGAAGATTAAGAGTAGTATTTGTTGTTGTACTCAAAACATAGAAACTTTTACCCATTAAAGGTAATTCTGAAGTTGCTAAATCTTCCCAACATGGTTTATCAGTAAAGTCCAAAGTATAGTTCAAGATTGGTTCAGAATTTGACACTTCTACACCAACTGTTGGAGCATCCTCCTTATAGTTGTTGTTGTCAAACATTGATAATTGCCAGTTTGCTAGTTGCATTGTCTGCTTGTAGTCAAATTCGTCATTGTCGTCATCAACGAACTTTCCATCTGCTAAAAGAGTTGGAAGTCCGCCATTAGGACTACTATCTGTAACTGAAGTATTTATTATATCTTCAGCATAAAGTCCCATTCTAAACTTTGTAGAAGATTTTTCAATCTTTACAGAATCTCCTCCAGTAACAGCTCCACCAGTTACAGGAACTTTATCAGCCAAATAGGTTGATATAGCATTTGCTTGTGTTGCATCCAAAGGATCAGCACTAGCTCCGTAAACAATTGCAGGTGTAGTTGAAGTAAAGTCAGTTGGGAAAGCAGCAGCACTAGCAAGACCTAAAGTCATACCAGTCAGTAAAGCACTAGTCAATACCGCGCTTATTTTTTTAAATTTAAACCTCATTTTTATAACCTCCTTTCACCTGTATTAAAACATGTTGTCTATGACAACCACTTCTCTCAATTCAATAGTATAGGGAAACTATTTCCTCGAGATAGGGGTTAATTCCCTATAGAACACCTCGAAAGGTGTATAGATTAGAATTCAACATCCTTTAAAAAGCTTATCCAACAAATTTGCTTAATACAATGTAAAATACTCTCATTTAAAGGTTTTATTTATAAAGCTTATGGTGTCACTAATATATTAATACACCTTATAGATATTCAAAAACAAAACATTTATTAACATAGGGTATCTTATATTAACATATTATAATTATATAACTATATATCAAATATATATGATTTAAATATATAAACAAAAATAACCTATATAGCTTTCCGTCGATAAAATAAAAAATGGCAAAAACAAAAACAAGAGAAATAACAATACTTGAATCTAAAGGAACTTTTTCTATTTTTAAAAAGCAGGGAACCTCTAAAGAAGACTATGATTTTTCTGGACTTTTAGCTCTAAGACAATTGCTAAGTAATGAGAAAGCAAGGATACTAAATGTCATTAAAACACAAAAACCAATATCAATATACGATTTATCTAAGAAGCTTGGTAGGGGATTTAAATCAGTAAATGATGATATTAAGCTCTTAGATAGATTTGGATTTATAGAATTAATTGAAGAAAAAACAAAGAATAGAATAAGATATCGGCCAGAAGTGGTTATAGATAATCTTGTAATAAATATAAGAGTCTAATTATTTTTTAATAGATTTCTAGTAATATGCCTTAAACAGAATAACGACTCTTTCACCATCTATTTCTTCCATATATCCCTTGCTTTGTTTTGTTATATTTCCTTCCTTAATAGTATCTATGATGCTTTGATTCTTCTTTAAAACTCTTATCTCATATCCATCATATCTTGTTAGATCCCAACTTTCTTCAGTAATTCCTTTAAGGTCTTTTTCTAAAATCTCACACGCACTCTCTCCATCATAACACGAGAATCCTTGCGAGCAATCCCCAATAAGTTTCCTAATAGATATAAATTCAAAGTTTCTTTCATCTCTACACTCACTAGTATATGCTAGTGTGGCATCTAAAAATCCTTTTACAACATAATTTTCTAAATCCTCTTTTTCAGGCTTATTTAAACTAAATGCTAAGAATACTAAAAGAATTACTGCAACGATTATAATGATTAATGCAAAACCAACAATTTCTTCCTGTCCTTTTCTATTCATTCTCTCCAATCCTCATAATTTACAATAAGTCTTGCTACCTCACATTTATCATAGCTTTTTCCTTCAAGAACCTCTTTCCTACATAAAGAGACAATACTACTCGCCCCAAAACCTTCAGAGCTCTCTTTTAGAGTTATAATATTACAATCATTTAAATTCCCCTCACACTCTCCAGATTCTTGTTTTGGATAAACTCTTATCACTTTTATATTTGTAATTCCCTTTCCCCAAAGCTCCTCAAAATCGTCTATATTAGCTTTTAGAGTCATTAATTTATCAGCATCAATACAATTTACCTCTGCAGTTCCAAAAGAATCTCCACACGAAAATTCAGGGGAATTTGCAAGCTTATTAGCATACCCTCTAGCACTTTCTTCTTCTAAAAGAGTTGCTTGAGTTCTAATACTTGAAAGTTTAAATGACAATAAGAAAAGTCCAACAAGTACAAAAAATAATGTAATTGCTATTAACATGAATGCCATCTGCTGAATTTTTAGTTGCCCCTTATTATTTTTCATCTTACCAAAGCCGACATTTTATATTGTCCTCATTTTTATTTTTAACTTCATCTGAAATTAATTTTAAAATTGTTAAATCCGAAGAATCTCTAAAAGTTCTTGCAGAGGAAGCTAATAAACTTAAATCAGATTTTAAATTTGTATCACACTTTCCTGAAATAAAATCTGCCTTACTGTTATATAAATTAGCAAGTTTTTCTATTCTTTTATTAAGTCTAATTAAATTACATTCATAAGAATCTACATCCGAAAATATTGCGGCATACATCAAAGCATCCCCCTCAAAATATAATTTAGAATCTTCCTTTTGAACATATCCATTTCCCTCCTCCCCATAAGCTCCTTTATTATACTCAACATTTACATCACAATTATCAGAAGAAAAACAAATATCTATCATACTCTCTGTACAGTTCTCATAGAATAAATTTCCTTTACTTAAATAAGAGATCTCATACTCAATATCTTCTGGGGAGTCTTTAAAACAATATTTTTTATCTAAAGGAAGAATATAAATTAAATCTGCTATCTTAAAAGGCATTTCAAATGGCTTTGAAAAAACCATAAATTCTTTTTCCTCTACGGGAATCTCAGAAAAAATATACTTATTTTGAAACGGAACTTTTATGTTTGTGTCAGTCCATTTTCCAAAACTTTTTTGAGATATTTTTATATACTGCGTTCCGAAATCTCCACTCTCTGTGCATGAAGCATAAATTCTTGTTTCCGAAGGAAAATCTAATATTGAAGGAGAAATTGCATCCTGAAATCCAATTTCAAGAGGATTTAATAAAATTCCAATATTTTTCCCAGTTTGAGCGTCCTGTTCTTGTTGCCCTTGATTTATTATACTAGTTGCAAAATAAACCGCAAGAAATAGTATGAATGCTCCTACAATCAGTGCAAAAAGCCATCCAAATGATATTTCAAGATATCCTCCTTTTTTCATATTAAATTATTCTCTAACAGTTACTGTAGTTTCTCCGTATACAATTTCTAAATTAAAATTCACTCTTCCATCCTCATTAGGAATACAAAGTTCCTCTTTATTATCTAAAGTTTTTTCTATATTAATTCCTTCGATATTTTTTGCATCTGAATATTTATTTCCATTAATTCTCAAATTTTCATTTCTATCTACAAAGCAAATTTCTTCTATCTTTTCAGGAAGAACATAACTCACTGGTTTCTCTCCATCAAAAGTATTTTGCATTCTCTCAACATCATTCTGAAAATCATTTAGAAAAGAACTAATTTGAACCTTTTTTTGCAAATCAATTATTTTATTCATTCCATAAAACGCAGACGCAATAAAAATAACAATCAATATAATTGAAAATATCATTCCAAAGGACATTTTCATCTGTCCTTTTTTATCAACTCTTTTTTTCATTTTGAATTCTTTTCAATTTTATATAAGATAAAAGAAATAACTAATTATAAATTGTTTGGTTTTAATCTTTTTCAAACATATCAAAAGCTCTTACAACGATAGAACACTGATTTGGAGAGGGTCTATTATTATATTCATCCTTACATTTTATGTAATAATCTTTATCAGTATTCCACTCAAGG
>Ga0222658_1000811_pt1 | contig 15381 bp, 42 predicted proteins | sample AntAcemetagen476_FD_179830 | JGI IMG/M metagenome (GOLD analysis project Ga0222658, IMG submission 179830) | Saline water microbial communities from Ace Lake, Antarctica - #476 | ecosystem: Environmental > Aquatic > Non-marine Saline and Alkaline > Saline | place: Antarctica: Ace Lake... | reverse complement strand
ATAAGACTCAACCCCACCAACTACCCTGAACACATCAGCAACCACAACCCTACCAATATATTTCCTTAATAAAAACTTATACTTCGAACAATGAAAATGAATACCACCATCCATACCCATACAATTAACAACAGTATAGTACCCATGAGTATCAGACGCCCCATAAATTCTAATAGAATCTATCCTAATTGTAACCCTATCACCCAACAAAAGCATCATCTCTCCGTAATATGAAATGATCCAAAGCATTACCAAATGCGATACTTTGAAGCACCAATAAACCCTTATGATGATATTTTACCACATTTGTATGAGAATTGATTTGACATATAACCCACTTACCAATAAATTTAACCAAATCATCATAATTAATTGTAGAAATATACGACTCAGGACCACACTTAATGATACAATAATAATAAGGGATATGATCCCTATCCATCATTATTCTATAAACAGAATCTATTTTAACCCTAATCCCCATAAGTACACTTTCTGAACCCAAATACAGCCATATAAGACCATATACCATGCTAGACAAATAACGACAATAAATAAAACCCATAAAATGATATTAGTAGAAATGTGGGACGGGACCGACCACGCCACACACAATCAATTCTCGTGCCAAATTAATTTTTATGCCAACTTTTGGTTTACCAAAACATTTTATAAACACGATAACCTATTGTTTCTATAGCGTTAAATTGTTTTGTCCAGAAGTGTATGCGATTCGTACCGTTATCTTTGCATGTGTCACAGCTATATAAGTGTACATATTCTACTGGAGTACTCTGGTGTATCTTTTCGATTTTATGTTCAACGCTGGTAGAGCCGCAAAACTTACATTTCACATTGTCTCCTATGTAAAATCATTATTGCCCTTCTAATTCTGTTATGACACAAAATATTCATGTAATTTTGTTATGTATTTCATGCCAATAATTTGGCGATGGTTAATTTAAGTCCTTTTCTACCCCTCTGGCCCAGGGGTTGGAGGGTGGAATGTTTACTGTCATGCTACAATTAGGATAGATTCTGTTATTTTGTGCTTGTGGCCACAGCGATTAGTGGCAACTGTTGTCCAATCTAATTTGTGTGGGTCGTGACACAAAACAAGAGGGAGTTAAATTAGAATTAGATTGATCTAATTTGTGTCCTATCCCAGATTGTTTTACCAACCTCTATTCATTTACCCAACCTCTTACGTAAGTTAAACACATCTAATCCATTTAATTTACAGTATGGTCTTATCCATGTGCCATATTTATCCGTCGGTGCTTTGATAAACATTCCTACTTTGATATCAAAGTCAAGTTCATCATACCAAAACCATGTGCCTGCCCCTGTACATATATCACGAACTGTGACTATATTAACAACTATAGAAACAACCTTCAGAATTGTTGTCTTCATTTGCATAGGTCTAATGCTTGTGGTGTTGTTTCTTTTGTTTGCGTTCTTTCTTCCGTGCCTTACGGACAGCTCGTTCCTCTGAGGTCCTTGCTACTTTTGCTGGACGTGGTTTAGTAATTTTAACTGTCAGTTCTCTTTGTCTTTCCTCATCGTCAAGTATACCAGCTGCAACACCGGACATAATCTGGATAAAGGGTGACTTAGACCGTGACTGAGGCACGCCTAAAAATTCACTTGGGGTATTTGAGGGCATTCCCCCACCAACCTGTTTATCATTATCCAAAACTGATGAAGGGTAAGATATAACGTCACCCTCATTCCCCCCTTGGGTCTTCCTTCTCCCAATCTCTATCTGGACCTGTTTATCCGCCAAGTTTCGGCCAGTATTCACTATTAAAACTTTTTTGCTATCAGACATATACTACTCCTTAGTCTTTCAGTATCATCACTATACCATATTAAGAGTAGTTTGTCAAGGATTATTTGTTAAGGCTTTTTCTCAAATTGAACACCTCTAGTCCAGTTAGTTTATAGATTCCGTCTAGCTCATAGTTCCCACCTAGTGATGTTGTATAGTTCCCGTCTAGTGATGTTGTATAGTTCCCATCTAATGATGTTATAGGGTTAGGACTAAGCTCAGGGTTAAATTCAAATCTCAAATACTTCCCTATGTCACGTTCCTTCAACATGATATTATAATAACGGGATTCCTCCCCCGTTATTGTGTCATATACTATGATTGATTTTAGTATACCTGTTGTATCACCAAAGAACCTAACAAGCTTCATAAATCTTGAAATCATTAAAAACTTAATAAGAACATTGAATCAATATTAAACAATGGTAGGGTTGGCAACTTTGGCAATGGAACAGCTTTTTGTGACCCAAGGATTTCTTTAACAATTTGTGGGTCCATGTCAAGAGCTGTACTCATATCCACAATTCCACGACACCACTGAGGTCTAGAGGAAAGATGGATGAAATGCATCATCCCAAATAGGGGGATTGCTTTACCCCAGTTAGCTTCACCAGTAACAGATTGCATAAAATCAAGATACCCGAAGTTTTGTAAATCCATAATACTTTACCTCCCGCTTGCAGTATATATTTTTTGGGCTAATTTGTCAATAAAATAATCAAACAAAATTACAACTAAATAATTAAATTAATCCTTGACAAAGATACCATGATCTAGTATAGTAGAGACATTGAAAGACTAAAGGAGACAGGATGAATACAGAAAATTATCCGATTGACAAAATGATTGAGATGATGGTTATTGCACAATTGGAAAAATCAAAAAAAGAAATGAAAACAAATTATGAAAATGATTTTGATTTTTTAGTAAATGATGTAAAAGAAGAGCTCAGCTTTAATGGGGTCTATACAATCGAAAAAGTATACGGGGAAAATATACACAAAATTTGTTTTGAGTTTGTAGAAAAAAGCAAAGAGATGACTGGGGAAGTTAAAACCTTTACCCCTGAGCAATGGAAAAGAATATATGAACAATTGACTTATGACTTTTCAGAATTTGGAAGTTTGGAACATGCAATTAAAAGTATTGTTTCTAAAACTAAATAATCAATTTAATCCTTGACAAAGACACCATGATCTGGTATAGTAGAGACATTGAAGGACAGCAAACGAAACAGGAATAAAAGGGAGAAGCACAATGACAATTTTTACTCTTTATTATTATGATTTTCACACAGGTGACTATAAATTTGTGGACCATTCAACAATAGGAGAAGCTCTAATTTCATATAAAAATAGAGTGTTGATGCTAGAAAGCGATCCTAAAGTTGATATAGTCTCAGCGTGGATTGATGCAAAAGAAAATGGAATTGCAGTACAATCATTACCAATTTAGACAAACTACTCCTAGTCTAGTATAGTAATGATATTGAAAGATAAACAAGGAGTTACAAAATGAAAGATCAGCCAAAAGAGTTAACTACAGTGGATCTTTGTCAAAGCCTCCCTGATGGCAATAACCGTGGTGAGGACGCTTTACTTGAAGCTATAGGCAATAACGATGAAAAGGCTATTATCAAGATTGCTACTATTGCCTTACAAGCATGTAGAAATTTACGGAAAGAGCGAGACACTGACCGGGATGCATTTGATTCTATTAACAAAAATACCCAACATTTGGCATCACAACTCAATGCCTATTCTTTTGAATTGAATAGGGTTCTGAACAGAGCAATCATGGCAGAAATGCCCTTTAAAGTAGATGAACCTAGAGTTATTAATAACCTGTCAGGACGCTTATGTGTAAAAGTTAAGGAAATCACTGAGAAAACCAAAACAATGGAAACCGATGACGATAAGAACGAGATAATGCGTTCTTACAATCACCTTGTGCGGGATTGGACAAAAAAACCCTTGAAACATTCGAAAGGGGAAGTGCCACCTTGGTTAACTAGAAATAAACCTATCAAGGAAAAAACTGTAAATAAAACCACTAAGAAGTCAGTTAAGAAAGTAGCAAAGAAGAAAAAAGCCTTGACAAAGTAATGATAATTTATTATCATTAAACCATGGAAGATGGACTAACAAAAGGAACACACCAAAAATGACTAAAACAGAGAAGAGAGAAGCAATCTGTGAATTGAAGAAGAAATACAACATCGTTTTTTCTGTTCACAGAGATGACTGTAACTCCCTGAATCCACCAAGAGTGACCATTGCATTCCTTATTGAAAAAGGTACCAATGGGAATAAGCCTATAGCTGCTGGTATGTCGATTGCGTCTGTTGAAGACGCGCCACGGAAGGGTAAGGGCAGAGCTATTGCTGCTGGACGTGCGTTAGTAGCAGCGGCTTTGAAATCTGACCTAAAGAAAAAAAGCATTGATAAGGGGCTGAAAGCTGCTATTTCAAAGATCACAAAAAGTTCTTTTACACAATTACGCTTAATACAAGATGGAATACCAGCATCGTTTGGCAAATATTACTTTCATAATGAGGATTGTGATTAAATCGAGTCGGTATACTGTAAACTTATCAATGATGGTACTTGGCAAAAAGGGACCTGTTTGATGAACAACTTGGTAAGTAAATCATATATACTGTCCGATAGGGGATAAATAAAATGAATTCAAGTTTTAACACTGCTAAAAAAATGTGGGAAAATGGTGACTATAGCTCAGCACTTGACTACATAGAAAGACTGCCTGTCTCGGAGGCTATGTATGCTACTGCTATGCTACTAGTGTATTGCCAAGAAACAAATCTCGGTGAGTTTATGCTTACCTTATTAGCTAAAAGAGAATAAGCCTCCTAAACAGTATTCCTTAGAATCTCCTTGACAAAGATACTATAATATAGTATAGTGATGATACTGAAAGATAAAGGAGTACAAAATGAAATCAACTCTACAAGCTACACAAGAAGTTAAAGACCAATTAGAGAAAATTCGAGAAGAAGGCCGGAGTAACATGCTTGATTTTAATTGCGTTCATAGAATTGCATATGACGCTGAAATGTTTGCTTTAGTAAACTGGATGCAAGAGAATAAAAGTTTATACGGTAAACTTATTATGATGGGATGGGATGAATAGGAAAAAGAAGAAGTACTAAGCATTTAGGGAACGGAATCTATAAACTGAGTGGATTAGAGACATTTAATTTACGTAGAGAACTAGGTAAATGACCATAAAGATTATGAAGGTTACCTCTGTGAGCCAGTATTCATGCGAAACATGTGATATTGATACAAACGAGAGAGAAGAGTTCTGGCGGACCTATTTTGATTTTGATGTTAAAGTAGGGACGTTTATCAAAACCGATAATTATAAAGATAATATATGGGTAGGACCATATTGTAAATTGAATGGTCTAGAAGTATTCAATTTACGTAAGAGCCTGAACAAATGAATATAATAACTCCTTGACAAAGATACCATGATCTGGTATAGTAGAGACATTGAAAGATTAACAAGGAGACCACAATGAAAACTAATCAAGAAGCAACTGAAATAAAAGAAAGCGTTTACTGTGCTGTTATCTGTAAGACAACAAGCAAGGGCCGTTTTTATTATCCCGACCTCGAAACAGTTTCGATGACCTTGACAACTTCAGAATCAATGGCCGCAAAAAAACAAGCTAATGACCCTTCTTATAACATCGCACGGATTAGAATGTTTAACATGAACGAAATCCCCATATTTAACTAAACCCAACCAAGGGAGGATACTGGCTGGAGTAAATAATGAAAAGATTACAAGCATTAGACCTATGCAAATGATCATGAAGATTATTAAGTTATATAAGGAAACTTATGTTAGCCAAAATAAAAACAGATAAACTTGATCTTGTTAATATGATTTACACTTGTATTAATGAATATCCAAGTGTAAATCATAAATTAATCCACGTGTTACAACATCTCTATTGTACTATTGGTGGTGGTTTTGAGCCATGCAATGGCAGACTAGTAGAAATAGTACATGATATTAAACAGTTAGATCAAGATATTATATTTGAGTCAATTAATGATATGAATATAATTGAAATAGATGAACTCAGACATATGGATACTTATCAAATATTAAAAGATACAGATATAATTGACAGGTGGACAAAACGAATTCCTAAAAGTATCTTACAAAAACATACTTCTATTTATCCATTATCCGATAATTTTTCATATTTATGTCATATTCCGAATAATATTAAACCAGATTATTTAGCTGGTGCTTATTGGGTTATAAATTTTATCTTATCAGATAATTATTATTCTGTACAAGATGATATTGATAACGACTTTTTTCTTATGGATAATAAAGATGTAGGAATATGGGCTGATATATCAATAGATGTATTTGATAATAAATTTAAAGCATTGAAAATTAAAAAAGAATTAGATTATAGATTCCAAAAAGAGTTTTGGGTAGAAGAGTATAATAAACTTATTCTACTAGATAAGAGAATTAAGAAACTATTTTCTGTAAAAGAAGCACAAGAAATTATAAATAGTTTTCCAAGAGCAAACTAAGTAAATGACTAACAAGATTATTAAATAACTCCTTGACAAAGATACCATGATCTGGTATAGTAGAGACATTGAAAGATTAACAAAGGAGCACACAATGAGCACACCAACAAATGAAACACGCACCCTTCGCTGGTGGATGCAAAATCATCAAGACCGTGACGCAGCAATTTGGGTAATACCCTCAAGGCCCAGTGCAGGTGTTGCAAGTATTGCCACACACGAAAGTATTTTTACCCCCGCAGCCTTAAATGCGGTGGTGTTTTGGGCTTACAATGCAATCTGTGCTACCCTTCCCGACGGAGTGGTCACCTTCATGCAACTTAATCAGAATGATGATGGTGAAATAGTTGATGCTAATGGCGAAATTCAGGAATAATTAGAATCATGAGGAACACGATAAAAAGTGCAAAGAAGATTTCGAATTAAAATTGCGTGAATCGTACAGAACAAAAGGGAAATAAATTTCAGAATTGACTCTGAATCTCCTGTACTTGATCATTAAGTATGAAGGGATTACCGTCTAATGAAACTAAACTTACGCCTTACCCCATACGCCTGGGATAAAACAAAACGGACCATAGGCGTAACTACTTCGTCCATTGGTAACCCTAAAAGCTGGCCAGCCCACATTGAAATTATTGGTAAGACTGGCAAAATATTCAATTTCTATTACTCTACATTCCCCACTGATTTTGATCTCACCGAGGCTATCTATGAACCCCTAGAGGCAGACTGTCAAGTTACCAAACTAGTAATTAAAAAGTAAATATATGAATGTATTTAAGAAAACAAATGAAAAGAGTTTTAAAGGTAATTTTGTATATGAATGGGTTATGGGCTCAGAATTTGAAAAATATAAAAATATAGACACAATAAGGGATTATAGTAAATGGCTTATTTATTCTTTTAATCGCCACTATTTAAGAAAGGTAACAGCATATGAGATATTTAGTATAAGAAGAAAACTAAATATATGATCGTACTTAAACTAAAAATGGATAAGTCAAGTGATGAACATTATACATATGAATGTGTTATATGCTCACAGGTTAGTGTACACTGGACAATTGGTCGATCAGGGATGTCTAGTATAAACCGGGGTGGATGGCTTATTTATGATAATAACAAAAATACTTTTAACGGACCGACTCCCTGTGAGATGTTTAACATACGCAGAGATCTAAATATATGAGCATATTTAAAAAGATAAGCTTTGATTTTAATGCTGGAATATTTATATATGAGTGTATTATACCCAGTGAGAACTGTTGCTTCTGGAGAGTTGGGAGACAAAAAGCAACAGACCACGACTATGGTAAGTGGCTTGTCCTTAAAAACTATAAATATAGTAGTCCTAATGCTTATGATATGTTTAACATACGTAGAAAGCTAAGTATATGAATATATTTAGGAAAGTTAAATCTGATTTTGCTAATGAAATATTTGTATATGAATGTGTTGTGATTGATGATAACCAGGGTGTATGGGGGGTTGGGGAACAACGGGTATTTAAACGTAATCATGGTAAGTGGGTTATATCTAAAAACTATAGATATGTCAAGCCTACACCTTATGAGATGTTTAACATACGTAGAGGGCTAAAAATATGATCACAAAGATTGCAAAGGTTGTTGATGTAAGGAATAAAACAGTACAGTCAATTAAATTATGTGATCCATATGGTGATACCATTGTAGATAAATGGTATCATCATATGGATTTTGTTATGGATTACCTTAATGTAACCTTTGAGTCGGGTATATATTATAAATTCCAATTTAATAATTCAGGTTATATAACAAAGGTCTACAATTTAACTGGACTAGAAGTATTTAATTTACGCAGAGACCTGAACAAATGATTGTATATAAACGTGAAAAATTATATAGTGGTACTATATGTCAATATAAATGTGTGTTTAATTCACATGCAAAGCCATTGACTACTGTCACAATATCCAGGACGGACGTAGGTGGATGGGCTATATGGGATAACTTAATATTACGAAAACCAAACCCCCACGAGATGTTAGCATAAGAAGACTAAAGATATGAACGCATTTGAAGACAATGGTCGACTTATGATATTTATGGAGGCAGGGACTAAAGGTTTAAGTCTTTTACGCCCTTGGCCATATGGTAAGTTACATTGGTATAAAGTTGAATTTGGGGATGATGTTGAGACAGGGACCATTTGGAAATTCTATTTTGATGAGGAAGGCCAAATTTTAGACATAAGCGACTTAAATGGTATGGACATTTTAATGATCAGAAGAAGACGTAATAAATGATAAGCATATTCAAACAGACACATAAAACAGAAAATGGGTTTGAGTATCAACGTGTCACAAATTTACAATCATTCCCAGATCACACACACATACTTATGACGGATAACTGTGGTAAATGGGTGTTGTGGGATGATGATGGATATTGGGATGATAGTGGATATTATTGGATTCCTAATGCTCGCCAAGTATTTAACATAAGAAAAGAACTAGGCATATGATTGTATTAGAAAAAATAGATGAGGCCATACATGATTTATCTGGTAAATTTTTTGTATACGAATGTATTATATGCCCAACTAATGATATATTATGGGGTATAGGACAACAACAAATTTCTTTTTGTGACTGTGGTGAATGGGTTGTAATTAAAAACAAGGTGGGTGTTACCCCTAGGTTAAGTGGAATAGACATACTCAATCTGCGCAGAGAGTTAAATAAATGAGGAATATTGGTTCTATGATACCTCCCCTGGTGACAAAGGAATGTACTTTAAATTCGAACTTAATGAAAATAACGTGATTGTGGGTGTTTCTAACCTAAATGGGCTAGATATGCTCAGTATTCGTAGGAAATTGAACAAATGAATACAAAAATCATGGAGGTTGTTAAAGCATATTCAAATAGTACCGTAATACGTGACCCTGATACAGGTGATAAAGACTTGGCTTATAATGTTATCTTTGATGAAAAAAGTGAGGGAATGTATTTTAAATTCCTATTTGATAGTGACTCCCATGCTACAGTGGCATATAAACTAAATGGACTAGAGGCGTTTCAATTACGTAGGAGACTGAACAAATGAGAACAAGGGTTATGAAGATTATTGCTGTTTGTGAGGCGACTATGAATACACACAAAACTATTTTATTATATGATCCAATAGCAAGGACACAATCTGACCATCGTTTTCCATATCCCAATAATCACCACAAGCGTGATTTAGGATTATACTTGAAGTTTGGGTTTAATTCTACAGGGGGGAGTAACCAGTATCCGTAACCTAAATGGAGATGATACATTCCGCTTACGTAGAATATTGAATAAATGACTACAAGGATAATGGAGATTGTAGATGTACTGGACGAGACGAGGAGCGAGCCAAGTACCGTTATATTATGTAACCCAGTAACAAAAGTCCAATCCTCGTATTACTGTTACTATCCTTATCGCTTTGGCAAGACCCATTTAGGAATGTATTTTAAATTTGAATTCTCTGTAGGATCAATACTTCGTATCCATAAACTAAATGGGATAGAATCGTTTCAATTACGTAAGAGCTTGAATAAATGAACACAAGGATATTACAAATTGTAGAGGCACATGCAGAGATACGGTTTATCCCAAGGACTATTGTATTATATGACCCAGGGACAAAAGTTCAATCTACACATTCTTGTCACTATTCCTATCATTTATCGTCTCTATTATTTAATAAATGGGTACCAGGGACATACTGGGGGTTTGAATTCACAAAGGGGTTAATAACTCACATACGTAAACTAAATGGATTAGAGACATTTAACCTGCGAAGGACGTTAGATGAATAATATGCAAATATTGGCATATTGTTTGCATAGGGCTGTACATGTCATAGTTGGCATAAGAATTAATTTGGCATATTACTTGCATAGGAGCCACATATAAAAGTATTTAGGCTAATTAATGTATATAAGCCTAATAAGACTAATAAGGCATATAGAGCATATAATACTTATAGGTATAAGTGCATTATATGCTCTAAAGATAGTATATGGGCTACATTACCATACAGTACCACAAGGCGTAATTATGGCAAATGGGTTATTACGTCAAAGGAAAACCCCATTTGGCATAAGCCTAACGCTCGTGAGATATTTGACATACGTAGAGAATTAAAAATATGATTATACTTAAATTGATTAACGCTACTCTCTCAGGCTTTGACTACAAATGTGTTGAATGCCCTATAGATAGTGTATGGATGGTACATGGTTATATAACTCTGGATTATAATTTTGGTGAATGGTGTATATCAGATACAGATAACGGTTTGTGGCATAAGCCTAATGCCCGTGAGATGTTCAATATAAGAAGAAAGTTCAGCATATGATTGTGTATATGAGGGGAAAGGAGTGTAACGATTTTATTATATATAAATGCGTAATTGGCTCATATTCAAGCTCAGCATATGTTATGCACGATTTAAGTACCGAAAAAGATATAGGTAAATGGGGAATATATATAAATTCTTATCTATGTAAACCCAATGCCCGGGAGATGTTCAATATAAGAAGAAAGCTCAACATATGATTGTATTTAACCTGCGTAAAAGGCTGGGTATATAATGGAGACGGACCAAGTTGACAACCCTATGCAAGTCATTAACCCAACGTCTATTGGGACGTACCTGCAGGACCCATATACCGGTGAAAGTAAATGGCACTATAATATCATATTTAGGAAAAAAATTAAGGTGGGGACATATGTTAATCTGAGATTCAGATTTGGCTATCTTTACCACGTAAAAAGATTGAATGGACTTGATGTATTCAACCTGCGGAGGAGCCTGAATAAATGATCACAGAAATCATGAAGGTTACATCTATGGATAACGCCACATGTACAGTCCGAAATATTCATGGTCACATAGGCACATGGCTCTGGCGTAGCAGTCTTAATTTTGATGTTAAATTAGGAACACTTTTTAAATGCAAGATAAGCAAAACTGGAAAGTCAGTCGCACCATATTGTAAGTTAAATGGATTAGAGACATTCAATTTACGTAGAGAGTTGAACAAATGAGCACAAAGATATTACAAATTGTTATGGTATTGACAGGAAAACAAAACGACCCGAGAAGGACTATTATAGTATATGACCCAGAGACAAAAGGTCAAATCACATATTATTGCTCCTATATTTTTGGTAAGGATGATTTAGGAACGTATTGGAAATTTGAATTTGCCCCAGAGTCAATAACTGGTGTCCACAAACTAAATGGAGATGATACATTCCGCTTACGCAGGATATTGAATAAATGACTACAAGAGTATTACAAATTGTAAGTGTGTTTAGAAACACCCCCTCTGCTCCAAGGACTATTATATTATATGACCCAATAACAAAATTAGAAACCAGACATTATTGCCACCCTCGCCACAAACAATACAGTTTAGGAACATATTATAAATTTATATTTAGTTCTATTGAGTCAATAACTCATATCTGTAAGTTAAACGGATTAGAGACATTCAACTTACGTAGAGAACTGAATAAATGAATACAAAATAATCAAATAACTCCTTGACAAAGATACTATAATTTAGTATAGTGATGATATTGAAAGACTAACAAGGAGACCACAATGACTTTTGATTTAAATAACAAGCAACTGACGACCAAATTGCAAAATGAATGTACAGATGCTCTCAAGGCAATAGCAGACAAGTATGGACTTGCTGTAGCAGGAACTGGGGGAGCTCTTGGACTGTCCAGTGCAACCCTCAAGTTTGAATTTTCAAAAGTAACTGAGGGCGGCGAAGTATTAAACCAAATAGCTTTGGATTTCAAACGTTTTTGTTACTCATACGGGTTGCAGGAATCAGACCTTGGTCGTACATTCAGAATATACGGAACAAAAAAAGAGTATACAATTACAGGGGCAAGACCAAAAAACACTGTATACCCTATAATTGCTACAAATTGCAAAGGGACTCCCTTTAAGTTCTCAGTCGATATGATCAAAGAAGCTTTGGCAAGGTCTATTGGGTAACGATGGAGTCTGATTGGACATACAACAAATCATAATATGCCTATATTTAATGTTGTACCCGCAAGTGCAAATGACGTATTTCATTACAGAAGAAAGTTAAGTAATGTCTGTAGATAGTTCAACTATTCCTTCAGGGAGGGTCTTAATATATAAGGATCCTGAAAGTATATATGAAATCTGTTATTTAGATCCATCAAAATCTGGGGCACAAACTTATAAGATACCAGTAAGCATATTGGTATCTTATAAAGATCACTCTATTTCATTAAATGATAAGTTTGTGGTAGATAGACTGATGGGGACAACTTTATATATAAGACGACCAACAGGGTATGAACTATTCCAATACAGGAGAGACTATGGAACTTGATAATCTAGATTTTTTTATTACGACAGAGGAAGAAGCTAAGTATGAGTATCTTGGGTGTACATCACCTATAGATGGCAAAGTATACAAATTTGTCAGTTACAATGAGGGGACAAGAAAAATTATTGCTAAAGACATCAAACTAGACGTAAAATACTATTTCGCTTTGAAACACGACGTTAAATTATTTTACGACAAAGGACCTTTAGACGAATCATTTGACAATAAAAAATTCATATTGCAAAAGACAATGATGGGACATAGAAAAATTGTTGTCTTTAAAGAGGCTTATTGTATTGACGTCTTGATGGACCTCAAACGTCAGGTAAAGAAACGTCAAGAATTTGCATTTATGAAAACTTTATCTCATGGCTAAGTGTGTTGGGACGACCAGCAATCGTTTCCAGAGACGATGGGACAAAAAACAAAATAGGAAACGTTTGGCTGACAGAGCTAATCAATTCACATTTGAGGACCCATTTGATTTAACACAAGAACATTATAGTGTTGACCCTATTTGTGGTGACATTTATGTTCTTGTTACGTCCAGAGAGATACCACCTAACTGGTCTGACAATAATTTAGAATGTTTATATAAATGTGTTGTTGGGACAAGGGTGGGACATCTTACGACAGTGTCAACCAATGATGAAAGAAAAAAAGTACAAAAATTTATTTATATTACTACATATGACGATTTTATAAACTCTTTAAGTCCCTACTATACATGGGTTGCTGATAGAGGACCTGCATTCAGACCCTTAACAGGATCAGAGGTGTTAAGGGTAAGACGTGAACTAAATGAATGAAATATTTAAGATAACAATAGATAGAGCTATAATAGTTTTTGGAGGAACAAGATCAGATTACCGTATTCACCCTAATGGTCAAGGTGCTGTAGCTATAACAGCGCATGTAGATAAGACAGCTTATGTCAGTAGTGGGGCTATTGTTGCTGGACATGCTAAAGTATATGACCAAACAAGTATATTTGACAGCGCACGTGTGTCAGGCAATGCAAAGGTCTATGGCAACGCTCAACTAAGTGGGAAATCATGGGCTTACTCTAATGCGATAATATATGGTTATGCGTGTGTGTGGGGACGTGCTTGCATATTTGGTAATGCTCAAGTATTTGGTAATGCACATGTATTTGGTAATGCACAAGTATATGATAATGCTCAAGTATTTGGCAGTGTGATAGTAAAAGATACTGCAAAGATAAGTCATGGTGCCTCATTATCAGGTGGTGCTGTTGTATCATCAAATAGACCAAACGCTATGGAAGTATTTAGGTTTAGGAGACTGGAACAAGCTATATTGGAATCATTCCTTGACAAACTCCCTTTGGTATAGTATAGTGATGATACTGAAAAGGAGGACACAATGAGTCCACATAATTGCGAAGAAAACCGTGCTTATAATTGTGATGGAACTACTCACTGGTTCTTTTGTACCCTTTGTGATGCTGACCTTGGGTCAGAGCCTTGTCCTGAAGCTGGGACTTGGGGTACCAATTATACAGAGGAATAATATAAAATAAGTCTTTGGGGAGAGTGAAGCCTTACCAGCATGATCTTGACCTAAATGCCCAGACGGAGGATATAAAAGGATGAGGACGATACCTGCAAAAACTGAGACCATTATGCTTTTTATATTTGCTTTTGCTTTCGGGTCGGCTGTTGGGTGGGCAGATATCTTTTTTGAATCTAAAAACCCAATGATTGAAATCGGGTTTATTTTCCTGTTTATTTCTAATATAATATTACTTTTTGGTGTTATGAAAAGGTGTGAATGACCTATAACAAATGGAGTGAAGGGTAGTGTATAACTACTTATATGGGGTCTAAATACTTAATTATTTCCTTGGCAAACTGGGGTAAGTTTGCTATAATTAAACCATGGAAAACGGATTAATAAAAAGGAGCGCCCCATGAAAGAATACTATATTTCTGAAGAAGAAGGCAATTGGGTAACGGCAGAAGACGGGGACGGAACTAGCGTACCTTCTACTAGTATTGATGGGTGGGTTGAAGATGCAAAGAAAGGTGATTGGCGTGGTGATGACGTCTATGTACTAGGTGTTGATGAAACACCATTTTATGTAGAGGACATCCGGAAGCACCTAGACAGGGAATTCAAAGCTGTTATAGCAATTCTAACAACGAGTTTTGACATTTGGTATTTTGGTTTGGATTAGTAATATAACCTTAACCTAGTATAGTGATGGTATGTTTGAAAGATCAATAAAATTATTTGGTGGTACAGAAAAAGATTACCGTATTCACTCTAATGGCAAAGGGGTTGTAGCTATAACAGCACATGTAGATGAATCTGTTTATGTCGGATGCAGTGCTATCATAGCTGGTTATGCAAGAATATATGATCATGCTAAAGTATATGGTAATGCAATAATATATGGTAATGTGAAAATATACGGTGATGCGAGAATATTTGGTAATGCACAAGTATATGATGATGTACAAGTATATGATAACGCAAAGATATTTGGTGATACAAAAATATATAAGGATGCTAAAATAAGTCATAATG
>Ga0222658_1000803_pt1 | contig 15521 bp, 20 predicted proteins | sample AntAcemetagen476_FD_179830 | JGI IMG/M metagenome (GOLD analysis project Ga0222658, IMG submission 179830) | Saline water microbial communities from Ace Lake, Antarctica - #476 | ecosystem: Environmental > Aquatic > Non-marine Saline and Alkaline > Saline | place: Antarctica: Ace Lake... | reverse complement strand
AACATTTAATCAATATTTAATCAATAAATAATAAGAGGTATGGCAAAATATAAACATCAAGGAATAGTTCATAGAATTGCTCATTGTGAAGATTGTGATTGGATAAATGCAGATTATAATTATGCTTTACAATCAGCAAAAAGACATTCCGAAAAAACTGGACATAAGGTAAATATAGAAACTGGAACTTGGGGAATAATGGAATAACATTTAATCAATAAATAATAAGAGGTATGGGAAAAGAGAAAATAATACAAATAATTTGGAGAGACTCAAGAATGTATATTTTCCAATGTGAAATAGATGATAAATTTGATTATTGTATTATTAAGTCTATTGGATATTTAATAAGTAAAGACAAAGAGAAATATGTAATAGCAGGAGATATTGTAGATGGAGATATTAGAAGAGTAATAGTTATCCCTAAAGAGAATGTTATTAAAATATATTATCCTAATGAAATACCTACTAAAGGAGAAAGATTACCTAAAATGACTGAAAAGGAGAGTGATTATTATAAGGAGCTATGATTCTTGATAGAGTGTTATTTACATCATTAAGTTGGTGGGCATAGATACGCACTCTATCAGGAACTATAATTTAATAAATAAATAATAAGAGTATGGGCAAAAACTTAGACTATCTAAAATTAGATAACCTATTTAAAAAGAAAAAAACACAGGATTATCTAAAAAGAAAAAATGGATTTTATCCAGAATATAACGAATTGGTTAAAAAGTGGTCGGTCGATTGGACTGGTGTAATAGTTCCAGCTAAAGAAATAAAAAAAGGAGAATTAGTCAGCAAAGTTGAAGTCACTATGCAGATGTATGACGCTACTGAAAGAGTGAAAGCGATTAAGCAAAAAGAGAGCGAGGCAATCGTAAAAGATAAAGCTAACGAGCATAATGTAAAAAAGACATTTAACAAATAACAATGAAAGTGATAAGATAAATATATGGAAAAAGAAATAAAATTTAGCGCTTGGGATAAAAAAAGAAAAAAAATGTTCTTGGTAAAAAATATCAAATTTAACCATTTAACAGGTTTACCTCTTGAGATAGAATTATATAGTATGGGGTTTGAAAACTGGTTAGATGAAAAAAGAAATTATAATAGAAGTGAAGAATATTATGAAGAATTAATATTTACAAATACTGCTGAAAATTTAAAAGATGTTATCTTACTGCGATATACAGGACTTAAAGATAAGAATGGAGTAGAGATTTATTTTGATGATTTTGTAAAAAAAGGAAAATTGATTTATTTAGTTATTTGGAATATAGATAGAATAAACTTGCTTGATATTTCAAATGGTGATATAATAAAGATAGATAGTAATTTAATAATTAAATCTAATCTTTATGAAAACAGCTACAAATTTAATCCAAAATACACAAAAATATCGTAAAACTCTCAAAGGAATATTAACAAATTCTTATAATCATCAAAAACAAAGAAGAGAGGTAAAGTATTCTTTAAAAGAATTACAAGATAGATTTTTAAACAATAAAAGATTTATAAGATTATATAATGAATGGTTAAAATCTGATTGTCAAAAAGAACTAAAACCAACCATTGATAGAATAAATTGTAAAAAGGGGTATGATATGGAAAATATACATATACTTACTTGGGCAGAAAACAGATATAAACAAAGAATGGAAACTAAGTTATTTAGAGCAAAGAAATGTTATATGCACCTTAATGGTAGGATTATAAATATATTTACCTCACAATGGAAAGCCATCAGAGAAACTGGATTATCACAAGGAAATTTAAGTGAAGCTCTTAATGGTAAAAGAAGAACTTGTGGAGGATATAATTGGTCTTATAAAAAACCATTGAAGTAATAGGAAATATTTATTCTAACCCAGAATTATTATGAAAAAGAAAAGATATAAATTTGACTTGGATAGCTTAAAGAAAATATGCCGAGAGGGAAAGCTAAAAAAGAAAAAAGACTACGAGAAAATGACACTCACAGAAGCAAATGTTATAGTCAGCCAGAACTATGTTGATTTTATTACAAAGGAATTAGGAATTAAGCTCGGCACAAAGGTTGGAGCGGATGAATGGAATTTATTTATTGATTATTTAATGAAAGGATAATAAGTAGTTATTTGAAATGAAATGATAATTTTATGCATAAACAAATTATATTAAAATGCCCCGAACACATAAAACCATTTAGAAATAACAAAAAAACTATTGGTATTGATAAGGGAATGGTTAAAGTTATTAAAGCATTATGGAAAAATAAAATTATTACTCTTGGTTGTTGTATCGGTGGAGATGGAAAAATGGCAAGTATTATTATAGGCAATGATTATAAAGAAAAAGACCTTGATAAAATAGAAAAAATTGTAAATAAAAATTATGATGATTGTATTGAATTATTACAATGGAAAATAGTACCAGTATCTACAATTTATAAAGGTGCTAATAATGGATTTTTAATAGAGAGATAATAGTTATTTGAAACGGCAGGTTTAATTTTTAATAAGGGATTTTTTATTTTTGTTTATCCCTTGACAAGCATTAAAGATTATTTAGGGAGTATCTTTGGGAAACCATACTCCCCCCGCCATTTGAAATAATTAAAATTAATTATATGAAAAAATTGTCGTGGAAGATTTAAAAAATAACAACGAAAAAGATGAAGGAAATAATTATAAAGAACATTCCAATCGAGAAAATAAAACCGAGTAAATACAATCCTCGTATTATGAGCGAGGATGAAATTGATAAATTAAAGAACTCAATTAAAGAGTTCGGATTAGTTGAGCCATTAGTAGTCAATAAAGATATGACCTTAATCGGCGGACATCAGCGATTAAAAGCAATGACAATTTTGGAATTTGAAAAAGTTCCTTGTATATTAGTAGATTTAAACAAGAGAAAAGAAAAGATATTGAATTTAGCTTTAAATAGAATAGTAGGAACTTGGAACGAGGAAAAATTGGTTAAATTAGTAAAAGAAGTTTCGGAATTTCCTGATATTAAGCTAGCTGGTTTTGATAGTCCAGAGATAGAAATGTTAAATATACAATATGATTTAATTTTTGGCGAAAGTGAAAATATAGATAATGTTGAAAGCGAAAAATCGATTAAAAAATTATTTGATTTGAATGTTAGAGTGCCTATAGATATAAATCAACCGCAAGTAGTAAAAAATAAAAATAAAATTGCTTTCTATACAGAAAATTTTAAGCAGTGGAAAAGAATTAAAAAGCATTTTGGAACTGATAAGAAAAGCGAATTAGATACTAAAAAATTAATAGCGTTAATAAAATGATTATAGATAATACGCCAATAGAAAAATATACACTTGGAAAAAACAGAGAGGTATTTGTTAAGAGAGAAGATTTGTGCGTAAATTCTCCAGCACCAGCATTAGCAAAATTAAGAGGAGTAAATAAAAGATTAATTCTTTTAAAAAAGAAGGGCATTAATTTAGTAGGAGTATTAGATACACAAATTTCAAAATCAGCGTGGGGGGTTGCTTATCTTTCAAAAAAAATCGGAATTAAAGTCGTAGCTTATTATCCTAATCTTAAAGAATATACAGAATTACCATTAAATCAAAAAAACGCCAAAGAACTAGGAGCAGAGATTTTTCCACTAAAAGGTGGTAGAACAGCAGTATTATATTCTTGGGCTAAAAAAGATATAGAGAAAAGAGGCGGTTATATGATGCCTATGGGATTGGTAGTAAGTGAAAGTATTGGTGCAGTTTTCAGAGAAGCTAAAAATGTTTCAAATAAATTTTTAGGCGGTTCAATAGTAATGTGCATAGGTTCGGGAATGAGTATAGCAGGAGTTTCTATAGCATTATCAAGCAAAGTAAAAACAATTTACGGAATTAGCGTAGGAATGTCTACAGAACGTCAACGAAAAAGAATTAAAAAAGTGAGTGGATTTAATTTATCTAAAAATGTAAAATTTATTTTACCAAAAGGAATGAATTATTACGAACGTGATGACGTTAAAACTCCGTTTCCTTCAAGTCCTTATTACGATAAAAAAGCGTGGTCTTGGTTATTAAAAAATTTGAATCAATTACCAAAGCCAGTATTGTTTTGGAATATAGGAGTATAAAAAATATGAAAAAAGACAATTACAATTCACCAAGAGTTTCAAGCCAATTTATATTTTGTCCGTTTCCTTTTGTAATAGATAGTTATGCTGGTTGTCCTCAGCATTGTAGATATTGTTTCGCTTATTGGAATAGTTTAATTAATCAAGCAAAGTGTAGAAATGCTTTTGCAGACGACAGCAAGACGATTAATTCGGAACATTTAGAAAGGATTTTATCAGGCAATCCGAGAAATAAAGTAGAGATAGAACTATGCGAGTTTGTAAAGAGGAGAATCCCAATACATTGGGGCGGAGTATCAGAGCCGTTTAGTTGTTTTGAAAAAACACACGGGACAAGTTTAAAAATATTAAAGTTATTAGAAAAATATAAATATCCTTTTATTGTGTCAACCAAAAATCATAGAATTGTAGAGGGCGAGTATTGGGAAACACTAAAAAGATGTAAATATAAAGTTGTTCAGGTTAGTTTAATTTCATTAAGACCAGAATTGGAGAAATTTGAACCGCATCCAGAAATAACAATCGTAAAACGATTAGATATAATTAGAAAATGTGCTAAAGAGGGAATGCGAGTTGTTGTTAGACTACAACCTTTTATACCAGTATTTTGTGAGAAAGGATTAGAGCGTTTTATTAAAAAGGTTTCAGACCTTGGAGCGAAAGCAATTACAATGGAGTATTTAAAACTTCCAGTTATACAAATTCCAGTAATTAAAAAAGCTATACTAGAACTTTCAAAACATTTGGGGTATAATATAAATGACTTTTACAGAAGATTAGGAGAAAAAACAGCGACAGATTTTGAAATGAAAGCGGGATTTAAAAGAAGTTGGTTATTAAAGACAAAAGCATTATCACATAAATACGGATTAGAGTTTTATTCTTCAGATAATCAATTCAGAGGTTTAGGAGATAGTAGTATATGTTGCGGTGTAGGAAATGAAAAGGGATTTAAGCCTTGTAACGAAACGAGGACGGGGAGAATATTTGAAATAAAAAAGGAAACAATAACATTACAAGATATTTTAAAAGACGAAGAATTGTTAAAGAAAATAAATAGACATTGGCTAAACGCTAGTAATGCTTATAAAGGAGCGAGAAATAAAAATATGTCTTTATTAGATGAGTTTAAAACTGTTTGGAATAATCCAAAATCAGCATTAGCACCTTGTAATTTTTACATAGGAATTAATTATATTGGCAGAGATAAAGACGGCAATGCAATTTATGCCAAGAGTAGACAAAAGACACCAAAAATAATAAGATAATATACTGTAATTTTAAATAATTAAATATAGGCTATAATCGGCTAAATAAAAATATGCCCAAATGGACTAAACAACAAATAGAGGGTGTTAAAGAAAAGATAAAATCGCTTTTAGTTAGAAAACCGACTATTAGTAAATATGAAATTGCTAAGACATTAGAAATTGATAAAGACACTGCTTTAAAATATAGAAAAGAAGTTATACAAGATAGCATAGATAGAATTAAAAGCGACGAGGTTGAAAAAGAGTTAGCAATAATACAAGACGAATACGAAGCGATTGCCTTGGAGTGCTGGAGAATTATTAACGGCGAATTTAGAATTATTAAAGTTAAAGAAAAAAGGGGACGTAAAGTTGTAGAGGTAGATAAGAAAATATATATAAGTCCACAAGACAAAATGAGAGCCATTCGGGAATTGTCATTCGCTAGACACAGATTATTCGAAGCTAAGCTAAACGCTGGAGTATTCGAGCGACACCTCGGAGAATTGACGGTGAAAGAAAAACACACATTAGAAGATATAAATAAATTACCTAAAGATAAGCAAAAAGAAATCTATGACAAAATCATCGGAATTAAAAGACTTCTCGGACGACCTGCTAAACCAAATAGAAAAAAGTAATTTCAGAGTTTTCTACGAAGACCATCCTATTGATTTGTTTAGAAATTATATACCAGAGTTTCGCTGGCCTAAGAAAATTAAAAAGATTTTTTTAGATATTTACAGCGGACAGTATAGTCGAGTTATTATCAAAGGTCCTCGTGGTGGCGGTAAATCAAAATTACTTTCAGCGGTTGCTTTTGTATTATGGTTTTTAAAGCATAGGGATATTGTAGATATGGGCGGAGTTTATGCTCAGGCAAAAATTGTTTATAATTACATCACAGAATATATAGAGTCAGACGAAAAGTTTTTATCAATTTTAGACAAGCCACCATTAATGCATTCGACAAAAGATAAGAATGGTAAGTATATTAAATGTGTTCCGACATCACCGAAGCAGGTTCGAGGTCCTCATCCTGATGTATTGCTCGGAGATGAAATTGTAGAAGCTAAAGACGAGATTGTCGAGAGTGCCTTTCCTATGGTTGATACCAGCGACGACCCGCTTATAGTTCTTGCCTCGACTTTTCATAAAATCTTTGGAGTATTTCAAGAGGTATGGGATAATGCAGAAGCAAAAGGATATAAAAGATACAGCTGGGATATATTTGATATAGCGAAAAGGTTTGACACAAAGGTTTGGGATGATGTAAAATTAAACAGAGAGATAATTGATTTTAAAAAGCTAAAGGAATTATCAAAAGGCAAGACAGGAGATAAAGAGGGCTGGGTAAGAATTGAAAACATTATACAAGCTTGGAGAGAGAAGCCAGACCTTAATCATTTCTTAGTTGAGTATATGGGAAGCAGACCATCTCAAGCTGGACTAATTACGAATCCAGAAGATATTGACGCTTGCACATTTGACAGTAAAATAAAAAAGTCCTATGATTATATTAAGGACGCTTATTGCTCACTGGGAATTGACTGGGGATTTAGTTCAATGACGAGTATAGTTGATTTGATGAAATATAAAGACCAGAAAAAAGTGCTTCTCGAAAATTTAAACTATACACAAGTTCCATTAAATGTTATCATAGAAGATGTAATTGAGATATTAAAAATAAGACCTCGCCAATTTATATATGCCGATAGTTCAGGCAAGTTTGAAAATGTAGCCTTGCAACAGGCAATTAATAAAGCATACCGATTAAAAACTATAGAATGTAATACTGTTGTTAAGGAAGTAGTATTTTCAAAAGAAAAAGAAAAACTACTTGGAACTTATCGTTCACACTGGGAGAGAAGATTGCTATTGATACCAAAGAAATTTAAAGTTGCTATCTGGCAATATAAACGATTTAGATACCAAGAGGGAACAGATAAGCCAGTAAAAAAAGATGACCATATTCCTGATGCTACTTTATGTGCATTAATGCCGTTTAAATTAAGGGTAAAAATACCAGCCATAAAGAGTTATAAGAAAACCGAAGAGATAGATAAACCTATCACTCGAGGAATATTAACTGAAGAATTTTAAATTTATGAAATTATTAAATTTTTTCAAAAGGTCACCTGTAAAATCATTCGCAGAAAAGAAACCATCCATTGCGATTGGTGAGATTGGAGATACAGGAACTTCAATCTATGAGGGTATAATTACGGAAGAATACAAAGCAAAACTTCAAGGAAACAAAGGGGTTGAAATTTACGATAAAATGAGATTATCAGACGCTACTATTAAGGCGTCTGTTTTAGTTTGCTCGTTGCCTATTCGTTCAGCTAATTGGTATATAGAGCCAGCGAGTGATGATGAGCAAGACAAAAAGATAGCAGAATTTGTCAGGTTTAATTTGTTTGAAAATATGACTATTACTTGGAATGACTTTTTACGCCAAGCATTATTAATGTTGCCATTGGGAGTTATGTTATTTGAAAAGATTTTTGAAATGGGAGAATGGAACGGTAAAGAAATGTTTATGTATAAAAAGTTAGCGCCTCGTTTGCCAAAAGGAGTTTATAGTTGGCAGACACCAGATAAACAAGACGGTATTACTTGGAGCAAGGTTGACGGTGAGCAAGTTGGAATACCTATTGAAAAACTTATTATATTTTGTAATGAAAAAGAGGGCGATAATTGGTGGGGAAATTCTATATTACGAGTTTGTTATAAACATTGGTATTATAAAGAAAACTTTTATAAAATTGAGGCAGTCGCTTTCGAGCGTCAGGGTTTAGGTGTTCCTATGGCAAGTTTACCAGAGGGTGCGACGAGTGTTGAAGAAACAAAAGCTGAAGAGATTTTAAGAAATATAAGAACGAACGAAAAGGCTTATGTTATTAAACCGGATGGTTATGAGATTGAATTTATGGATATGAAAGGCGGGACTACAAAAAGTCCTAAAGATGCAATACAACATCACAATAGAGAAATTGTTTTATCTGTATTAGCTCAATTTTTAGAACTCGGAGCAACATCAGTCGGCAGTAGAGCATTATCACAAGACCAGTCATCATTGTTTTACCTTTCATTAGAAGCTACTGCAAAGCAAGTCGCAGATACAATAAATAAATATGCAATTAAACAATTAGTTGATTTGAATTTTGATGTTAAAAATTATCCTAAAATAAATTATTCAAAGATAGGTGTTATAGACCATAACGCATTGACTACTTCAATTCAAAGATTAGTTCAATCAGGGACATTAACTGTTGATGATACATTGGAAGACCATTTAAGAGATACAATGAATTTACCAAAAAGAGAAGAGAGCGAAGAAGATATATCAGGGAGTGAAAAAAAAAAGTTTAAAGAGGTAATTAAGGAAGATTTTAAATCTTGGAGACCCTTGACATTCACAGAACAAAAAGTTCATTGGCAATCAATCAGAAATAATCTTGATAAATACAAAAAGGAGCTTATAGAAAATTCAACAGAATTATTAGAAGAGTCAAAGGAAAAATATATTAAAGATTTTGAAAGAGCGTTAAGAAATAAAGATAGAACAGAATTGAAAAAGTTATCATTGAAAAATAAAGCACTATACGCAACGCTGATAGCAATGACATTGAAAAAGATTTATAACTTTGGTAAAGTAAATGTAGCAAAAGAAATGAGAGTACAAGCTCCGCCAGTTTCAAATGAAGCAACTCAAAGAATAAATCTACAAGCTGATATGATAGCACAAGACCACTTCGACAGATTGGTTTATGAGAGTAAAAAAACTGCGGTCAATGGATTGGGAAAAGGATTATCAGTAATAGCAACCCTAGCAATGATTGAATTAGTAATGAGTGATAAAATTAAAGAACTAACAAGAAACACTGCGGGAATAGTTATAGCTGGAAACTTAAATCAGGGCAGACGATTGGTTCAGAAAAGATATAGTAATTTAATTTATGCAATGCAAAGGTCAGAGGTTTTGGACGATAGAACTTGTAATTATTGTTTAAGTATTGACGGCAGGGTTTTTGAAAAGAATGACCCATTTACTAAGAACGATATTTTTCATTCAGGTTGTCGTGGAGTGTGGATTGAGATTATGAAAGACGAAAAGGAATTACCTAGAATTACAGGTGCTCCTAAAAGCCTAACAGATAAATTTGATGGCGAGGTGAATAAGTTGCTACAACCAAAAGTTCCTATAATTAAAAAGACATCTGATGCTGCGAAGTTTCTAAAATAATTGTTTAATATTTAAAAAGTGTTATAATAAAAGTATATTAAAAAACAGTTCAACGTTTTGGAGAAGTAGAATTCTATCTCTAAGGTTGTTGAACTGCTTAGGGATAATTAGCCTCTACTTCGGTGGGGGCTTTATAATTAATAAATTTATGAATAAAAAAATAAATAAATTAAAAACAGATGAGATGTTTTTTACATTCCCAATATCTTTTGCAGAAGCAGATGTTAAAGAGAAAATGGAAATTCAAATCATCCCAGTTGGAAAATGGAAGCATAATGATTATGGAGATATGAAAGTTACTAAGGATGATATTAAACAATTCGCTAATAATTTTAAATTAAGAAAAGGAGTGCCAATCACAAAGGGACACGCTAAGATGGGCGAAGAATTACCAGCAGTCGGCTGGTTTAAAAAACTTATAAATAAAGGGAGCGATGGTCTTTGGGCTATTGTAGAATGGACTGACATAGGTCTGCAAATGCTTAAGGAAAAAGCATATAAATATTTCAGTCCAGAAATACATTGGAAATACGAAGACCCACAAACCCACAAAGTATATAAAAACGTTTTAACTGGCGGAGCATTGACTAACTATCCTTATTTTAAGGAATTGCAAGCAATCGTTCTGTCAGAGAAATGTATATTTAATCAATTTAATAACAACGATATGACTTTAAAAGAAATATTAGAAAAGGAAGTCGCTGATTTAAGCGATGAAGAAAAAAAGTTTTTAGTTGAAAATAAAGATGAATTGACAGATGAAGATAACGAGAAATATAAAGATATTTTAGAAGTAGAAGACAAAGACGACGACAAAGATGATGACAAAGACGAGGATAAGGACAAGGATAAGGACGAAGACAAGGACGAAGATAAAGACGACAAAGATGAGGACAAGGATAAAGACAAAGATGACAAGGATGAGGATGATGATAAAGATGACGAGGGCAAGATGTCAGCAAGTGAAGTAAAACTTTTACAAGATAAAGCAGATAAAGGAGTAGAAGCATTATTGAAATTAACAGAAATGGAAACAAAGGAAGTAGTTAAAACTTATGTATTTTCTGAATCAAATAGCGAAGGCAAGATTTTACCAAAAAGCCAAGATAAAGTAGTTAACTTTATGATGTCTCTTAATGAGGGACAAGTGGCTAAATTCAAAGAGCTTTTATCCGAACTTCCAAAAGTTCAGATTTTTGGTGAAATTGGAGACGCTGGTTCAGAAGATGATACTTCAAATAAAATCGATAAACTTGTTAAAACTAAAATGACTGGAGATAAAAGTTTGAAGTATTCAGATGCATTAAAATCAGTATTTAGTGAAAATGTAGAACTAGCAAAGGAATACGAAAAGGATATGAAAATTTAATCAATTAATCAATTAATATTATGAGTCAATCAACACGGTCATTCGAATTATGCAAAACCACCAGTGAAACCTTTGCTACAAAGCAGTTTTATATTGCTCAAATGGATTCAAGTGGTGATGCTGAACTAGGAGAGGGTGCAACTGACCTTTTATTAGGTGTAATGCAGAATACCCCTGCTTCTGGTGAAGAAGGCACAATTAGATTTTTAGGCACAAGTAAAGTTATTGCTAGTGCTGCAATCTTAGTTGGTGCTAATTTAACTTCTGATTCTGCTGGTAAAGCCGTTACAACTACAACCGACAAAGATGTAGTTATTGGTGTAGCGTTAGAAGCCGCAGGTGCTGCTGGAGATATCATTGAAATTATGCTAACACGATTTACATTGTCAGCATAAGTATTTTTATTTAATTTACTAACATTATTAATATGGCTAATATGTACTTAGGAGTCGACCCAATGTTGACAAATGTAGCAGTAGCTTATCAAAATAGCGAATATATTGCTGATAAGATTTTCCCAATGCTTCAAGTAAAAAAGCAGAGTGGAAAACATTTTGTCTATGACAAAGGGAGATTTAGAATTAACGAAGTATTACGTGCAGTCGGAGCTAATTCAAAAGAAGTTACATTGAAAGTAACAACTGGCACAACTTATTTCTGTGAAGACCACGCATTAAAGCAATTTGTAGCAGATGAAGACAGAGATAATGCAATAACTCCAACTACTCCAATGGTTGATGCTACTGAAAACGCAACTGATATGTTACAGGTTTCAAGAGAATACGCTTTGGCAAGTTATATGGCAAATGTATCTAATTTGACAAATAGCACTACTTTATCAGGAACAGACCAATGGAGCGATTATGCAAATTCAGACCCATTCGATGATATTATGACAGGTATTGAATCTGTCCACGGCAAGATTTTTGTTAAACCAAATACATTAGTATTAGGTCAGCAAACATTTAATTCTCTAAAGAATCATCCTGATTTACTTGACAGAGTAAAGTATAGTCAAAAAGGAGTTATAACAATCGATTTATTGAAATCATTATTTGATGTAGAACACGTTTTAATCGGTGGAGCTGGTTATAATTCAGCAACAGAGGGACAGACAGATGATATGGCTTATATCTGGGGAAAGCACGCTTGGTTACTATATATCAATCCAAAGACCGCTGCTAAGATGATAACATTCGGTTTTGCTTATACTTGGAAGAAAATTAAGACAGAGAGATTAAGAGGTTCAGATGAAGAGGATAGAAAAGGAACTTATGTCAGAGTAGGAGACCATTATTACGACCAACAGGTTGTAACTGTAGATGCTGCTTATTTAATTGCAGACGCAGTCGCTTAGAATTATAAAGGCGGAGTTTAACCGCTCCGCCTTTCAACTTAATAAACTAAATATACCTATATGATATTCAATAAGTTATATAAGCGTGTATCTGGCATAGATTTTTTCGTGAAGAGAGGCACTGTTGTTAAAAAGGACGGCTTGACTGTTCCTAAAATAGCAGTAGCAACATTTGATACAGCTGGAAACGATAGTTCAGCAGTTTCAAATAAAACTGTTGCCGCTCACGGATTAGGAGTTTATCTACCAGATAACGCGATTGTTACTCGGGCTTGGTATGATGTAGTTACTACATTTACAACTGCAAGTTCAGACGCTGGAACTATTGCCTTAAAAGTTAATGGAGCAAATGATTTAATAGATGCATTGGCAGTTAGTGGCTCTGGTAATATTTGGGATGCAGGAATGCACCAATGTTTACCAAACAACTTTGCATTAGACGGCAACTCTTTAGCACAGATTGATATGGGAATTGCAAGAGACGCTACAATGATAAAAACAACTGCTGAAAGAGAATTGACAGCTACTGTAGCAACTCAAGCATTAACCGCTGGTAAGTTAGTATTATATGTTGAGTATGTGATTAGCGATTAAGATTAATTAATTTAATATAAAAATTATGTCAATGTATAAAGTGAAATCACGCTTAAAACACGATGGCAATGTTTATGAAATCGGAGATACTGTTGATTTAGGAGAAAATATTGCTTTGCGATTGGTTAAAAATGGAGTGTTAGAGGGCAAAGGAAAAGACAAAGAAGTAGTTGAAAAATCAGAAGTAATCAAAGAACCAAAAGAAGTTGAAAAGCCAAAAGACAAGCCAGTAAAGGTAAAAGGAAAAGGTAAAGGTAAAAAGAAATAATATTTTTACGCCCCTCGTTTTATTTCGGGGGGCTTAAAACTTATTAATTAATATTTAAAATTATGTTTAAAAAAGTAAATACAATTTTGGCGATTATTATTATAACTGCTTGTTTAGTTTTTTCTGGTCAATTATATGCGAGGGTTTATTTAAAAGACCAAGTATATTTAAACGACAGACAAGACCCAGAGATACATAATGTTACAATGACAACTGCTGATACAGAATATGAATTTGCGATTGCTACAAGCACTACAAAACTATTGATTAAATTGAGAGACCCTGGGGCAACATTAAAGTTATCTTATGAAGAGAATAAAAGCGGAACTGTTTATTTAACAATTCCAGCAGGGGCAACAAAGTCATTAGACAATGTGTATTTTAATAGTAAGACATTATACTTTCAATCACCAACAGCTTCGCAAGTAGCTGAAATTGAGATAGTTCATTAATTATTAATATAAAATAATATGAAATTGAAAAATATTTTAATTAGTGGTATTTTTGGTGTTTTTGGTTTGCTATTTATAGTAGGCATTGCTTCCGCTGATATGGGTTCAGGCATTAACACATCACCACTAATGAGATTGGATGGAACTGATGTTTTAATGTTAAATTCCTCTTGGGATTTAGGAAGCGAAGCGATACCAATTCACGAATTGGTTGTAAGCACTATAAAAGCGTCATCAACAATCACAGATACCCTAACAGTAACCGCAACTACAACCTCCCCGTTGTTATTGGATGACGGCACAGTATCAGCCCCAGCTTATAGTTGGATGAGTGATTCTAATTCAGGACTATACCGCATAGGATCTGACAATATCGGTATGACTTTAGGTGGAAGCCTTATCTATGACTTTGGAGCTACAAGTTTTGATATTGGCGGTATGGCCACAGTAACTTTAGCAACTGGTAATATTGCTACACAGGGCGATTTAGATTTAGTCGGTTTAAACTTACAAAACACTACAGGAACTTTAAATGTTAGTAAATCTGGCTCAATGACTACTATATTAGGAACTTTTAATGTTGATGAAGCCGTAACTTTTGATAGTACAGCTAATATTGCTGGCAACTTAGATGTTGGAGGTATGGCTACTATAACGGCAAGTACAGGAAATATAACTTCTGAGGGAGATATAGACCTTGTCGGATTAAATATACAAAATACAACTGGGACACTTAATGTATCTAAGTCAGGTTCAATGACAACTATACTTGGCACATTCAATGTTGACGAAGCTACTACTCTTGATACTACTTTAAGTGTAACTGGGGCTTCAACACTCTCAACTCTTTTAGTAACAGGAGCAATCAATGCTAGTTCTACAATTTCAATGGCTAATGATACTTGGCTAAGAGCATTAAATAACGCTGATAGTTCTTATATAAACTTATTTAAGATAAATACTTCTGATGAGATAGATGTCGGAGCTACTTTAAATACTGGACCGATTGAATTTGAAGCAGATGCTGGAGCAGTTACGGCTATGAATATGTCAGTTTCAGCTACTCCCGCTGATGGTGATGAGATGTCAATCAGTTTTAGTATAGATTCAAATATAGTATTAAAAGTAAAGGGAAGTGCAGATTCAAGCGGTGGAGCTGATGATTTTAGAGTTTTAATTCCTAATGGATATTTAGGAATAGGAACTACTACACCTCAGAGTATATTAACAATTGATAGTGGTGCTACAGTTACAACCACATTAGAATTTGGAGATATTTATTCAGGAACAGCTAAAACTTGTTTTAATGTTGCTCAAGCTGATGGCTCAGTAGCAAGTTTTTATTTTGTTGGTGGGGCAATAGTAGTAGAAACAAATGCTTGTAATTAATTAAAACTTAATATATGACAAATCAAACAAAACTTTTTATAGGAACTACAATCGGAGTGATTGGAATTTTAATATTATTGATAGCTCCTAACTGGCAACCTCTTGATGAACCTATGGGAGCAAGTATATCAGCTCCAAGTTCAGCAAGTGGATTGGTAGGCTATTGGTCTTTAGACGCTGATGACCTCTATGATACAGACATATTTCAAGACCTTAGTGGAAACGGAAACAATGGAACTTCTGCTAATACTCCTGTTTATGCTAATGACCAAGCAGGAACTCCTAATCAAGCAATGGTTTTCAATGGAACTACTGATGTAGTTGATTGTGGAAGTGATACTACTATTGATAACATTTTTGATTCTGGTGGAACTATTAGTGCTTGGATTTATCCTGAAAGTGATGGGGAGGGAAATAATGGTCATATTTTACGTAAAGGAAATGGATGGGTATTATTAATAACAGCAGACGATGGAACGAATTGTGAAATAG
>Ga0222658_1000802_pt1 | contig 15527 bp, 18 predicted proteins | sample AntAcemetagen476_FD_179830 | JGI IMG/M metagenome (GOLD analysis project Ga0222658, IMG submission 179830) | Saline water microbial communities from Ace Lake, Antarctica - #476 | ecosystem: Environmental > Aquatic > Non-marine Saline and Alkaline > Saline | place: Antarctica: Ace Lake... | reverse complement strand
CATCACGCAGGTCTTTATATAAACAATTTCTCCACTTCCTAAGATCAGTCATCATTGCTTTTTCTTTTTCTTCCTCTTCTTTCTCTTCTTTTTTACCTTGCTCCTTTTCATTCCCTTCGTCCTCTACTTCACCAGCAAGAAAATCTTTGACAAGAATCGGTCCACTTTTCGTCATAAGATAATGACCCAAACCGATAGGTTCCAAACCATCGTTTATTCTAGCCTCATCGACAGACAATTTACCTAATTTTATTTCCCTTTCTTGAATCTCGATTTCTTCCTTTCTGTCAACAGGATTCAAATTAGTCCACTCAAATTGCAGTTGAGGCAAATCCATTTGAGTATGAATAATTTCATCTAGAAGCTCTTTAACAAAATGAGCCAATGGAAGTAGCCCTTTTTCTCTCGATAGTTTTTGCTGAGATTCATCACTAGCTTTATTGACAGTTAGCGTAATTCCAATATCTCTAGGCGGTACGTCAAATACGGCACAGGTTTGTTGCAATAGCCACATTTCAAACCTTTCGAAAGCCATATCTTCTAGCTTTTGAGTGGGAGTATATTTAGAATCTCCGGGAAGGATCTTTAATCTATGAACCCCTCGCAAATCACCGGCCAAAACGGAATCAAACCACATTTGCCATTCTTCAACCTGATCTTTAGTAGCAGCCAATTCCTCGGAAAGATTGATAAATCCAGCCGGAACGTTACCCTCTCTAAAGTGATTAAGATTATATAAGGATCCTCTTATGGCCGATTCGGTTTGAATAATCAATGATTCTATCGGGGCTAATCCATATGGAGTCAAACTTCGAGTCCGCATCATGTCGTATAAAAGTTCGTCAGTAGTAAATTCTGCCTGTTTACGACCTTCAATGAATTGAGCATAGGCAATATCTGGTGGTTCTGGAGTAGCACCATGTTCGGTAACTCTTAAAACAATAGTTGTTGGATCAACTGAAACCAAATCTATAAACTCGCCGCCTCTTTTCTTATGGTATTCGAAACAAGTCGCATCAACTGTTAACAGATCGTCAATTATGGTATTCATCATTTCACGGAATCTTGTCTTATGACCCATTGGTTTATTAAGCCAATTGGTCACTTTCTTGATATCTGACTCATGTCCCTTTTCGTCTTTTTCTTCATCAACAGTCGTTATTGTCCACTCTAGTTGGGTAATTTGAGTAATCCGGCGGTTAATACAAGCTCTGGCAATCGGATAGACAGTCGCCATCTGACGCATATAGGAAAATGGGATTTGTGAGCCTGGTTTTCTATCCGGACGAAAGCGAGTATTGAATAATCTGGGTCGTCTGTATTGAAATGCTCTACCTTTTGCCGAAGCTAACTTCTCGATCTTTAATGTTTCTTCTACTTTAGCTTCAACAATACCGGGAATCGAAGCTTTTATTAATTCACCGGCTTTCTTGGAATTTTCTAAAGATTCCTTCACGCTTGGAAGCTCTAATAGTTTAGAGTCTGGCTGCTTAGAATAGTCTTTAACCAATCCTTTGAAGATTCGGGTTTTGAAGAAACGAGATTGCAGTTTTTTTCTTAGATTCATCAGCTTTATCTCTATAATACTCTAAAAATCCTGATCCTGCACGTAGTAAACTTGTCGCTAATTCTAAGGCATCCGGACCATCATCATGATCAGCCATCGGGAAATTGATCAATTGCTCAACTAACCTCTGTTGATCTCTCCTGAATCTTATCCTACCATTTTTTATCGCTGGTTGTAATGATTGTATCCTTAGTATTTTATCAGAGTGCGACTTGATTCCTTTAATGTTTATCCCTAAACCTTTTACGTCAGATTGTTGAAGCCGGTGCTGCATCGTATCTTTAAAATATTCTTGAAATGCGTTGTCTTCAACCCCAAAGGTCCGGTGATGATATTTCCTGTATTCTTCAATGACATCTTCGATGATGATATCTGGATGTCTCCTCTCAATGTTCGCACCCAAAACATAGATTATCTGATTGGGATCTACTCCGAGAGAGACTATCGCCGAGTAGTCACCACCTTTTTTACCCATTGACGGATCACAAGCGCCGACAACAAAGAGATTCTTGCCGGTTAATTCATCGTCATCGTAGTAACGTATCCATTCAGGATTAAAGCGCCTCTCATCATCGCTAAGAGGCTCATTCTGCTTTTCCGATGAAAATGCTGCTGGTCCGTCCGCAACTCTTTGAACCATCAGATTATAATAGTCTTCACGTTCAGGCCAGAGAACTTTCGTTCCCCGTAGCATTTCTTCTTTATTCGTATTGAAGAATCCCCTTGCATCTTTTACCCTGTTCTTGTTTTCAAGGTCAGTAATGATTAATTCCCAATCGTCCCACTTAGGAGAGGTTGACCAGTTAATGACAGATTGATACTTCTTCGTTTTGTAAATAGGATTATTGAGGAGCTTCGACAACAGTGAATCATAGTGCATCAAGGTGCCAATCACTATTTTATCGGTCCTCTCATCTCCGGCTTTCGAAAGAGCCTTCATGTACCAATCGAACATTTTCTTTCGCTGATCAACTGAAGCGATGTTTTCATCGTTTTCAAGATCATCACAAATAATGAGGTCAGGTCGATATTGCCGGTAACGTCTGCCCCTGATCTTTTTGCCAGCACCAAAAGCCTGAAGTCTTACGCCGTTTTTAAGAACCAACTTAGAGCTTGACCAAGTTACTCCAACCAATTCACCAAAGTCATCGATTAAAAGCTCATTATCTTCAAGTTCCAGCCTAATGTTAGTCAGGAAATCGTCAGCCTGATCAGCCGTATCGGAGGTAATAATAATGAAATTCTTCTTTTTATAGACTGCGCACCAGATAGGTAGGGCAAAGGAAATGATCGTGGACTTAGCAGAACCTCTAGGGGCAGCATCGGCGATATCATCCGCCTTGCCATTTAAAATAGCCTCCTGCATTAATGCAAACAAGTCATCATGCATGGGACAGGCTTTGGTATAAAAGTTATCGGAAAAATAAGTTAGACAGAAGTATTTGAAGTCATATCTAGCTTCCCTCGTTCTTCTTTGTCGGTTCGACTCCAATCTTTCTTCCTGTCTTTGGGTCAATGCCTCTTGCTCGTAAAGTTGCTTCATATTCTTTGTCCGTTAATACTTGCTGATGACCAATGTTGCCCTTATGCTCTACCTGTTTCAAAATTGGGGCAAGCCTTGCCAATAATGCATTGGCAGCAGCAACTCTAACGCTTTCTTGCTTTGCACCCATCATCAAATGAAAGAGGGTGCTAATTATTGCATCAGTATGCTTTGAGATCTTATTATAAACATTCCTTTGAGAGGGAACCCCCCCCTTATTAAGTTCGATGCTGCTTTTGTCGGTCATCTTTTTTATTTCCTTCTTTTTTAATCCAATCGCTAAATTTATTAGTTTTGTCAATGGCTCCATGACACTTTTTAGTCTTCTTGCCGGATCCACAAGGACAAGGATCATTTCTGCCAGCCTTTTCTACATCATCCGCCATTCGGCGTTCTTTTTCAAGATCTTTGTATGCTCTTTGGAATAACTTATCCCACTCTTTAACCTTCAATTCCCAATTTTGTCCTTGAACCCACTTGTAAGCTCTTTCGACAATCTCATCTACCTTTCTCTTGTTCTGATAAGCCCAAACCATTTTAGAAACCATATCGTCAACATTTGTCAATGGCCGGATTCTTTCATTGTCTTCAAGTCCTAAGCAAAACCACTCAGAACTGTTAGATCCTGCTTTGACCGGAATCCCTCGAACCTGCTTAAAGCCCTTCTTATCGAGCCATTCGTTTAATTTCATTCCTTTAGGAACATAGGAATCGAATATATCAAGCATTGCAGTAATATTTGGCGCAACTAGAGGTGTCTTAGTTGCCATTGATTCAGTGGTGATGAATCCCCATCCTTCGCCTAAAGTGGTTGTTACACAGAGATCGGCAGCGTTATAAATCTTGTTGATCGTTTCGATCGGAACACCAGTTCCGGCATCAAAGTTTGCTGGTAAGGTATAATCTTCACCGGGAATTAGATTAAAGTTTCTGGCAATTTCGGTTATGGCACCGCCCATGTCTTCATCTTTCATATGGAGGTAGAGATAAGAGTTCGGGACAATCTTTTTGAAAGCAGCAAAAACCGCCATCGTTCTAGGAATATCTTTTCTTGGTTGATTACGGGAAATATTAACTATTAAATAGGTATCGTCTTTAACTTTGCCTTTGAAATACTTTTTCCTAAACTCTTTGGTTTCTTTTGATGGCAAGACTTTGAAAGTCTTTAGGTCAACACCATGATGAATAACCGGCATTCTATTTTTCAGGGGTTCTATCGGCATCCTCGCTTTCATATTTTCCCCGGAATCAGTAGCTTTTAGGTTGAAGTTTACTTCCAAATTTTTACGATCCCATTTAAGTATTTGAGATTTACCCCAGTTGCAATAAGCGACAGAATAATGAGGCAAAGCAATCGATCTCGTTACCCAATTTTCTTTCACAAATGAATCAATCGGCCAATAAGCAATCCACTTGAACCACTCTGTTGATGGAACAGTTCGTTTCCACATTTCGGCAGTTACTCTTAATTGTTCGGCAAATGGATAATTAAGCCCAAGACCTTCCATGATGAACGGATCCTGTAGGGTAAATATAATATCCCAAGGTCCTTTCAATCCCTCTTTCGTCTGATTACCACTCAGGGCTGACATGAGCCGGTCCCGTCCATACATATCCCTCGCACCTTGAGGTTGAGCCGGAAAGATTTCATAAGGATGTTTCTCGCGGTTATATGGATCCCCTCGAAAATTAATACCGACAATCTGGATATCGTACTTTCCGGTCTTTGCTAAACCCTGAAAGATATTCTTAGATACCTGAGCCAGACCAGTAGCAGCCGTTGGAGTGTCGCACAATGCTAATACCTTTATCTTTTTCAATTTAACGCCTCCTCTTTGGTTTCTAACGTAATCTCTCTGACTTGCTTCATAATTTGTTTGTGCGACATTGCAATTTTGTAACCCACAGCTTTAAAGTATATCTTTTGATAAGCTTGTCTTTGTTCCTCAGTCATTTTATCCCAATCTGGAATACTGTCTTGAAAACTAAGGTTAGGACCAGTCGAATTGCCTTTGAGAGAAACAGCAATATCAACTCCCGTTTCTACAAGGATTTCATCTGCCGGTAAGCTTGTTAACCAAAGCCAAAGCTTACTCTTTAATTTCGTTGGCAGATTACCAAGCCCTCTGTCACCCCAAAAACTACACCTTGGTGAAAATGTCTCATTATAATCTGCTGGAAAGTGAATCCCGCAGGTTCGACAAAAAACTTTCACCAATCCCCCCAATTCTTTGACGCATCTCCAAGTGGAGTCTTGTTACCTAGACCATCCATAGCATCAGGATGAGGTGCGCCCCATTTCTTTAAATAATACTGTTCGTTAGCGTGATGATTCTTGGCAGCCGAATGTCTGATAGGGATATTCCTTTTAATCGTTTCCGAAGCAAAATGATAATAAGGCGCGGTAGATAATCTCTTAGCGTGGATTCTTTTCGGGTTAACCTCTAAATCATTATGTTCTATGGCATGATCCCTGGCTGCCTTAATTCTTCGATGGTAATCCTGATCTTCACAATAAGCACCCTGGAAGTTCTCATCAAGAAGGCCAACAATTTCAACTGTCTTCGGACTGATCATATAACAAGAAAAGTCTGGCCCCTCGGCACGCCAAGTATCAATCGGCTGGAGATCATAATCAGTAAACTTATTAGGTAATTCCATTTGAGCCATCACGTCTGGCGACATCTTATCGGCAATGTTATCGCCAGTAACCATTAAATAGCCTGTCTTGTCCATAAAAGCCATAAGATGACTGAGCGTTTTTGGATGGAGGATAAGGTCATTATTTAATATGGCGATGTACTCGCAATCTTTATCTTCGAGTGCTAACTTAATTCCCTGATTCCAACTCGCGGCAACACCTTTTCTCGGAGAATTGTAAATATATTTAAATCTCTTAACTGCCATCGGAAGTTTGTCTATTTTTTCTTGAAGTTCTCCCCATTCTTTAGTCCCATCGGTGGATTCGTTATCAATTAAAGTAAACTTCCAATCGTAAATCTCCGATTCTTGAATTGACTTGTAAGCATTCTTAGTTAGCACCAGACAATTGATTACCGGCATCACAATATGTAGCTTCATTGTTCTATAAACTTTCCTTCTTCCCTACTAAAAATATATTTCTTTTTACAAATTCCGCACGTGGCTTTCGGTAAAATAGTGTCTTCAAAGATCCAATGTTGATCATACCCCTCATATAGGTGCCAACACAAACCTCGGCCGGTGACATTCCATTTCGATTTTTCATTCGGATCAGCGATTTTCCCACCTTCATTAACTACTTTTTTTAATCCATCCATCATTGTCTTTTAGTAAACTCTAAAGCTAAAATCCACCAATCAAGAACACAATCACTATTTTGATAGAATGGCTCCCTCAAAGTGTCTTGATTTATTATCCTTACATCCCAATCAAACATACATTTTCCATCCGGACCTTTACAGGCGATTCTATCTCTTAGCTCCTGTTCGTCATATCCCCACTTGTGAATATCGAAATCATTATTTTGGTATGCCCCGTAGGTGTTAACGTTGTGGATATAGGTATCCACCTTTCCATCAAGCCATGCTTTATCTAGTTCTCTTAAATTAGGAACAAAGACAGCCAACTTTCCGTCCCGCTTTAAAACTCGGTGCCACTCTCCAACATAACTTGAAACTTCGTGAACTGGAATGTGTTCAACCAAATGATGAGTGACAATTATTTCGATTGACCTAGATTGAAACATACCAAGAGACTTAGCATCGGTTTGAATCGTGTTGATATCTTGTGGATAATTTTGATTCTGTGCGTCAATATTAATCCAGGGAGCCTTAAATGGTCTTTGACCTGAACCTAAATTTAGTTTTTCTAATTTCATTAGAATTTATCCTTTTGACCACTGTCCATAGTTTTAACTACCCATCGATCAGTGTATCTTTTTATCTCTCTACCATTAGGGGAAAAGTGTAAATAGACATCTTCTTCGATCATTTTTTCGACAACCCAAAGGCTTACATTGGCAATAGTCTGAGTTTGTCCCCACAGATGAAGAAAGTCGGGATTGAATCCTAAGTTCTTAGTAATTTCTGCTCTCATATCCTTCCCTGAAAATGGATCCAACTCTCTTTCCCCGGTAATCACACCAACTTTATGACCCGCTTTCTGCATATTCTTAGCCATCTCATCAAAAAAGATTTTATGTTCCCAATAGCAACCATGTAATTCTATAGATATATTCATTTGATCATCACTCCTTCTACTTCTTTAAATGTTTCGTGGCCGGTAGCTTTTTCTTGATAAGTGTTCGTCTTTCCAGTATGAATAACAACTTCTGGCTCGATAGAGCCGACTTTAAAGCCATCTTTAACGATCTTTTGACAGAAAGCAAAGTCTTCTGATCCTGATATCTTCTTCTCCTGACCGCGCATCGTTTCATCAAATGGTCCGTATTTATCCCATGTTTCCCAAGTCATAAGTTGGGAGTAACCAGAAACAGCATCTTTGATACCAATTTTAAAATAATCAAAATCATATACCTCATTATTTTTTAAATAAGGATGGCAACCACCACCTAATACTTGTAACCCATAAAGGGCAACTTCTCGATTAGTGTCTGCTTGTTTATAAGCATCAATCAATTTCTCCAACCACCCCTCTTTAAAGTAAACATCGTTATCAGAAAAGTAAAGATATTCTGATCGAAGGTTGTATTTCGTTATGTATTTACAGACTTTATTTCTCGAAGCGCCGGGTCCAATATTTTCCTTGTTTACAAAAAGCTCACTATTGATCGGCTCCTTTCTATGAGAAAAATTCAACCAATCTCTAACCTTTTTATCAGTAGAGCAATCATCAATTAGATAAAGATTGAATAAAGACGGATCAGTGTTCTTGACGAGGGAATCTATTGTCTGCTTCGTGTGTTTGAATCTGTTTAAAACAGGAATAACTATATCGACCAATTTCGAGGAATTTGCCACTTGTTTCATGATTTATTTAATTTTATCCTTTCTTTTTGTCGAATGCAAGATGCTCTTTGTCAAGCCTTGTCCCATTGATGTTTCAAGCTCAGATTGAACTATTTCAATCGGCGGAAGTCTTAATATTCTCCTTGATGTGACTTCGCAATGGTCCCTTAAATCAACTAACGTTTTTGGGTCAAGGTTGTCTGTCCAAACAAAACTGGTGTAATCGCCTGGAATCCCTTTGTAATAGTTTGCATTCCGAGCATAATCTATATCTTTGCTATAAAGCACTTTTCCAGAATTAGGCTCGACATATACCCAAGCGCCTTTTTCTTTTGGATGTCTGGTAGATTCATCAAAATATGGTGAGCCAGGATATTGAGTAATGATTGTCCAATCAACGTCATCTGGCTTATTGGAGAGGACCCATTTAAGACTATCTAAAACTGTTTCTGTTGTTTCTCCGGGATGACCAATACTCATTAATGCTTTAGACTTCAAATTGGCACGGCGACAAATTTCAATCCATCGACTGTTAGTCTCACAGGTAGTCTTTTTATGCATTGCCTCTAGTATCTCATCGCTCCCAGATTCAACGCCGCTTAGAATCACTCTAAAACCAGCTTTATACATCATTTCGGCTTGTTCTGCTGTAAATAGATCAGCCCTGACAAAGCCTCTAAAGGACAATCTTCTTCCTGATTTCTCTTGATATTCAACTAATCCTTCTAGGAGATCCATAAGATTATCATTATTAATGTTAAGTTCATCATCGTAAAACATGATCCCTTCATAACCATACTTGCCAACCATAATATCAATCTCATCAATCACGCTTTCAGTTTGTCTTGATCTTGCAATCCTAAAAGAGTGATCACTTCTACCACCACAAAAACCGCACTCGAAAGGACAACCAAGCTGAGAGATTATAGACTGAGCTTTTTTGCCATCTATCTTGTAGCGATAAGATTCCAAGTCTATGAGGTGCCTAGCTGGTGGTGGATACTGATCTAAAGTTCCCTTTTGCAAAAAGAAGATGCTATCCTTATGGTTTGCTTCAATAACTTCTGGTGCATTATCTTTAATAGCCTCAAAAATGGCAATCTCGCCATCACCGGCGACCACAGTATCAAATGCTTTCGTCATTTGTTCGAAAGCCTTAGCGCCCCTATCACCTTTTTCTCTCGAAGAACTGACCATTGTTGCATGGGAACCACCAAGAATAGAACGTCTCTTATAATCTCTTATAATCTCTCCTAATTTAACCGCTTGAGGGAATTGGGGAGTCGTGGCAGTAATGCCTACATTTTTAACATCACTTTTTTCAAGATACTTTACAACAACATCCTCAAAATTTTTAATGCCGGATAAGTCTAAAACATCAACTGGATGACCGCTTTCCTCCAACACAGAAGCCACTTTTAAAATACCAAGGGAAGGAAAAACCCTTTCGTTTGCTAGAAAAGGTGAAGGTGGAATGATAAGGGCGGTCGTTTCTTTATTCACCTGTTTTCAAGATAAAGTTTATGTATTCTTTCAAGATTTATCCCGTTGGGATGCCCTCCTCTAGGCCCATTGAAGTGAATCCCTGCCGGATAAGTCTTGGTAATGTTATTGTAAATCCTCCCATTCTCAAAGTAAATCTGGTCTATTGGAACTGTACACATCGCCAGGAAAAGTTGACAGTCATGATCTATTTTAAAATCAAACCACTTGTGTTTATAGGCAGTATCCCACATAACATTATCACTCGTTTGACCATTAGATTTTTGATACAGAGTAGATAATGCCTCGATTATTTTATCTTTCTTGCCAATCCATTGCCCTGAACAAATCCATTTAAAAGGTTTATCAACAGACTCATATTTGGGGCTGGCTAAGTGATAAGTATAACTTGAGCTAATAACGATATCACTTTTGAACTTCTTAAATTTGGATAGAATTGTTTTTTCGTCCTGAAGCATCCATGAATCAAAACCATCAGAAAAGAGAATATATTCCGCATCTACTGATTCAAGATATTCAGCTAATTCTTTTGTCTTGGCATTCACATAACCAAGCCATTTGTTACCGAGTCCATAAGAAGCAAAATCAAGACCAAGATGGCTACAAGAATCTTTTAACTTTTCTATTGGTTTATCGTCTATATGCACACAGATTGTGCATACATGGAGTTTCATGGTTTAATTTTAATCATAAGGTGTCCTTCGACACCGAGTTTTTTCCAGTCCTTTGTCACTTCTTCAACCCTTGGAGCTATGCAAGGAAAATGAGGATGTTCGTAATCATGGAAAGCAACAATGCCGCCGGACCTGATCTTTGGCAGCCAGTCAGCGCAATCTTCCTGGATAGAATGATCTTGATGATCAGCATCAACAAGAAGGAAGTCAATCGATCTGTTAAATTCTGGTGCCGCATCGTGAACTGGCTTCTCAATTAATTCTATATTCTTTAATCTAGGTAGAACTTGTTCGGTAAATACCGCCCTTGCGTCTTCACCATTGACAACAAAGGAATCGACACAATAAAGAGTAGCCGTATTTTTAAGAGCCGCTAATATTTCAACTGAAGTACCGCCAGCATAACATCCCAATTCGACAGCAACATCGATTTTTGACCTATATTTCCTTAATACTTTTTTGAGAAAATCGAGTTCTTCTTTTATTGTTAATGAGGTTGTCGGGAAGACATTGTGTTTTTTTGCTTTCATTGCATTAACCCTATCAAGGTCTTTCTTTCTTTTAACAGTAACTTTAACTGGAATTGGCTTTCTTTTTCTAGGCATTAGGTTTCTTTTTAACTATCATGTCCCAAACGCTATCAACTTGTTCCCAACCTTGGGTATTCTCATCAACTGCTTTTCTCACACCAGCAAAAGCAATATTATTATAATCATGGAAGCCTACAAATCCACCTGGCTTAACTTTTGGAAGCCACAGTTTACAATCTAAGGCAACAAATTCATCTTCATGATTGCCATCAATAAGAAGGAAGTCGATCTCTCCTTTGACTTTTAGTGCCGCTTTTTCACTAGTTAATTTTAAAAGAGTTACGTTCTTGTATTTTTTCAAGACATTTTTCCTGAAGAGGGTTTCTGTGAGGTTCTTCGAATTATTCTTTCTATGTTTGCCGACAAAAGGATCAACGCAGATGACTTTACCGGACTTAGCTGCCTCAGCCATCGCAATTGCCGAAGCGCCACAATAGGATCCAATTTCAACAACAAGGGGTTTCTTGCCTGATTTGCCTATGTAATCAATAAGCGCTTGAAGTTCGGGGCCATGAGAGTGAGATTCAACACCCTTGAGGTTCTTGATGTCTTCTACTTTCATAATTAAATATTAAAACTAAAGGTCTGTCTTGTCAAGATTTTAGATTGTCAAACTCTAAATGGAAGACAAATCTTATGCTTTCCGGAAACTATATTTTTTGGATGCCATTTATTGTAGAAAATAGGATGAGCTTCTTCGTGTACTTGTTGCTTGGTTTTTCCAAATGGAGAAGCCCAATCCTCACCGACATCAGTCATCCCGCCAATATGATCAGCATCCATTGAAATAACGATGTTTCTATAGCCTTTATCAATGCTCTCTAGGCAAATATCGTTATCGTACATATGGTGAATAGGGTATTGCCGATCAAAGCCTCCTAGCTCGTTTAAGAGCTTCATGTTTACAATTAAAGAGAACCCGTCCATAACTGATACTTCCTCGATTTCTCCATTAGGCGGGGTGAAATCGTGAACCGATGCATTCATACGACTGCACCCAGATATATTGCCCCACCTTACTAATTGCTGCATTTCATAAGGAGTATTATAAATTCCAGGCACTCCGATTCCTTTGGCTCCATAAAACCCGGCCACGCCGATATTGTCTTGTTCTGATAGAATCCTGATCAGCTTTTCATCCCAGCCTTTCTCATAAATCATGACATCGTTGTGCGTATAGAAAATATAGTCAAAACCCATCTTGCTAGTTACTCGCCACATTTGATTTAAAGCTTTGACTAAGCCGACATTCTCAGCATTCCGAATAACATTGTCACCTTTTCTCAGTCCAATCAACCAATCTCTAAGTGGAGGCTTAGAACCATTATCAACTAAGATAAGTGGAAGACGATCTGTTTCGGATTCCCGGAGCTGATTCAAAAATTTCTGAGTAATATCCGGCTGATTCATGATGGGAACACCGACAACAACTGAAACTTTACTTGACATAGTTTATCCTTTCTTGTATCATACACATATGATATGCACAATAGCAGGTTGCAAAAGAATTGTTAGATATAAAACTCCTAAACCTCTTTGTCAACTCCATTGGCGCAGATGGCATAATGACAAAAGCTTTAACCTTCAAGTTTGGTACAAGCCTTCTATTAACCACAATGGATATATAAGAATAAATATTGGCGGCAAAAGAATCCTTGAGCATAGATATATTATGGAGAAATATATTGATAGACCTATTAAAAAAAATGAAAGTGTGCATCACCTTAATGAAATAAAAACCGACAACCGAATTGAAAATCTTAAACTTATGACAAATTCTAAACATACCAAAAGATATCATCCTAAAAAACCAATAATCGACTGGTCGAAGATATCTATCCTTATAAAAACAAATCGTTGGCATCCACATAAAAAATCTAAGTGTCTTGTTGAAAATTGTAAAAAAATCTCTAAAGTTAGGGGTCTTTGTCAAAAACATTATTCTAGTTTTCACAATAATTTTCTTAATAAAAGGTGATTACCGACAACTATTTTCATATTATTGTGTTTGTCCTGCTCCTACCAGTAGTTTTGTAACCTCTAGGATCATTTTTAAGGTCATAGTTGTGATCTTTAACTTCTTTACCGAACTTATCAACAAATATCTCTCGGCCATCATCAGTTTTAATTACTGCTGCCGGTTGCCTGTTGGCAACAATCGCACCTAACCTTCGGTTCTGGGTTCTTTTTTTTTTGCAGCTTTCGCATTTATCATTCCAGCGTCTTACTTTGTTTTTTTTACAATAAAGACAGGTGTGATTTTGTTTATTAAAACTTATGGTTCTCATAAGGACACTTTATTGTTTTGTGGTTGAGGATTATCTTCTTTGTTTTTTCTAGCAACCCTGCATGGCTTACAGCGATTTGGTCGGGTTGTCCAACCTTGCTTTGTATAAAAGTCTAAATCTCTTTGGGTAAAAGGAAACTCATTTCCGCATTCACGGCACACTCTATCTTCTACAATATCAGACACCTTGATTTACCACCTTTATTTTCTGAACCTCTTCATCCGGTTCAGGAGAAATTAAACAATCAGTAGTTAACATCATTCCCGCAACACTAAAAGCGTGCTTAACAGCGAGCTTAGTTACTTTTACAGGATCTACTATACCCTTGTCAATCATATCAACATTTTCTTTAGTAATTACATTCACACCTTCGCCTTTTTCATAGGACGCTGAATCTATACCGGAATTAGATAAAATCACACCAAACGGGCCACATAGTGCCTTTGACACCAATAAGTCAATTTCGTTTATCTCGTCATAAGTTCTTGCTATATCCCTCAAAGCTACCCCACCACCAGGAACAATCCCATCGGCAATCGCCGCTTTGGTAGCGTGAATTGCGTCAATAACTCTTTCTCTTTTCTCGTCTATTTCAGTTTCAGAGGCACCGCCAACATTAATAGTCGCCACAGATTGACTAAGTTTGGCAAGCCTGAATTGAAGCCTTTCCTTTTTAAATGTATTATCCTCTGCCTCGATTTGTTCTTTGATTGCCTCGCATCTATCTTTTATTTCTTCATCGTCTGGATTATCTGGAGAGATGACGGTTTTGGTTTGAGTTACTTTAAGATTCCTAAGTCTGCCTAAGTCACCCAACTTAACGTCTCTTAGATCCATTTTCTGATCTTGGTTGATGACAACTCCTCCGGTCATAACTGCAATATCTTCTAACATTTCTTTTCTGCGATCCGCATATTCGGGAGCGATCACTGCAACAAGAGGTACTTGAGATTTTAATTTAGTTAGAACCATCGCTTGAAGAGCCGGACCAACTACGTCCCCAGCAATAACAAGCAAGGCTTTTTTGTTTTGCCCTGCCTTAATTATCTTTTCGATAATAGGTACAAGGAGCATTCCGTCTGCAATCGATTGATCAGTTAAAAGAACATAATGACCGCCGCCGGAATAATCAACTATCATTCGATGAGGATCAGTAACAAATTGGGGAGAAAGATAGCCATTAGAAAACTCCATTCCCTTTTGATAATCAATACTGGATTCAAAATTGGAAGATTGCTCAACCATTACCAACCCGGAATCCCCAACACTTCTAAGAGCTTTGGCAACTAAGGTTCCGGTTACTGGATCCCCGGAAGCAATTGTCGCCACCTTTTCCATGTCCTTCAGGGTTTTAATTTTCTTAGCTATCTTATCAAGCTTGTCAGATATAACCTGACTATGTTCAAGTAGTGATTCTTTTAATTCCATTGGATTGATTCCCGGAGAAACAACGCCATCCTCAATGCCACTATGGATTAATTTAAGACCTTCTTGAAGTAAAGTATTGGCTAGAAGTGTTGCGGTCGTGGTCCCATCCCCGGCAAGGTCGTTAGTTTTACTTGCAGCTTCACGAAGCAAAGAAGCGCCCATGTCTTCAAGTGGATCCTTTAATTTGATAGATCTAGCCACAGAGACACCATCATGGAGGACCCTTGGTGTGGGAAGACCATTGATGGCTACGTTCCTACTTCGAGGACCTAGTGTGCTAACAACTGCTTTTGCCAACTTATCAGCTCCACTTGCTAATTTATCTCTTGCTTCTTTATCGAAAGATAATATTGTGTTTGGCATTACAGGTTCATTTTTTCAAGCAATTCTGTTCTTTGGATTCTTTTTATATCTAATTGCTTTGTTATGTTTAATATCCTCTGCGTTGCGCTTTCGATTTCCTCTACATCAGCCGCTAACACTGAGTCGGAAAAAAGTATTATTATTTCTCCAGCATACACAAAAATCTCATTGTCAACAAGTAATAAACTTTCAACATCGTCTTCATTATATTTGCATTCTATTACTTCTTCAACCGGACCAGAAAATATAATAGCACCTAGACAAAAAGCGATAAATATTACTAATGCTTTCTTCATTTTGTTACCTCCTTTCCTATGGACAACCTTTAATAAAAATATGAACTATCGGATGTAGCAATGCCAAGATTCTTTCTGTAAAGATTATATAATAATTTAGTTTATTCATTTCTTCTTGTTAGTAATAACTAGGTTCATCTAAAGAACAGCCAAAGCATCAAACATAAGGGAATAAAGGTCACGGCCAGTTTCGCAACTTCCGGCCAAGTTGTTTCTGCTCCTGTCATCTCTCCACCTCCAATCTACAAACATATTCTCTATAATTCATTACCGAGTCTTTAACTCTCCTAACAGACCAAGTACCACCATTGTCCCAACAATCATTC